>Ga0209407_1003285_pt1 | contig 14175 bp, 11 predicted proteins | sample AD_JPNHG3_MetaG_FD_184410 | JGI IMG/M metagenome (GOLD analysis project Ga0209407, IMG submission 184410) | Active sludge microbial communities of municipal wastewater-treating anaerobic digesters from Japan - AD_JPNHG3_MetaG (SPAdes) (version 2) | ecosystem: Engineered > Bioreactor > Anaerobic... | reverse complement strand
GCGCCCTGATCACCGACGGGCTCCATGACGAGTACTGGAGGGAAAGCCGTCAACGCCAGGGGGGCCGCAGGAAGCCCGCGTGTGCGGCATGACAACCGAAACAATGTCACAATCCTGACACACACCCCCTTGACATCCAGAATCGGATTGAGTACAGTCATTCCCAATTTCTTGCGTATAATAGGTGAAGTCTATCTAGAACCGGTGGCCGTTTGCCGGCGACGGTGGACGAACGAGGAACCAAGACCCGATGGCAGCGACCAAAGACAAAGCGAAAAAACCTGCGGCAAAAAAGGCATCCCCGGGCAAAAAGGCCGAAAAAAAAGCGGTTTCTTCCGCGAAACCCAAGAAGAAAAAGGCCGTCAAGGCTCCGGTGGTGCTGAAGAGCGAAGAACACGAGGAGGTGGCGGCGGCGGATCTAGAGGTGGCGGCCGAGACGGTCGAGTCCGCCGTGGCCGAACTGGATTTCGATGCCGACGACATCTCGCTCGGTGTGGAGGCCGATATTGATGCGGGGTTGCACGGTGCGGATGTTTTGGACGATCTGGGGCACGACCTTGACGATGGGGATGAATTTGACGAGAGTGTTGACGAGCCGGATGCCGAAGGCGGCGTTGACTTCGATGTGATCGAAGGGGCCGATTTCAGCATGGGGTTCGAATCGGAGCTCGCACTGGATGCGGACCACCTTGAGGCCAAGGCCAAGCGTGAGGAACGCAGCGAGCGGATCAAAACGCTGATCAAGCGCGCTGAGGCTCAGGGCGGTTATCTGACTTACGACGATATCAACGAAGTTCTGCCGAACGCGGTGATCAAAGACACCGACATCGAGTCGTATCTGGCGATCTTGCGCGGGATGGACATCGAGATCATCGATGCGTCGGATGTCGAGCGTTTCCGCAGCGAGCACGAGCAGGAAGAGCAGCGCGGCCGCGGCAGCCGCATGGATTTCTTTGACGACCCGATCCGCATGTACCTGCATCAGATGGGGCAGGTGCCGCTGCTGACGCGCGAGCAGGAGGTCGAGATCTGCAAGCGCATTGAGCAGGCCGAGAGCAAAGAGCGGGAAATGTTCAACCAGTTCGCTTTCACGCCCCGGCTTTATCTGGAGCTGATCGACCGTCTCGAGACTGGCGCGGAACGTTTTGACCGGGTCGTGACCGACAAGTTTGCCGACAGCCGTGACGCCTACATGGAGGGTGTCGGCAAGATCAAGAAGAACCTCTTGTCCGTGCAGGCCAAGATCCTCAAGGCGTACGAGCAGGTGGCCGCCTGCGGCAATGATGCCGCTAAGCGCAAGCGTGCGATGAAGGCCTTGGAGAAGGCGCGGCACGACCTGGTCGCCGTGTTTCATACCCTGAACTTCAAGCAGAAGATTCTTGAGAGCCTGTGCGCGGAGGCGGACGAGAAGATCTACCGTCCGTACAAGCACCTGCTGAGCGAGCGGGCCAAGTTGCTCAAGCAGCGCCAGACCAAAAAGCGCGACCAGGCGCTTCAGGAGATCGAGGTGCGCTGCGCGGGCATCGAGCAAGAGTTCGGCATGGATCCCGAGGAGTTCCTCACCAAGTTCGAGGAATTGCGCGATGTGCTGCGCTCCGGCCAGAAGGCCCGGACGGAGATGGTCGAGGCCAATCTGCGCCTGGTGATCAGTATCGTCAAGAAATACATGAACCGCGGGCTTTCATTCCTGGACCTGATCCAGGAGGGCAACACCGGTCTGATGAAAGCCGTGGAAAAGTTTGAGTATCGCCGTGGCTACAAGTTCAGCACGTACGCCACGTGGTGGATCCGGCAGGCTGCGACCCGGGCAATCGCTGACCAGGCCCGCACCATCCGCATCCCGGTTCACATGATCGAAACGATCAACAAGCTGCTCCGCGTTCAGAAGAAGCTTGTGCAGGAGCTGGGACGCGAACCGACGCCGGAAGAGGCCGCCGAGGAGATGGACATTCCCGTTGAGCGCGTGCGCGCCGTGTACCGCATGGCCCAGCAGCCGATTTCGCTGCAGAGCCCGGTGGGGGACGGCGATGACGCGCACTTCGGCGACTTCATCGAGGATAAGTCCGCAGAGAATCCTTCAGAGATGACGGCTTACAGCATGCTGAAGGAGCGCCTGCAGGAAGTGCTGACAACCCTGACCGACCGTGAGCGCCAGGTGCTGGATAACCGATTCGGTTTGACCGACGGTTACTCGCGCACGCTGGAGGAGGTCGGCAAGCAGTTCAACGTGACGCGTGAACGCATTCGCCAAATTGAAGCCAAGGCGTTGCGCAAGTTGCGTCACCCCACACGGCTGCGCAAGCTGGAGGGTTTTCTGGAGACGCGCTGACGCGGGCCCGGCGCCGTCGCAGGTGTGCGACGGGGCGCCGGTCGCAGGCCTTGTCGCCGATCGGGTGTGTGTGCAAGGATTCAGTGCGGCCTCTCCGGCAGAGCCGTGTGTAACCGTCAATCAAGTGAATCAAGGAGGTTCCTTTTGGCACAGTGTGTGATGTCGTGCCCGACCGTGATAGGTGTCGGGGCAGGTGTGGTCGGTTTCATCGCCGGTTTTGTGGTGGCGAAAATGTGCGGCAGTGGCTCGAGCGGCTACGCGGGAGGCGATGGCGACTGCGTGGAGATTTATGTCGGCAATCTCAGCTATGATATGACCGAAGCGCAGATGCGGAAAGAGTTCGAGAAATACGGCACGGTGAAATCCGCCCGCATTATTTCGAACCGGTTCAACCACAAGTCTAAGGGGTTCGGGTTCGTTGAGATGCCGAACCGGGCCGAGGCCGAAGCGGCGATCAAGGCGCTCCATGACAAGGACGTGCTTGGACGCAAGTTGCGCGTCAATGAAGCCAAAAACAAATCACGCGAGTAAGACCTGTACAGCGTCCCGGCAACGGGACGCTTTTTTGTGATCTGAACGTTTTATGGCGGAGAATCAGAGACTGGATCGGACCATGCGGATCGGGATCGATCCGGCCACCGTGGATCAGCAGGTTGCCGCGACTCCGCGGGTGGCGGCGCGCACCGGCGCCCGTACGTGGCGCACACAGCATCAGAAGCGAGACACCCCGTTCTACAAGCTGTTGGAAAGCGTGTATGACGCGGTCCTGATCACCACGCGCACCGGTAAAGTGATCGAGTGCAACGAACGTGCCTGTGAATTCTTTCAGGCAGAAGCGAAAGTATTGATCGGGTTAGATGTGGTGAACCTGATCTCGGGAGCGACCGATGCGCTGATCGAGACCATCAACAAGAATCTTGTCAGCAAGAAGTTCACGCTGGTCGAGGCGCGCTGCAAACGTTTCAACGGGACCTCTTTCGCGGCCGAGATCGCGGTGAATCAGGTGAACCTCGACTCGCACGGCCAGCTCTGTTTCTTTGTGCGCGACATCACGATCCGCCAGCAGGCCCAGCAGGCGCTCGAGGACGCAGTGGAACGGCTGCAGGCGCATGACCGCATGCGCATGGAGTTTGTGTCCAACGTCTCGCATGAATTGCGCACGCCGCTGACCTCGATGATTTATGCGGTCAGCAACATGTTGCGCGGGGTGGTCGGCCCCATGCCGGAGAAGGCGCTGAACTATCTGGAGCGCCTGCAGTCTGACTGCCAGCGGCTGCTGGCTACGGTCAATGATATTCTGGATCTGCGCCAGATCGAGAACAAGACGCTGGTGTTGACCAAGACGGTGGTGCCGCTCGGCCCGGTGATCCGCGACGGTGCCGAGGCGCTTCAGGTACAGGCCGACGCCAAGCGTATCGCGCTGGTGTTCGAGCTGGGCGAGCGCGAGTTGTTCTGCTGGTGCGATGCGCAGAAAATCGAACGGGTGGTCTTGAACATTGTGGGTAACGCGATCAAATTCACGCCGGCCAACGGTACAATCACCGTGTCGCTCCGGCAGCACCCCGATAATCCCAAGTTCTCCCTGCTGACCGTCAGTGACACGGGCATGGGCATCCCGCCGGAGGTGCTGCCCAAGGTCTCGCAGCGCTATTTCAGGGTCGGTGACCATGTGAGCGGCACCGGCCTGGGGTTGGCGATCTCGCGTGAGATCGTTGATCTGCACGGCGGCAACATGGCCTTCGCCAGTCCGGTGCCGGGGAGCACGTGTGGCACGGCGGTGTACGTGAGCCTGCCGCTCGCCCCCAAGCCGCTGGTCGTCGCGGTGACACAGGATGCGGAAACCGACCAGTTTCTGCGGGAAAAGGTGATCGCCCGGGGTTACGGTCTGATGTTGACCGGATCGGGCCGCGAGGCCCTGGAGGCCTGCCGCAGCAAACCGCCGGCCGTGCTGGTGCTTGACCGACGAATCCAAGGTTCGGATGTGCGCGAGATCATCCTGCAGCTGCGCGAGGACACGAAGACCAAGCGGTTGCCGATCATTGTGCTGGGCCTTCAAACGCTCGAACGCAACGAGGTGGAACTCTACCGTCACTTCGGGATCTTTTACTCCACGCTGCCGTGGCGCGAGAAGGAGTTGTCGCGCAGCCTGGCGATGGCGGTGCTCGGTAAACTGCGGTAGATGTACCGCGCGAAAAAGTCGCGAAGGATCGAGACAAGAACGTTTAACGTTCAACGCTCAACGCTCAATGTTCAAGCTGGGGGAAAGGGGTCAGCCATGTGCGAAGACCCTCCAGCAGGGCTTCGGCCACGCGGCGTTGCCGCTCAGGGCACTGGATGGCTTCCTCACCCTCGGGGCAGTTGATGAAATCCAGTTCGAGCAGACAGGACGGAATCGCGGGGTTGCGGCAGACGGCGAAACTGGCGGTCAAGACGCCGCGATCAGGGATCGGCGTCACTGCGGCGAGTTTGGGGTGGATGGCTCGCGCCAGATGCAGCCCGATCTCGTTCCACGCATACGTGGAAATGTGCCTCACGCTTCGTGGATCCGTGTGCGCGGCCGTCGCGTTGTGATGCACCGAGATAAAAGCGTCGGCCTTGGCACGGTAGGCAATACGTACGCGCTCGTAAAGATCGACATCGACATCGCGGTCGCGCGTCATGAGCACGCGGAAGCCGGCGCGTTCAAGCACGTCGCGCATCAGAAGGGCTTGCCTCAGGTTCACCTCTTTCTCGGTCACGCCGGTGGGACTGATCGCGCCGGTCGAGGGGCCGCCGTGGCCAGGGTCCAGAACGACCAGGATGTCAGCAGGCTGTCGGCCGGACGGCGGTCGCGTGGCGAAGCCAACGGTCAGGTCGGGCGGGGCGAGATCCCGCGGCGGCAACGGGAGGTCGGGAAATTCCGTGAGATGGTCGCTCTCGATGAAGCATTGTTCGCCGCCCAGCCAGAACCGAACATGGCGCCCGATATATCCGGCGCCCTGCACACGCAGACCGGGGGTCATGAAAGCAACCGTTTCTCCGCCCCCCGGCTCGGTGCGGGCGCGCGCAGCAAAAAGCGGGCCGGTCACCTCATGCGTGGGCCACGTTGCGCGCGCGGTGACGGGAGCGGCGGGAACGTCTGGAAGACCGTCCGAGAAGAAAACCACCGGCACGTTGTCGGCCGGTGCCGGGAAGGAAATCGCCGTTGAATAACGGGTGGGGGCGTCGCGGGCGGCTGACAGGGGCAGGGTGCGCTCGCCGACGGCGGCGAAGACTTGGCGCCCGGCCGGCGCCCGGCCGGCGAGGCGCACGCTCTCGCCGGTGTAGACGCCGGTTGGCTGCGTCGGTTCAATCACACGCAAAACGCTATCGTCGTCAGAACGGGAAACCTCCGGCACGCGGAACGTGTGCCGGTGCTCAGCGGCGCCGGCACGCAGGACGACCGTGTTGGTGCCGGGCACGACCTTGACCATACAGATGAACCCGCCGGTACGCCACGGGGTGACCGTTTGCGCGTTGACCGTCAGCGGCGTGTCCGGCGGCGTGACCGATCCGATCAGGTAGGTCTGCGTGGTGGTTGATACTGTGGCACCCGCCGCCGGGAATGTGACACGCACCGAAGGCGGCACGTCCGAAGCGGACAAAGCCTGTACGCCTGTGACCAGGACGCAGAGCCAGATCAGAAAAAAACGGCTTTCAATCATGTTGTGTCGGGGTGGGAAACGCGAAGGTTCACGCCGGACTCGCATGCGGACTTTCACTTTGAGGGGCGGGCTTGCCTGCAACTGCCTGTTTTATCCACAGATGACACAGATTTCCACAGATTAGGATGCCACCTGTGTAATCTGCGTCATCTGCGGCTTCAGTTACCCCAGTGATTATTTCCGCCTTGCGGGCGGTCGTCTATCCGCCTCAACCTATTTCGTCTCGGCGGCGGGCGCCGGCGGTTTCGGGCGGTCGAGGCCTCGCGTCTTCATGCGTTCCTCGCGCATGGCCTTGCGTTCCTCATCGTTAAGCTTGCCGTCGCCGTCCTTGTCGAACTTTTTTTCGCGCGCCTTGCGAAACTCTTCCATGCGCGCCCTGTTCGCCTCCATCATGGCCTTGCGCTCCTCGTCGTTGAGCTGGCCGTCACCGTCCTTGTCGAACTGCTTTTCACGCTGCTTGCGCAGATTCTCGCCCATCGCCATGCGCGCGGCCATCATCGCCTTGCGCTCTTCTTCATTAAGCTTGCCGTCGCCATCCTTGTCGAACTCCTTGATCGCGTCGGCCCGCATGTTGGCGCGCGCGGGAAACACACCCGGAGCGGCGGGTCGGGCGGGGGCATTCTTCTGGGCGGAAGCGCCGGCCGCCACCAGGATCAGCAACGAGGTCATGCACAGTCGATTCATCTGAGATCTCCTTTTCTGTTTACGCCGAAAAGGCGTTGTGGCGGTAAGAAACGGCCATGGACGAGGATTATTGCCGCAGGGACGAAATGTCCGTCATTTCGCCTCGGTGAAAAGGGTCACGGCATCCAGCACGTCGTGCCCAGCCTTCTTGAGAGCCTCAATGGCGCGGTCCGGGTTGTCAAAGCGGAAAACCAGCACCGCCTCGGCACCGTGACGGAAGGCGAAGGCGTACATGTACTCGATGTTGACGCCGGCCCGGCCGACCACATCGAGGATCTCGGCCATCCCGCCGGGTTTGTCGGGCACGGCGGCCGCCACCACTTCGCGCACATTCACGACATAGCCGGCCTGTTCAAGCACCGCCTTGGCTTTCTGCCACTCCTCGACGATCAGGCGCACGATGCCGAACTGCTGGGTATCGGCCAGTGAGAGGGTGACGATGTTGATCTGCGCCTCGGCCAAAGTCCGGCAGATGGCGTTCAAGTGGCCCGGTTTGTTTTCGAGAAACAATGAGATCTGGTTGATTTTCATGGTCGGAGCCCTTTCTTCTTACTGGCTTACACCTTCTTGCGCAGGTCGGTCACGCGGCGGAGCTTGCCCTCGCTGCGCGGCAGCGTGTGCGGCTCGACCAGCGTGATCTTGGTGCTGATGTTGATGATGCGCTGGACGGCGTGGCCGATGCGCGCGCGCAGTTTCTCGAGCGATTTGATGTCGTCGCTGAAGGTTTCGGGCGTGACCTCGACCTTGATCTCCAAAGTGTCGAGATCGCCATCCTTATCGACCACGATGAGATAGTGCGGCAGAACCGCGTCGATGGCCATCAGGCCGGCTTCGATCTGCGACGGGAAGACGTTGACGCCGCGGATGATCAGCATGTCGTCGCTGCGGGCGCTGATGCGCTCGATGGCGCGGATCGTGCGACCGCACGGGCAGGGTTCAGTCAGGATACGCGAGAGATCGCGCGTGCGGTAACGCAGCATCGGCGTGCCGGTGCGCGTCAGGGTCGTGAAGACCAGCTCGCCCTGCTCGCCGTCCGGCAGCGGCTCCAGCGTCTCGGGGTCGACGATCTCGGGGTAGAAGTGATCCTCAAAGACATGCAGGCCGCGGCGATGCTGGCAGTCGTTGGCCACGCCCGGACCGGAAATCTCGGTCAGCCCGTAGATGTCGTGCGCGGTAATGCCGGTCAGGCTCTCAATCTTGGCACGCATCTCTTCGGTCCAGGGCTCGGCACCGAAAATGCCGTGCTTGAGTCTCATGTCTCTCTTGAAGTCGATGCCCTTCTTCATGCCCTCGTCGATCAGGTGCAGGAAGTAGCTGGGCGTGCAGGCGATCACCGTCACCCCCATGTCCTTCATCAGCATGAGCTGGCGGTCGGTGTTGCCGCCGGAGATCGGCAGCACGGCGCAGCCGAGACCCTCGCCGCCATAGTGCAGGCCCAGACCGCCGGTGAAAAGCCCGTAGCCATAGGCGACCTGCATCACGTCAGAGCTGCGGACGCCGCACATCGCCAGCGCGCGCATGCAGCCGTTCTGCCAGACCAAGATGTCGTTCTGCGTGTTGCCGATCACGATCGGCTTGCCGGTCGTGCCGCTCGAACAGTGGAAGCGCACAATGTCGTTCATCGGGCTGGCGAAAAGGCCGAAGGGATACTCGTCGCGCAAATCGGTCTTCATCATGAAGGGCAGCAGCGCAATGTCTTTGAGCGTCTTGATGTGCTCAGGCTTGACGCCGCGCTCGTCCATGCGCGCGCGCGTCAGGGGCACATGGTCATAGACACGCCGCACCAGGCCTTGTAGGCGGTGGAGTTGCAGGGCCTGCATCTGCTCCCGGGGCATGTAGTCCGGCGCGCTGACCGGATGGACCGGCGTGTCCAGATCGTGCGCATACTCGTAAAGGGCCATGTTGGTCTCCGCATGAGGGGTTCAGGAGAGTGTCTCCATCAAGTTTCTTCAAAGAGTATCATGTTCCGGTCTCTGCGGGAATGGAAAATTTTCAGACCGCAACATTTTGTGGTTGCATAAAACGTGGGATCTACATATAGTAACTGTCATTCTTTGCCGGGCATGTGCGCATGCGGGCCATTCTTAAGAGGAACATCTGACAGTCGATTTATTTTGGAGGTTTCAGGCATGAATGAATGGGTGCAGCAGGATTGGATCCTTCGTATTCAGAAACGGGACGGGCGGATCGAGACATTCGAGCCCCAGAAGATTGTCGCGGCCATTCAGAAGGCAGGCGAGGCGACCGGCGAGTTCGCGGCGGAAGAGGCGCGGCGCCTGGCGCTGAAGGTGATGACGCTGATCCATTCGCTGCAGGACACCCTGAGTCTCACGGTGGAGAGCGTGCAGGACATTGTGGAGGAGGTGCTGCTGGCCTCGCCGTACCGCCGCACGGCCAAGGCGTACATCATCTATCGCGAGCAGCACGCGCGCATGCGCGAGATGGTGCGCAAGGCGGATGTGGACTTGATCGACAGCTATCTCGGCCGGGCGGACTGGCGCGTGCGCGAGAACTCCAACATGGCTTACTCGCTGCAGGGGCTCAACAACTACATCTCGAGCGAGGTCAGCAAGGTCTACTGGCTCAATAAGATCTATCCCGCCGAGATCCGCGAGGCGCACGACAACGGCGCGGTTCATCTGCATGACCTGGGCCAGCTCAGCGTCTACTGCGTGGGCTGGGATCTGCAGGATCTCCTGCGCAGCGGCTTCAAGGGTGTCGCCGGCAAGGCCGAGAGCCTTCCGGCCAAGCATTTCCGCACCGCGCTGGGCCAGATCGTCAACTTTTTCTACACGCTTCAGGGCGAAGCCGCCGGCGCGCAGGCCTTCTCCAGCTTCGACACGCTGCTGGCGCCCTTCGTGCGCTATGACCGCCTCGGCCCCAAAGAGGTCAAGCAGGCGCTGCAGGAGTTCATCTTCAATGTCAACGTGCCGACGCGCGTCGGCTTCCAGACGCCCTTCACCAACGTGACGATGGATCTCATCGCGCCGTCCACGCTGGCGAACGAACAGGTGGTCATCGGCGGCCGCACCATGCCCGAGACCTATGCCGAGTTCCAGCGCGAGATGGACATGATCAACACCGCGTTTCTGGAGGTCATGACCGAGGGCGACGCCAAGGGGCGCGTCTTCACCTTCCCGATCCCGACCTACAACATCTCCAAAGACTTCGGCTGGAACCGCCCCGGCTTGGAGAAGCTCTGGGAGGTCACGGCCAAGTACGGCATCCCGTACTTCGCGAATTTCGTCAACTCCGACATGAGCCCGGACGACGCCCGCTCGATGTGCTGCCGTCTGCGCCTCGACACGCGTGAGCTGAACCGTCGCGGCGGCGGCCTCTTCGGCGCCAACCCGCAGACCGGCTCGATCGGCGTGGTCACGATCAACATGCCGCGGATCGGCTACCTCGCGAAGTCGGAACAGGATTTCCTCGAACGTCTCGACCGCCTGATGACGATTGCCCGCAACAGCCTCGAGATCAAGCGGAAGGTCCTGGAGAAGTTCACCGCGCAGGATCTCTATCCCTACACCAAGTTTTATCTGCGCCAGGTGTTCGAACGCTTCGGCTGCTACTGGCAGAACCACTTCTCAACCATCGGGTTGGTCGGCCTCAACGAGGCCTGCCTCAACCTCTTCGGCGAGGATATCGGCAGCGAGCGCGGTCGCGCTTTCGCTTTGACCGTGATGGATTTCATGCGCGCGCGCCTGGCCGACTACCAGGAGCAGACCGGCAACTACTATAATCTGGAGGCCACGCCGGCCGAGGGCACGACCTACCGCCTCGCCCGGCTCGACAGGAAGCTCTATCCCGACATCATCACGGCCGGCGGCGAGGGCGAGCCCTTCTACTCCAACTCGACCCAGCTTCCGGTCAACTACAGCGACGACATTTTGCGTGTCCTTGACCTGCAGGACGAGATCCAGACCAAATACACCGGCGGCACCGTGGTGCATGCCTTTGTCGGCGAGGCGATCAGTGACCCGCAGGCGGTCAAGGCGTTCGTGCGCATGGTCTGCCAGAACTACCGGCTGCCGTACTTCACACTGACGCCGACCTTCAGCATCTGCGAGACGCACGGCTACCTGGCCGGTGACGTCCACGCCTGCCCGCATTGCGGACGGAACACCGAAGTCTATTCGCGCGTGGTGGGGTACATCCGGCCCATCCAGCAGTGGAACGCGGGCAAGCAGAACGAGTTCCACCAGCGCAAAACATACCGGGTGGCACAGGCTGCCGTCCGATGACACTCGCCGGCTTTGTCCCGCTCAGCCTCTGCGACTACCCGGGGCGCGTGGCCTCGGTGCTTTTCACGCAGGGGTGCAACTTCCGTTGTCCCTGGTGCCACAATCCGCATCTCGTGCCGGCCGAGCCGTGCGGCGGTGCGGCCGTGTGCGATACGGAAGCTGTCATCGAAACGCTTGCCTCGCGCCGCGCGCGCGTCGACAGCGTGGTGGTGACCGGCGGCGAGCCGACCCTGCATGCCGATCTGCCGGCCTTTCTGCGCCGACTCCGCGCACTCGGACTGCATATCAAACTCGACACCAACGGCTCGCGCCCGGCGGTGTTGCGTACCCTGTTTGCCGAGCACCTGCTCGATTACGTGGCGATGGATATGAAAGCGCCGTGGGCGCGTTACGCGGCACTGACCGGCGTGCCGGCCTGTGACACCGCGGCCTTGCGTGACAGCGTCGCGTTGATTGCCAGGTCCGGCGTGGCGCACCAGTTCCGCACCACACGCGTGGATCCGCTGCTGTCTGAGAGCGACTACGCGGATATCCGCCTGCAGATCCCGTCCAGCAGTCCGCACGTCTGGCAGGCCTTCCGGCCCGACGTATGCCTGACGCCTGAGAAATTAATAGCGACTCGCGCGTAACGAGATCGGGCACATGATATTTATGTGCCAGAAGCGGCTTAACTTTGACCTCCTAGCCGCGTTTTGATGGCCGTGCTATAGCGCGGCATGAACACACACATCGTGAAGGTGATGCGGCCGGACGGGCGGGTGTTCGTCTTCACGAACCGGGCAGGAACCGGGGCAAGCTGCTGCATTTCGACGGCACCGGCCTGTGGGTCTGAGGGGTTGAGGGCCGTAGTCTGATTGCGCCAAGATAAATCCATACCTGTCCCTTTGTTGCACTCGTTCCCGTTCCCGTCCGCATCACGTCGAGCAGGCAGGCGTAGGGATCGTCGCCGGCGTTCTTGCAGGTCGTGATGATCGTCAAAAGGTTGGCGGCGGCCCGGCCGGCCTCGCGGTCTCCGATGAAGAGCCAGTTCTTGCGTCCGAGGGCGATGGTGCGGATCGCGTTCTCGGCCGGGTTGTTGTCGATTTCAGCCAGTACCGGAACTGCCAGACCCGCAGCCCGCGCTCGTCTCCCCGCTCGCCTCAAAATCACCGATGATCGCGGGCCATGTCGCCCGCGCCGTCGCCCGCCGGTCAGCCCAACTCGTTTGCGTCCCTTCCATGATGACATCGGTTCCTTTCCGGCCGCCGGTATCAACAAACGCCGGGGCACGCGAAAGATGGGGTTCGTGAGACGCTTACACGGTTTGTACCTGCAGGCCGATACAACGTAAGACTGGCGCTGCCTTTTACATGGACGAGAAGTTGGCCTGAAGCGGGAGCTAATATTGCCATGAGAAGGTTATCAGAATGCGGGCTTGATCGAAGAGGCACAAACGGGTGTGTTTGTTTTGAGACACCTCACCCTTCATGAAACCGCCTGAACGCGGGCACCGCCTACTACTCATTCGTGACGCCCACATCGCGCAGAACCGCTTTGATCGCGTCGAAGACCGTCCCTTCGACCGTCTCCGTGAAAGGCCCAGGCTGACCGTAGTAAACCATGCTTTCGTCCGCCTCGTAACCGCCTTCCTGCAGCACGCGCAGGGAGGGCACATAGCACGGCACTTCATTACAATACCCCGCCACAATCAGGTTCTCACCGGCATAATCACGCTTGGCCCTTAACGCATAATCGATCACGACCTCCCCGCTTAAAAAAAGCAGGGTAAGCCCCTCCCCGAAACGCAAGGCTTGAACCGGATACGGGATCGACCGGATCGGATTGCCGGAATTGTACGCCTCCAGCATCAACTGCGCGCGGCGCTGCCGGAACTTGTCATTGCCCACCAGCTCCGCGCGGTACACCTCCACGTCAAACGGGGGGAAATCCAGCCGCGTCTCCGCGAAACCGGTGCGGACCGGACCGCCCACCGGTTTCATCCCGCCCGCCAGCACGGCCTTGACCGCGTCCGCCAGCTCCTTGCCATACTTCCGCGCATGCGCCTCCGTGCCGCGCGGGTCGGGGTTCTGGTCCGCCCCGCACCCCTGCACGAAGAGCACCGTCGCCCCGGGATAAGCCGCCTCCAATTCCAGCATGGCAAAGCCCGCATAGTCGCCGTTAATGAGGAGGTTGCCTCCCGTCAGCGTCGTATTGTGGCAGGCGTAGTTGAAGAGCACCGCCCGCACCGTGCCGTCCGGTGCCGCGATGCGCAACACCGGCACGGTGTGGTCCACAGGCGCAATCGCGCGCTTCCGGCGGTTGATCGCGAACCCTGCTGAACCCCACCCGACCGACAGGCGTGCCGGGGCGAGATCCCTCACAGCCATGTCCACCGCCGCAATGATGTTGTCGGTCATTTTCCGGTTCTGTCCCACGACATGCAGCAGCTTGTCCTGCGTGAAATCGCAGCAGACACTGAGGTTCGGCCAAACGACCGGCCCCGAGTGGGTGTGCGACGAGTTGAAGAAGATGCGTGACCGCTCAATCCCATACTTCGCGTTCAGCCGCTGCGACACGACCGCCGTGATCTCCCGCGTCAGCCCGAGCACATCCGCCGTGATCAGCGCCACCCGCTTGCCGGGGGTTTCCTCAATCACCAGCGCCTTGGCCCACACGTGGTGGATCATCCCCGTGGACGGCACGGTGCGGGCCGCGTAGCCCGCCAGCCAGACCGGCTGCGTGTCGGGCGTGATCACCATCCGCCCGACCCCGACCTTCAGTTCCGCTCCGCATGCCACACATGCGGTCAGAATCGTCACAAAGACCAACGTGTTTTGCATGCTCATTGTTTCTTCGCCAGTTTGCCAGCGTTCGCGTGGATCTTCGCGATGGCGGCGGCGATGTCGTCCATGTCGGACTGCTCCGCCAGCAGCAGGTTTTGCGGCAACCAGATCATGTCGCGGCAGAGCCGGTCGTTCTCGGGACACTGGCTGCGTTCCAGCCAGGCATCGTAATCCAGCTCTGTTGACGTGTACATGCGCCGGAAGTTCTTGGTCTGGAAGGCGTGCCGCACGTAGGACATTTTGTTGAGCGGCGCATATCCGCCGGAGCATGGCACACCCTCGGCCTCAGGGCGTTTTTATTTGAACGGTTTTTGTGCGGTGAGGGATCGCATGGCGTACGATCTGTTCTCGCGGCAGGCGTCGGTGAAGTCGCCAAGGTGGCCGTCCGCGGTGCGGGAGTTGAAGAACAGCAG
>Ga0209407_1003278_pt1 | contig 14196 bp, 9 predicted proteins | sample AD_JPNHG3_MetaG_FD_184410 | JGI IMG/M metagenome (GOLD analysis project Ga0209407, IMG submission 184410) | Active sludge microbial communities of municipal wastewater-treating anaerobic digesters from Japan - AD_JPNHG3_MetaG (SPAdes) (version 2) | ecosystem: Engineered > Bioreactor > Anaerobic >... | reverse complement strand
ATCTCGGGCCAATTGAAATCGGTATTTGCCAGAGCAGAATATTCCACTTGATGACCTCCTGAGCCAAGCATAATGCCCAAAGAACCAATCAGTTTTCTATTAAAAGCATAACGTTTGTCCAGAGTTATTCCACCAAAGGAAAGGTTATAGTTAATTTTAGAGTGCGTGGCAGCATCACTATCGGAAAAGCTATAGCTTGCACCAACCCCACCCAGGAAAAATCCTTTTCCTATGTTTATTTTACCTCCACCTCCACTCATAAATACCCCATCTTCACTAATAGCATTATTTGCGAAGGTCTTATCTCCTGTCGGTTCACCTATATGAGCAATTAGTTCATTGACATCATCAACAGGAAAAACTACCCAGTAAGGTATCCAGCTTCCACCACCCCAACCAACTGGATAACTTTCCTTACTTTTAGGTTGTTTTTTAGTATCACTTTTCTCTTTTGTTCTTCCCTGTACTTTCATTGTAATATCAAATATATTTCCATCTCTCCAGATATGAAGCCATATAATATCTCCGGGATGTAAAAGTTTTTTAATACTTTCAAATTCTTTAACATTAAAAATAGGATATCCGTTAATTTCCATTAAAATATCATTCTTTCTAATCCCTATATTCCAAGCAGGTGAACCTTTTTCCACTTTAGTTATCAGAATGCCATAAAGTTCATTATATCCAAGTGCTTGAGCAGTTGGATAATCCAGGTCTTGAATATAAACTCCCAAATATACCTCTTCCTCGGATGGAACATCGGATAAGCCTATCATTTTCATTTCCAGATTGATATTCTGTGGATTTTCAGCCATCAAAACGCTAAACAATACCGAGATTATCACAAGTGATACTAATCTAATTTTCATTATTTTTACCTCTTTCATAATGTCCATATATTAAAATCTTGATAAAAATTAGGATTATTAAAGTCAAGAACAATTATGATTAAGAAATTCCTTGCCAGATTTCAGGAAAAACTTTTCTATAATCAAAACTAATCATATCCTAAAGTTTATAATCTAAAGTAAAATCTTATATATACAAGGAAATAAAAATGAAAAAATGGGTTATCTTTTTAGCCACACTACTACTGGCGAGTAGTTTGATGGCTTTACCCTCAATTTTAGCCATTCCCGTCCAGCAAATAATGAACCGCTACACCGCTCTCTCTACTTATGAAGCTATGCAACAGCTTTCTCAACAGGGTGTTCAAATTCTACATTATGATAGTGAATATGCGATTATAATTGAATCAGATAAAGCAAAAGATTTCCCTGGTGCCTTAAAAATTGGGGATATCTCTATTTTACCAGATTTATACTTAGTTTCAAAAATCCCGGAGGAGTCTTTTTCTTTGCCTTCATCTGTAGGAACAATACTTCTTAACTTGCGCTCTGCTTATCTAATTCAGAGTTCCCTGGATGAGATAATACTCCGAGAAACAATTAAACATCCCTTTACTCATTTAGGTCCAGAACCGATAATCTTTTCTGATATTAAGTTGTTACCCGAAAAAAGAGAAACTTTTAGAACTGATATAGCTCAAATTATATCTTTGGTAGATGCGGATTCTATTCTTTATAATATCCAGTGTTTGCAGGATTTTCAGACTCGCTTTGCCCTGGCTGATAACAGGTTTCAGGTCGCAGAATGGATAAAAAATAGATTTATCAGCTTCGGAATAAATGATGTGCAATTACAATCTTTCATCTGGAACAATACCGACCAGTATAATGTGGTAGCAACCATTCCAGGCTCTCTATATCCTGAACAATATATAATCATAGGAGGACATCACGATTCTATCACCTACGGTCCAAGTGAAAATCCATTTGTATTTGCTCCCGGAGCAGATGATAATGCCAGCGGTTCTGGAGGAACTCTTGAAATTGCCCGGGTGATTATGCAAAGTGGTTATCAACCCAGATGTTCTATCCGTTTTGTTACTTTTGCTGCAGAAGAATTTGGTCTTTGGGGTTCTAAATATTATGCTTTAACTGCCCGTAATAATAATGAAAATATCCGTTTGATGATTAATCATGATATGATTAGCAATAATAATGACCCTTCCTTTTTCCGAGTAATCTTAAATCCCTATGATGGCTCAGAAAATTATACCAATTATGCTCTGCAATTAATTGAACAGTATACTGATTTACAAGTTTATTACAATTACTCAGTAAATCCCTCTAATAGTGATAGCTATTCCTTCTGGCAAAAGGGATATAATGTCCTTTATTTTTCGGAATTTGATTTTTCTCCTTATTATCATACCATCAACGATCTGACACAACATATTAATTCAGATTACTGTGCTGAAGTAATTAAGGCATCCACGGCTTCTGCTTTAAGATTTTCTGAAATCCCCATAGCACCCATAAATTTAGTAGTTCGGGATACCGGAAATGGTTCTTCCTTACTTGTCACCTGGGAAAGTCCTTATGAACCTGTGTTAGACCATTATAACCTTTATTATTCAACTGTTTTTGGACAATGGAACGAGCCCATTTCTACAACCCAAACTTCCTATATATTGGATAATTTGACTGAAGGGCAAATGTATTATGTAGGAGTCTCCAGTGTAGATTTTAATGGGTTAGAAAGCTTTATAATAGTTGCCACGGGAACTCCTAATTTAATTCCACTAACTCCTGAGAATTTTAAAGTTGAACCTGTATACCGTGCAGTTTCTTTATCCTGGAATGAAAATCTGGAATTAGACCTGGCTGGCTATAATCTATATCGCTCTCAATCTGAAGGAGAATTAGGTATTCAAATTGGTGGTTTACTTACTCAAAATAGCTTTCTGGATAGAGATGTGATAGGCTCAGAAAATTATTATTATTACCGACTCTGCGCTATAGACCAGGATGGCAATAGAAGCGAATTTACTTCAGCCATAAAAACTCGCCCGGTTACTTTAAATAAAGGAATTCTTATTGTAGATGAAACAGAAAATATGAGTGGTAATAATCCCTTCCAACCTTCTGATGAACAAACAGATATCTTCTATGCCGATATTATGCAAAATTTTGAAACACATCAACTGGATTTAAACGAGCTCTCAGAAACTTTGACTTTGTCTGATTTTGGAATTTATTCATCTATCCTATGGTATGGTAATGACCTTGCCAGTATGGACTATCCTTATTTCATTCAAGATGATTTGAAGAAATATATAGATTATGGAGGTAATCTTTTCTTTAGTGTCTATCATCCTTCTTTAGCCTTTGCTTTGAACTCTTCTTATCCTAACTATTTTAATTCCGATACTTTCATTTATCAGAATATTGGAATAAGTGAAACTGATTATTCCAGCGCAGCCAGATTCAAATACGCTATACCCTGCTTTGAAGATTTCCCTCCTCTGGAAGTAGACCCAGAAAAAACTATTAGTTCCTTTAACGGACATATTTATCAGATTGAAAGCATAGAACCTTCTCCTTATGCTAATGCGATTTACTTATACGGTTCCGATTATGATTCAGAAACTCCTCAGGGCTCTTTAAATGGAAGCACTGTGGGAATCTATAATCCTAATCAGAATGGTAAGGTAATAGTCTTAAGTTTCCCTCTTTACAATATGAACAAAACTGAGGCTCAAAAATTGGTGGAATATAGCTTCCATCACTGTTTTAATGAACCTGGCATAAGCACTGATTTAACTGGGGACAATAAAATCCTTATCTTTGCCAATTATCCTAATCCCTTTGGAGAAAAGACTTCTTTCCGCATAGAATGGTTAAACGCAGACCAACCTGTTAAAGTGGAAGTTTATAATTTAAGAGGTCAACTGGTTAAGACTATCTATAAAGGCTACAGTCCAAATTCCCTTATCTATGAATGGGATGGCACAGATGATAATGGTAAAACAGTTAGTAGCGGTATCTATAGTATAAAAGCAAGTCAGGGCAAAAAGAATAGCATAAGAAAGGTAATTATGATTAAATAAAGGATATTTGGTAATCCTTAGTATAATCCCAGGTTCCAATTTCTGAGTAGCTTACCAGATATTAAGGCAATATTCTTTATTCAAAGGCAAATCATAATAGAAGGTGTGCTAAAACATATTTATGGAATTTGGAAACTATTGGCATAATATATTGTATTTCAAATAGATAAATTACCTGAGAAGAAATGAATGCTTGACAAATATCCTTAGGGGAAATAGAAAGTTATATCTTTGAAAGGAGTTGATTATGCATTCCTGGAAGATAATTGCACGGGGTAGAGTTCAAGGAGTAGGATTTAGACACTATGCTCAGACCTGTGCCAGACGCTGTGGAATTACTGGATATGTTAGAAACCTATATGATGGTAGTGTTTTGATAGAAGCCACGGGAGACCAGGAAAGCTTGAACCGATTTTGCGAACTACTTCGTAATGCTAACCGATTCATAGATGTTCGTGAACTCGAAATTACAGAACAGGAAGATACGGTAATGTATAATGATTTTCAAATACTATAAGCGATTAGATAGAGAAGAGAAAGATAAGTTTTTAGATATAAGACCACCAGGAAAAATGACTCTTTTCCTGCTCTTTCTTTTAATACCTTTTATTTTATCAGCCGAATATATCACACATAAAGTCCAACCCAAGGATACCCTTTATAGCTTAAGTAAAAAATATGATGTACCTATTGAACAGATTCAGAAATTAAATGGGCTTAAGGGAAATATCATTCATGAAGGTCAGGTACTTAAAATAAAAGAGCAAGAAAAAACTAAAACTCCTGAAGTGCCAGCAATTATCCCAGCTAAACCTTCTCTTAGCACTATTCAGGATAAAGATTCTCCAACCACTCCGATAATACAAAAGGCAGAATTAGTGGATAAAGAATCTATCGTCTTTCCTGAAGATTATTACTATAAAGTGCGGAAAGGTGATAATCTTTATCGTATCGCTCTTAATAATAAGATTAAACTTGCAGATTTATTAAAATGGAATAACTTTGAAAATGAATCTCATACCATAAAAGAAGGAGATAGACTTTTTATTAAGGACCCCTCCTTGTATCAGAAAAAGACGACTTTAGATGCACCCAAAATAGAAACTAATATTCCTCAAGACCCGGATTCTTTAATTATTGAAAAAATCTATGTTGTCCAGAAAAAAGATACTTTATATAAAATAGCCAGAGAAAATGGAATGACAGTGGAAGAATTAAAGGCTTTGAATAATCTAAAATCGGATAAACTTTCTGTGGGGCAGAAAATATGGTTAGTGGGAAAACCAAGAACTCTGGAAGAAGAGGAAGAGGAAGAACTCAAGTTACCCTCAAGTTCTGGATCATTAAAAAGTGAACAAATTAATACTAACTGTATAGTGCCCGCAGAAGGATATGTCTCCTCTGAGTTTGGATTAAGACGTGGCAGACCTCATAAAGGAATTGATATAGCCAATAAAACTGGCACTCCAATCTATGCTGCAATGGATGGTGTAGTTCTCTTTGCTGGAAGACAAAATGGTTACGGAAATGTGGTTATTGTAGAACATCCTGATTTTATTATGACTGTTTATGCCCATAATGAGATAAATTTAGTTCGTGAAGGAGATAATGTCGTACAAGGTCAACAGATAGCAACTATGGGAGCAACTGGCAATGCCACTGGATCTCATCTGCACTTTGAATATCGTGTCAAAGGCAATGCTATCAATCCACGTAAGGTGCTCCCTTTTAAAAAATAGAATAGGAGTTTATGAATAGGGAAAATGTTTTTGCGGATAAAGCTCTTCAGAATTACCTGAAAGAGATATCCAAATTTAAAACACTCAGTCGTGAAGAAGAGCACGAATTAGCTCTGCGTGCACGAGAAGGTGATCAAGAAGCCATTAACAAATTGATGCAGGCTAATCTGAAATTTGTGGTAAAAATAGCTTCTCAGTATCAAAATAGAGGACTTTCACTTTCTGAACTAATCAGTGAGGGTAATATAGGTTTACTCAAAGCCATTGAAAAATTTGACCCTGACCAAGACATAAAACTCATCTCCTATGCTATCTGGTGGATTAGACAAAGAATTATGCAGGCAGTTTCCGAAAAAAGTTCTCTTATTCGCGTTCCTATGGGAAAATCAAGTTCCGCCCATCGCGTTAAAGCTACTGAAGACCGAATCTATTCTGAAACAGGAGAAACCCCCTCCATCATAGAACTTAGCGAAAGAATGAATCTACCGGAAAAATCTATTGAGCAGCTAAAAGACCAAATTGTTGAGACCACTTCTTATGATGAGCTTTTGCAAAATGGTGATTTTCAGGAATTTACAACTCGTGATTTAATCAAAGATGAAGGATTGGTAGACCCGCAAGAAATATACAGTCGTGAACGGTTACAAAATAAAATTGAGAATGCTATAAAGAAATTGGACAAGCGAGAAGCTGATATCATTAGAACCTACTATGGTTTAAATGAGAATCATGAAACCCGCAATTTTGCCCAAATCGCTGAAACTATGGGACTTTCACGCGAGAGAGTGCGCCAAATCCAGAAAGAAGCTCTGAAAAAAATATTAGCTGAATTACAACCTGAAGAAGATAAGCTGGTAGATGAATTTCTGGAAAAATATAGCTATTAAAAACCCTAAAGTCTAAGCAAGAATAGGAACAAGTATATGTTTAAAAACTTCAATGAAATGGTAGCAAGCGTTAAAGCTAAAAGACGAGGTACTGTTATTATTGCAGCTGCCCAAACAGAATCAGTTCTACAAGCAGCGATTATGGCTCAAGAAGAAAATCTGGCAGACTGCTTACTGGTAGGCGATAAATCCTTGATTCTTTCTTTGTTGGGCAAGTTAGACCCTAATCACCACTATAGTTTTGAAATAGTTGATGTAGGAAGTGACTTAGTAAAAGCTGCTGAAATGAGTGTACAATTGGTTAATGAAGGGAAAGGGGATATTATTCTTAAAGGAAAAACTGATTCAGGACTTTTATTACACTGTGTTTTAGATAAAGAAAAGGGGCTTCGTATCAGTCCTGTTATATCAGATGTGCTTGCTTATGAGCATCCTGAGGGAGTGAAATTATTAAGCGATGGTGGAGTAAACATAGCTCCAAATATAGAAGAAAAGATAGCAATCGTAAAAAATGCCGTTGAAGTTGCTCACTGTATGGGTTCATCTCAGCCAAAAGTAGCTCTCTTATCTGCTGTTGAAACAGTTAATCCTAAAATGCAGTCAACCCTTGATGCTGCAATAATTTCACAGATGAACAAAAGAAACCAGATTACTGGTTGTATTGTGGAAGGACCCTTAGCCTTTGATAATGCTGTAAGCCTTGAAGCTGCAAAAATAAAAGGAATAGAATCACCAGTAGCAGGAAATGCTGATGTGTTTATTGTCCCTAATATAGAAGCGGGAAATATATTTGGTAAGTTACTCACTTATTACTGTGGATATAGAGTTGCCCATGTTATAGTCGGCACTAAAGCACCAATTCTTATACCTTCCCGAGCAGATCCAGGCGAATTGAAAATGCTCTGTATGGCAATGGCTTTAACCTGTATGCAAGAGTGAAGATAAAGATACTACAAATTGGAAAAACCAAAGAAAAGTGGATCCAGCAAGGAATACAAATGTATCTCACCCGTCTGGAACCATATTTGAAGATAGAAGTGGAAGAGATTCCCTCAGTGAGTATTCTTAATGCTGATTCCCAAGATATGGTAAAGGCAAAAGAAGCCTCTAAATGTTTGAAAAGAATTAATTCAGATGATTATGTTATTTTGCTGGATGAACAGGGAGAAGAACAAACTTCATTAGAATTTGCCAATTTCCTTACCAACCTATCGGAAAACAAGAAAATAGTCTTCATTATAGGGGGAGCTTATGGAACTCATCAAAGTATCAAAGAAATTTCTGATTACTCTCTTAAATTGTCTGCAATGACTTTTACCCATGAAATGGTAAGATTGATTTTATTAGAACAGCTCTATAGAGCAGAGATGATAAACCATAATAGACCCTATCATTATTAACTTGAGAGGCAAGAATGACATTCACCGCTTTAGTCACCGTAGTAGAAAACTTCAAATATTCTCTTGGAATACTGGTTGAAGGTATGGCAGGGATTTTTATTTTTATGGGTGTATTCTATGCCCTTATCATAATTTTAAATATAGTATTTAAACAAAAGAAAGAACAATGAAAAAAACCACTCTGCTCATCCTTTGCTTTCTGTTGGCTCTACAGGTAGCCAATGCCTCTTTTAGAGTTTTAGAAACCAAGCAAGAACAAATCATTGTTGAATATAATCTCGGCGAATATTCTTTTGCAAAACAAAATGATTTCGTTTACCTGGTTACATCAAATATGAATTACAGTATGGAACCAGGTGCACCTATGCTTGCCTATGAAGAAACCAAGATAGCTATTCCGCCTTCAGGTTCTATTCAGGTGACTTTACTAAGTTCCCGTCATCATTCAGTTAAATTAGAAAAGAGAATAATGCCAGTTCCAGAAGTGGTGATGGAACAGGATGTCTCTTCTTATCAATATACCCTCAATGAACAGCTTTATCAATTAAGTAAATCTAATAATCCCTTACTGAATTTACTTAATCCCACCACTTATAGAGGCATTGGTTTTTGCCCCTTAGAAATACATCCCTTTTCCTACGACGGAAATTATAATCTGGAAATAACCGATCAAGCTATAATCAAAATAGAGATTCTCGGAAATACCAGTTTCCGAAGTATACTGGAAAATGATGATTTAACTGACTTGTTCCTTTCTCAAATAATCAATCCTGAACAAGCTAAAAACTGGCAATATATAACTCCAGCTAAGGTTGAATATGCAGAATTTTCTCGTTCGGATTACTGGTGGAAGATTGAAACAGATAGAGAAGGTATCTTTAAAATTGCTCCTTCTCAATTGACTGGCTTTCCCTTATCCGATATTGATCCTCGTAGTTTCAGACTTTTCAGCAATAGTGGTGTTCTTTTACCTTTTGCTATCAATAGTCCTGGCAATGCTTTCCAGGAAATTCCAATCCAGGTTATTGGAGAAGAAGATGGCAGATTTGATGCCCAGGATTATATCTTATTTTATGGCACTACCAGAGATGGAGTGGAGAAAAATCAAATTCTTCAATCTAATAAAGACACTTATTACAATCCTTATTCAGGAAATTGCGTTTACTGGTTGACTTTCGGAGGAGAATTCAATACTGACCCTTTACGTATTGCCACTTTGCCCGAGCTACAAACCTGGAACACCCAAACTTCAACCTTTGTTGATAATGTTCGTCTGGAAACCGAAAAGTTGAGAAGAGAAACCATAGGTTTTGATTGGTATATGACATTGTTAGCAGGTAAGGTTACTGCTGATTATGATTTTACAATAGAACTTCCAGATTTATCTACTAATGATAATGGAATTCTAAGTTTTTCATTGCGACAAGAATCTGTAAACTATATAGCCACTCATAATATAAGCGTTTATGTAAATGGTAATGTCATTCCTTCTTCTGCAAATTCCTATATATTTAGCTGGCAAGGTTTGAATGAATATGTCTTTCAAAAATCTGTTCCTTATTTCGTCCCTGGAGCAAATACTATCCGAATAAGAGTACATCGTGATAAAACAGATAATATATTCTTAGATTGGATTAATGTGAAATACACCCGCAATATTGTTAAATATGCTGGCAAACAAACTATCGTAAATCAGTTAGAAAATGAATATGTAGTCCCGGTCCGATATAATGTTTCCAGTAGCACTAATTTTACTGTATATCAGATAAACAGTTTTAACGAAGCTTCTCTTGTCCCAGTTAAAAACATCGCTGGTTCATACTATTATATAGCCTCCGGTAATACAGCAACTAAATTTATTCTTACTAATGAAGAATATTATTTACCTGCAAAAGTTCAATTTATTGAACCAGTTGATTTGGTATCTAATCCAGGACAGGTGGATAATATTATTATAACTCCAGATGAATTTATAAACCAGGCACAAACCTTAGCAGATAAATATAATCTTTACTTTAATAAACGAAGCAAGGTTGTAAGACAAAGTGATATCTTTAATCAATTCAATAGTGGTCATCCAGATCCAGAAGCCATTAGATTGTTTTTAAGTTATGTATTCCAGAACTATCCCACTCCTCGTATTACTTCTGTAACCTTACTGGGTTTGGGAACTATTGATTGGCGTAATTTCTCTGGCCAAGCCCAATCAAAAAATAAAATGATAGTTTATCAGCGAGATAATTCAACTTCCGACGATTTCTTCGTTATGTTAACTCAAACTTATAATCCTGAGCTTGCTATTGGTAGATATCCCGTTACTAATCTAAATGAAATTAATATTATGTTCTCTAATTTTAGCTCTTATGTTGAAAATCCAGTTGGTGGTTGGTGGAAAAATTCAATGGTATTTGTGGCAGATGACCTTTATAACGGTAGTGAACCTTATTATGAAAATTATCATACTCAGCAGACAGAAACACTATCAAATACCATCCATCCCAGTATCTTGATTGATAAAATCTTTGGCTGGGAATATGAATATGATGAATTTCAGAACAAACCAAAAGCTCGTGATGATATGATGGCTGCTATTAATGAGGGAAGACTTGTCTGGTTATATGTGGGACATGGAGGTCATGACCAACTCGGGGCGGAAGATTATTTCAATGGTGCAACCGATATGGGAAGGTTTAATAATCCGGGCAAACTTACTTTCTTTATTGCTGCTTCCTGTGAAGTATCTAAATTTGATTACTGGGGATATGAAAGCCTTGGACAAAAAACAGTGCTTCTTAATAATCTTGGAGCTATTGCCTCGTTAGGTGCAACCAGAATGAGTGCTGCTGGAAGTAATGTAGGACTCACTACTTTTATATTAGACTATTTGGCTAACAAACGTAATCCCTTAGGATATTCCATTATGGCAGCAAAAACTGCCTATACTCAAAGTACTATAAATGATGCACTCTATGTTTTATTGGGTGACCCTTTGCTTCACATTGTCCCACCTGTCCGGGACAGTATCTTAACCATTTTTGACCCAGATAATTATCAAACAAAAGAAAACCAAGGGATTTTATATGCACGGCAAAAAGTCCGTTTTACCGGAAGTTTTTCTCCCAGTACCTCTAATGGTATAGCTGAAGTTAAGGTTTTCAATAATAAGTTAGTTTACAACTTAGATCCTCAAACTATTATCAGTCATAGAGGTGCTCCTCTTTTTGTGGGAAGTTCCACAGTTAATACAGGTTTTTATCAAAGTGGTTTTATCGTCCCTGATGATGTTACTACAGGAAACAGTGGTTTAATTGTGTCCTATTTTTGGGATCCCAACTTAAAACAAAGTTACACTAATTATTATTATCCTCTTCAGCTAAGTGATGAGGCTGTCTCAGCTAATAATCCTGATGCTCCTCATATAGAAATTTATCTGGATAGTATGGATTTTAGACCAGGTGATATAGTGGGAACCGATCCTATTCTCTATGCCAGAATTTCTGATAGTAATGGAATAAATGTTACAGGTAGTGCCGGACATAATATCTTATTGATTTTGGATAATTCCCTACAACCTGTTTCAGTGACAAATTATTTCCGTTATGATACAGATTCATTCACTCAAGGCATTTTAACCTATCCTTTATCTGGCTTAAGTGAAGGGGTACATTCCTTACAGATTATTGCCTTTGATAATTTCAATCTTCCTGCTGTTGCTACCACCCATTTCCAAGTGCGAAAAGTGGCAGAGCTTTATATAGAACGATTTTTAATCTACCCTAATCCTATGAAATCTACCACCAACTTCACTTTTATGCTTCCTCGTGATTGTGAACTTACTATTGATATATATACTATATCCGGGAAGAAAATTTATAGTATGAAAACTATGGGCAGGCAAGGATTCAATTCTATTCCCTGGGATGGAAGAGATAACAAAGGTGATAAATTGGCTAATAACACCTATTTTGTTAAAATCCGAGCTAAAGATGGAAAGGAAAAAACAGAAAAAATAGAAAAACTTGTAATATATCATTAAAGGTACACTATGCAATTTTATAATCAGTTAAAGCGTCAGAAAGAAGAATTTACACCTATAAATCCTGGTGAAGTTAAGATGTATGCTTGCGGTCCTACGGTTTATAACTACTTTCATATTGGAAATGCTCGTGCTTTCATCACTTTTGATGTGCTACGACGCTATCTTGAATTCCGTGGTTATAAGGTTATCTATGTACAAAATATTACCGATATAGATGATAAGATAATAATTGGTGCTCAAGAAGAAGGGATACCCTTTAATGAATTTACGGCTAAGTATATCCAGGCTTTTCAGGAAGATTGTGCAACCTTAGGGATTAAACCTCCAAGCTACCAACCCAAAGCTACAGAAGTTATTCCAGATATTATTGATGCTATCCAACTCCAGATTCAAAAAGGCTTTGCTTATGAAATTGAGGGTGATGTCTATTTTGATACTACTGCACTTCCTGAATATGGTATGCTTTCTGGTAAAAAGATGGAAGATTTAATTCCAGGAGCACGAGTAGAAGAAAATACTTTAAAAAAACACCCGACTGATTTTGCTTTATGGAAACGCAGTAAACCTGGTGAACCTTTCTGGGAAAGTCCCTGGGGTAAAGGACGTCCAGGCTGGCATACTGAATGCGTTGTTATGAGCAGAAAATATCTGGGAGAAACATTTGATATCCACGGAGGAGGAATAGACCTTCTATTTCCTCATCATGAAAACGAGCTTGCTCAAGCTCTGGCAATGTCCGGAAAACCTTTAGCCAACTATTGGTTATACAATGGCTTTCTCAATATTGAAGGTGAAAAAATGAGCAAGAGCCTGAATAATTTCTTCACAACACGAGACATCCTTCGTCAATACAGTGCTGAGGCTATTCGTTTCTTTTTCCTTTCTAAGCATTATCATTCACCCATAGATTTTAATAAAGAAATCATAGAAGAATCAGAACGGGCAGTAAATAACTTCTATTCAGCTTTAAAAAGTGTGGACTATTTAAATATTGAAGTCCAACCTGATGGTGCTTGTGCTTATCAGGAGCAAGCTTTTATCCGGGCAATGGATGATGATATGAATACTGCAAAGGCAGTAGCTGTACTTTTTGAACTTACTCATCAATGCAAAAATATAAGTCTTACTCGTTCTGAACGAGAACAAGCTGCTCTTATGCTGGTCAAATTAGGAAAAGTCCTGGGCTTTTTCCAAAACTTAAGCCAAAGATTAAAAGAAACACTTCCTGATCTCTCTCAAGAATTAATTCAATTATTAATTAACTATAGAGAACAGGCTCGTAAAGAAAAAAACTGGGTTCTGGCAGATAAAATCCGTAACGATTTAAATAGTTTAGGTATTGAGATAAAAGATACTCCTGAAGGTTGTATTTGGACTTTAAAAAGTTAGGAGGAATTATGGTAAAAAGCAAAAAGAAGACTATAACTATAGTGATTGTAGCTATAGTAATAATGATAGCTATTTATTTTCTAATCAATGTGTTTCAGCCACCTTCATTGGATAATCCTGAAAGCATAGCCTGGGATGGAACAGGTTCAAGATTTCTAATTTCCAATACGGGTAATGGAAAAATCCTTTATACTACAGATTTTAATCAATATGAAGCCCTGATTAATGAAGGATTATCCAGTCCCCGGGGAATTAAATTCAGAACAGACACTCTTTATGTTGCAGATAACACAGTAATCCAGATCATAGATGTAAAAGAGGCAAAGATTGTAGAAAGTATTCCTATACCCGGTTCAAAAATGCTAAATGATATTGAATGTGATAAAGAAGGTTTGCTTTATTGCACTGATACCGGAGCTAATAAATTATTCATCGTCAATCCGCATACCAAAGAAATAAATAGTTTCATCTCTCCTCTTATGACTAAACCCAACGGCATAGTCTTTGATGGTCCTCGTCGTCAGATGTTCATTGTCTGTTTCAAACCTGCTTCTCCTATTCTTGCTTTTAACATTGATACTAAGACATTTAGTATTTTCAAAGAAACTCTTTATGATAATCTGGATGGAATAGCTATTGATGATTTGGGCAGGATATATTACAGCTCCTGGGGAGAAAAATGTATCTTTATGATTCCACAGGAACAGAATCGTACCATCATCTGGCAAAAAGATTTGAAAGCTCCTGCAGATATCTATTATCATCTTCCTACCAATGAGATTCTGGT
>Ga0209407_1003277_pt1 | contig 14203 bp, 9 predicted proteins | sample AD_JPNHG3_MetaG_FD_184410 | JGI IMG/M metagenome (GOLD analysis project Ga0209407, IMG submission 184410) | Active sludge microbial communities of municipal wastewater-treating anaerobic digesters from Japan - AD_JPNHG3_MetaG (SPAdes) (version 2) | ecosystem: Engineered > Bioreactor > Anaerobic >... | reverse complement strand
GAAGACGATTCTACCGGTGTTTTTCAACGGACAACATGCCGTCGAGCTAACGATCCAAGATGGACGCATTGAGAGTGCCGTCAAGAGTTTCGAGACGAACGGAGCTCCGAATTTCGTCTGGACCGAGAACAAGATCGTCTCGCGGCAGACGCCAGGCTGGATGCGGATGACAGCGCGGATCGAAGCAGAAGCAAAAACAGTACTCACATTGATGGTGGCGGGTGAGAAGCGCACGTTCAGTCCGTCTGACTTCATCGGCCAGGATACACTCAAGGTCGGTCGGGGCGCGATCCGCCTCGCGCCTGACGGCACGCTGTACAACCTGCCGCCGCTCAACGAGACGAGCGGTAAGCTGAAGCTCTCGGTCTGGTCGCACAGACCCGAGCCGACGGATGCCTACTGGGTCGAGTTCGAGTTCGCGGATGACACATTCGCCGAATCGCTCGTGAAATATCCGTTCGCGGACAGTGGCAGGCCGATCGAGATGAATGTCATCGAGACGGATATGACGCTTGAGCATACGAGTGGCGCATCTGGACTCCCGGATACCGAGGTGTTCCTGACGCCTGAAGATGAGCGCCCGATCCGTGGCACGAAGGTCGTCGCCGCGAAGGTTTCGCCGTTCTCGATCCGTCAGGAGTATTTCAACTTCGAGAACGCGCCGATGGAGCGTCCGAAGCTACCGGAACGCCGTTGGCCGATGGGGACGTTTCGCCTTGCGTGCGTCCTGACACCGCTCGCGGCAGACGGCAAGGCGTATCCGCTTCTCGTCAAGAACGGCTGGAACGAGGGGCCGGAGTTGAAGCTCTTCGCCGACGGACGCCTCGAAGCGTCGTACTGCGGCGGCAGCAGCCGCGGCCCTGCGGCATTCAGTTACACCGTCGCATCGCGCCGTCCGCTTGCGCGAGGAAAGAAAGCGATTATCACGCTCATCAACGATGGACGACTTTTTTCGCTGTTGATCGACGGTGTTCTGCAGGAAGAGAAGGCGATACCACCGCTCCGCGTCTTCGGCAATGTCTCGCCGACGATCTGCGGCGGCGTCAACGACAAGGAGCCGACGGTCGCGCTTCTCCATGATCTTGCATTCTCGGGGAATCCTGTCGAGCCGCTCCAGAATGAACGACTTTGGAAAAGGACGAGGGAACAGGAGTGAAAACAATGAAGGCAACGTCGCCGAAACTTCTCATCTTTGCGCTTGCGGTGGCCGCGCAGGCGGCACCCCCGTCAACCGGCCTGAAAAACGCCGCGCTGGAGGCGTTGAACGGGGTGCAGGAAATCGTGTTCTGTACGCGGCCGCTCTGCCAGTGCCACCTGATGTACGCCACTTTCGGCGAGTATGCCGACGAATGGACCAAAGAGGTCTACCCCAAGGTCGGTTCGGCAATCAAAAAGCTCAACCTGAAAACCGGCGAGGTGACGACGCTCCTTGATGACCCGAACGGCAATATCCGTGACGTAAGCGTGAGCTACGATGGCAGCAAAGTGCTCTTCGCATGGCGGCATGTACCGCCGGAGGCCCGAACGCATGAAGCACGCATCGCGCATGTCTACCATCTCTTTGAGATGCGCGCCGACGGCACGGATATCCGCCAGATCACAGACGGGCCGGACGATGACTTCGACGCCTGCTACCTGCCGGACGGCGGCATCCTCTTCGGAAGCGGCCGCTGTCGGCGGTTTATTCCCTGCAACCGCGTGCGCACGTCCAACCTCTACCGCTGTGATGCGGATGGGAAAAACGTGCTGCCGCTCTCCTCGAATGTGTTGCTCGAAGACCGCCCCGCCGTGTTGCCGGATGGACGTGTTATTTACACGCGGTGGGACTACGTGGACCGCGCGACCGAAACCTTCCGTGACCTATGGGTGATGAATCCGGACGGCACCGGTCAGCAGCTTCTTTGGGGTGGTTCGGATGAGGGGCGCGCCTACCAGCGTTTCCACGCCAAGTGCGACGCACTGCCGGTGCCGGGAACGCGGCAAGTCGTGTGTACCTTCTCGCCCGCATTCGGCTATCGCGAGAACGCCGGGCACCTTTACCTCGTGGATCTCGACAAGGGACCGGATGACGATGCGGCGGCGCAGCGGATCGGACCGGATGTCGCGAAGGAGCTTGGATGGAGCATCGGCAACGGCGGGCCGCTCTGCATGAAGGGATTCCGCGACCCCTATCCGCTTTCCGGCGACTGCTTTCTTGTGGCACGCGGCTACGACCTGCAGCTTGTGGACCGGCAGGGCGCATGCGAGACCGTCTGGACCGATAAGGTGATGGTGCACGATCCGCGGCCGCTCAAGCCGCGCCCGCGCGAGCCGGTTCTGGCGAGTAAACTCAACCTCTCAAAGGAGACAGGCGTGTTCACACTCGCGGATGTCTACCAGAGCCGCAACATGAAAGGAATCCCGCGTGGAACGATTAAGAAACTGCTGATCATGGAGGATCTGCCGAAAAGCGCGAGCCGCCACGGACCGCGCGGCGCGCACGGGGGACACATTTCGCTGCACCGCATCATCGGAGAGGTGCCGGTTGAGGCGGACGGCAGCGCCTGCTTCGAGGCACCCGCGTTGCGTGCGTTGATGTTTGCCGCCCTCGATGAAAAGGGGATCGCCGTCAAACGCATGCAGAACTTCACGCAGGTGATGCCGGGAGAAGTCCAGGGCTGCGTAGGCTGCCACGAGAAGCGCACCGAAAATTCCAACCACGAGGTGTTGAATCGTCCGGGGACGTTGCTCGCAACCATGCGCGCGCCATCCAGACCGCGCAAGCCGGAGGGCGTGCCCGACGTGTTTGTGTACCGCCGCGACATCCAGCCGATCCTCGACCGCCATTGCGCCTCGTGCCACTCTACCGAAAAAGCGACGGCCCGCGTGATCCTCTCCGCCGACCTCTCTGAATGGCGTTCGCTCAGCTATGACATGCTCTATGCGTTCGATCAAATCAGCCGTGCGACAAGTTGGAAAGAAAACGGCAATAACGGTAGTTACGAATTCGGTACGGGGGCCTCGCCGCTCATGAACAAGCTCGATGGCTCGCATCACGGCGTAAAGGTGACGGTGCAGGAGTGGGACATGATGCGTCTGTGGGTTGAATCGAGCGCGCACTACACAGGCACGTACGCCACGCACAACCACTTCGAGAGCCAGATCGGCGCGCGACGGAACAAGCAGCTCATTGAAAACGGAAACGTGGGCGGCGACTGGTGGTTCACCTCCTTCGATAAGCCGCGGCTGGCCGAACCGCTGGAGGAGATCGCGAAGCGGAAGTGCTACACCTGCCACGGAAACATGTACAAGCTCGGACGCCTGCGCCGCGAACAGCGGGACTGTAACAGGTGGACGAACGGTTGTCCCCCGGACTGGCTCAACAGCCCGAACTACTCCTACACGCTTTTCAACATGACGCACCCCGAGAAGTCTCCGTTCCTCGCGGCGGCGATGCCGCGCGAGTTGGGCGGTTACGGGTGGTGTACGAACGCGCTCGGTAAAACCGCGCACGCCTTCACGGGCAAGGACGATCCCGACTATGTGGCCGTACTGAAGTTGATCGCCGAGGCCGACGCGCGCCAGCGCGAGTTGGGCCGTCTCGAGTATCCCGGCTATCGTCCGAAACCCTACTACGTGTACTGGATGAAACGCTTCGGTATCCTGCCGCCCGAGACGGATCTCAACACCGGCCCCATCGACTATTTCAAGGCCGACGAGGAGTATTGGCAGTCGCTCTGGTGGAAACCGGCATCAAACTGAAAACCCGCCACCAACCACTTTTCCGCGCAACGCGCGGGTTTAGGATTTGGGATTTGGGATTTTTATCTGAGCGTTGAGAGTTGAATGTTTTCGCTATTCGTTGTCAGTTCTCTCTCGCGTGGACGCCTCAAATATGGTTCAATAGGCCACATCATAAACGTCGGAGGAGGAGCGATATCGTATGGCCAGCAACACATATGAAATGACCGGATCGGTCAAAACCATTTTCGAGCCCATGACTTTTCCCAGCGGTTTTTCAAAGCGCGAATTCCTGTTGACGATGGAGGATGACTATCCCCAAGACGTCAAGTTCACTTGCATCAAGGAGCGCGCCGCGCAACTGGACAATGTAACACCGGGTGAGCGCGTCAGCGTCTCTTTCCGCATACGCTGTCGTGAATGGCAGGGTAAGTATTTCATCGATCTGGAAGCCTTCCGCATCAACAAGAAGGAGGGCGACGGTACGATGATCGAATACGAGAATAGTGGCGGTGGATTCGAGGACAGCGGCTTCGAAAGCGGCGGACTCGAACCGATCGACGATGACCCTCCGCTACCATTCTAAGCCGGGGATTGAATGAGCGAGACGCCCAAGACATTGCGTGAATTGATCGTTCTGGGCGAAGCGTATCTGCGCGGCCGCGCGGTTGCCGATCCCCGTACGGTGTGCGAATTGCTGGCGGCACGCCTCTTCAACTGCGGGCGGCTGGGCCTGCATCCGCATCTCGACGTGGTCCCGCAGACGCGCATCGTGGATGCGCTGCGCCGCGGATTGCTCCGCGTGGCTGGCGGTGAGCCGGTGCAGTATGTGCTGGGACGGTGGGATTTCCGCGACCTGACATTGAAGGTCGACCGGCGCGCCTTGATCCCGCGCCCTGAAACCGAGCAACTGGTGGATCTCGTCCTGGCCTCGCGGCAGATCACCCAAACGCCGAAACCGCTGGTGGTGGATGTCGGCACTGGTTGCGGCTGCATTATCCTCAGCTTGGCCCATGCGTTGCGCAACGGCGTATTCGTGGGGCTGGACATCAGCGCCGAGGCGATCGAACTGGCACAAGAAAACGCCGCCCTGACCGGACTTGCGGAGCGCGTGCTGTTCGCCGAGAGCGACGGCTGCGGTGAGTTTGACCCGGCCAGTGTCGATGTCCTGGTATCAAATCCGCCCTATATCCCGTCGCGAACCGTCGACGGCTTGGAGCGCCATATCCGCGACCATGAACCGCGCTTGGCGCTGGATGGCGGTCCGGACGGACTGTGCGTTTACCGTGCCCTGTTGCTAGATGCGGTCATGGTGCTGAAAGCCGGCGGCGGCGTGTTTTTCGAGATCGGCGATGATCAGGGCCCGGCACTGCGCGAGTTGTTGGACGCGCACGGCTTTTCCGAAGTGACCATCCATAAGGACTACGCGGGCCGTGACCGTTTCGCGACCGGCGTTCTGAATGAGTGAGCGCGCCCGCGCGGCTGTGCAGCCGCGCGGATTTAGGATTTGAGATTTGGGATTTAGGAGTTTTCCGCGCATAGGCGCGGAGGTTTTTCATGAAGTTTCATGTGTTTCATGGTTCCATCCAAATCGGGATCGCCGCCGGGATCGATCACTTAACCGCCACTACAACTTAAGGTCTGCGAAAGCGTCGCCGAGCGAGCCGAAGCCGCCCGAGACCTTGTTCTTATTGGCGGAGCGCCAAGCCGCGACTTCATCTTCCTCTGTCTCACCGCCGCTGCCGCCCGTCTCCCATTTGCTCGGCAACGTGAGCGAAATGCGGTCGCCTTCGACCGACTTGACCACCACCTCGATTTTGCTCGACGGCGGGAAGCTGCGTTCCAGCTTCGCGGCCGGATTGCCGCCTTTGGGGATGTCGGTTTCGCTGATGTGCAGCAAGCCGGTCTTTTCTTCCGAAAGGCGCACGAAAACTCCGAAGGGCTGGATCGATTCGACGATCCCCTCGACCTTCGCGCCCTCACTCAACTCGCCGGGCTGCAGCGCCTTGACGCGCTCATCCACCGGCCGCAGGCTGAACCGGCGGCGTTCAAGGTCTACGCTGTCGACCTGCAACAGGAGTTCCTGACCCTCGGTCACGACTTCGCGCGCGGACATCAAGCGACGCCCGCCGCCCAACTTACTGATCGGGATCAATCCTTCGACGCCAGGGATAAGCTGCGCGAACGCGCCGAAGCGTTCGATCTTGGTGATTGTGCCGATAAAAGTCGCGCCCTGTGGGAAGCGCGCCATCGCGTCGTCCCACGGGTCGCCCTGCGCGCCGCGCAGACTGAGCGAAATGCGGTTGCGCTCCCAGTCCAGCTCTTTGATCTGCACATCGACCTTGTCGCCGACCTTGACCACGTCCTCCGGCTTCACATCGCGTCCCCAAGCGATCTCCTTGAGCGGGATCAAACCCTCCGCGCCGCCGAGTTCGACGAACACACCGAAATCCACGATGCGCGTCACCGTACCGGTAACGATCATGCCGACATACAAATCTTCCTTCAGCTCTTCGCGCTGCGCCTCGCGCTCCTTCTCCAACAGGGCGCGGCGGCTGACGATCACGTTTGAGCCGCGCTCGTCGTCGCCATACTCGGTGATCAGAAAGTTAAAGGTGTGCCCGATGTACTCGGCGTCGTCTTGACGGAAAAGGTTGATCTGCGAGAAGGGACAGAAGGCGCGTTTGCCGGCAACCGTCACCTCATAGCCGCCGTTGATCTCTTTCTCGACGCGTCCTTCAATCGGCATCTGGCGCTGGTAGGCGTCCGCCAACGAGCGATCGACCACCTGCTTGGCGTCCATGCTGCCGGAAAAGAGGAACGCACCGTTCTGCATGCCGGCGAAGATCACCTCGACCGTATCGCCAATCGCGCAGCGCAACGTCCCGTCCTCTTGGGTCATGTCCGCGAGCGGCACCAGTCCCTCACGCTTCGCATTGACATCCAACGTCACATACTGGGTATTGATATTGCTGACCGTTCCGCGCACTCGCTCTCCCGGGTCGAACCCCTTACGGTAGTTGCTCAACTGCGCGTCCAGCAGTGACTCAAAATCTGCCATCGATACTTTTTTATCGCTCATCTCTTGCTCCGAATAAGGCGTATAGGATACGCCATTCTGCCTCTCAGATGCAATCAGAAGGGTGTGATTTTAATCTGTTGAACCCTGGCGGTCGGTTTTAATTAAAAAAGCAAAGATTCCCCTTGCGGGGACTGTTTTTTTATGTTTTAATAGGTGTCTCTATTGAAAGGAGACATCTATCATGGCGCTCACACCCGAACAGATCGAGTCGAAAATCAAGGACGTTTGCGAGCAGATCGCGGGGCTCGGCCCCGCCCTGCAGGGCACCGTCAAAAGGAACCGCAACCGCCGCACGCGGAAGGACGGCAGCGTCTACGTCTCGCCGGAGCACTACGCTTTCGTGTACCGGGGCGTGGACGGCAGGGAACGCTGGAAGCGGGTCAACGCGAAGCACCTGCCCGCGGTCCGCCGCATGATCGAGGCGGGCAGGGCCTACAAGCGGCTCGCCCGCGAGCACGGGCGGCTGACGACCGCGCTGGCGGTCGCGCAGATCGGAAAAAAAAACGGCTGACCCCGCGGCCGCTGCCCCGGCCGGAGTGGACGAACGTCGAGTCCGTGCTGCGGGAGCTGGAGTCCGCGCGCCCCGGGGCGGGAGGCGTCCCGAGGGGAGCGGCGGAAGCCGACGCGCGCCTGCTCGGCGCGGCCCGCGAGGACCTGCTCGCGTTCATCGGCACGCTCTTCACGCTGTTCGGCGCCCGGTCCCCGGAGAGCTGCCACAGCGTCCGCGCCGTGCGGGTCCTGACCGCGATGGGCTGGGCGGAGGTCTCGGAGCGCTATGTCCCGAAAAGCCCGTCCGCCCTGCGCGCGGCGCTCGGGATCAAGGGCATGGCCACCGCGGCGGCGCGGGACGCGGCGGAACGCTGCGGGGCGCTGTGCGGCTCGTTCCGGGAGGGCGCCGGCATGCTGCGCCGCCTGACCGGCGTGGACATCAGCGCGTCCAAGCTGCGCAAGATGACGCTGGCCTTCGGGGAGGAATGCGTCGCGGGACAGCAGGCGCCCGGGCCCGACGTGAGGGAATACCCGCGCAAGCCCGCCGCGGCCGTGAAGCCGGCGCCCCGGACGCTCTTCTGCATGGCCGACGGCGGGGCGGCCAACTGCCGCAAGGAGGACACGGCGGGCGTGAAAGGAAAGGACGGCGAGGCCGGCACGAGGCAGATCCGCGCCGCCGTCTTCGGCGAATACGGCTGGCTGGACAGGCGGGGGCGGCCCGTCCCGTGGCCCGGGTCGTTCTCCTACATCGTCTCCGGCGGGGCCATCGGCGAGGTGACGCCGCTGATCAGGAAGCACGGCGTGGCGCGCGGCAGCGGCACCGCGGAGCGCATGCTCTGCCTCGCCGACGGGGAGTCCGCGCTCGAAGACTCCCTCCGCGACGCCTTCCCCCACGCCCTGTTCGCCAATGACTTCCCCCACGCCGCCGACCACCTCCACGCCTGCTGCCTCGCGCTGGGACTGGAGCAGGCCGCCGCGGAACGGGAGTTCCGCTTCTGCCGCGGCCTCCTCTACAGGATCGGCGCGGAAAGCGCCGTGAATCGCCTCAGGCGGCTTTACCGGAAGGAGCTGGACGCCTCGCCGGAGGCGATGAAAGACCTGCGCTACCTGGAGAAACGCAAGGACAACATGCGCTACGGCTGGCTCAGGAAGCAGGGATACTACATCGGGACCGGGCACGTCGAGGCCGCCGTGCGCGTGCTCATTGTGCGCCGATGCAAACAGGCCGGCATGCACTGGCGGCACAACAACGCCGTGAGCATGGCGGCCATCCACGCGCACTACCGCTCGCACCGCAAGACCGTTTAACCTTCAACAAAATAAAATCACACCCAGAAGTAATGGGTAATAGGTAAGAGGTAAGAAGTAATAGGTAAATCGCCGCAAGTCGCAGGTCGAATGTCGCGGGTCAACCTCTCTTGTTGCGGCCATGCAGTGGCCCGCAACCGTGAGAGTAAAAGCGCTGCTCGGGTTTTGAAACCGCCAAGACGCCATGAACGCCAAGGGACACCCCTGATTTTCATGAAGTTTCATGAAATTTCATGGTTTCATTTTCATACTTCGGCGCTGGACGTTCATTGTTTCTGGCAGAGATGGTTGTTGGGACTTTTGCGATGTGGCGAAGTTTTAGACGGCACATCAGCGTCGCCAAGCCGGATGGGTGTCGCGCCGGGTAATTTCGAGTAGCTATCGCCAAGCCGGAGAACGAAGTTAAACAAAACCTCGCCATAAAACTGTTTGATCTTCTCCGAGATGGCGTCTTCTCCACCGATCTGACAGGCGAGTTTTTGTAACTGCTCAAGCTGGCTATGCACGGCAAAGACATAATGTTTAATGCGGTCTGCGGCGGGCAATGCCGGATCGTCAAACATGACGGACATCGTCATGCCAAGCGCTTTCAAGTATAGGAAAACATCGCCAAGGTTGAGAGCCTCGTCACGACTGGATTCCAGACGGCAAACCTTACTCGGGCTGACGCCCATCCTCTTAGCGAGTTCCCGCTGTGACAATTTTTTAGCGACACGCATGTCGATGAGAGCCCGCACAAAACGGGTCTCGGCCTGATGCGCCGTAACACGTTTCGCCGCCTCGGGATTGCCCGTCAGACTAGCCGCCAACATGGCCGGTGTCGTGCTTTTCTTGCTCATAGGTCTCTCCTTTTCTCAAACTTTATTACGGCTTCCTTGCAACGACGAATATCGTCCGCCTGTTGAGCCTTGTCACCGATCGTCAGAACATAAACCGTATGATCAATTACGGAGACGTACACATACAACCGCGTCTCAGCAGCGTGTTTCACACCGGTCTGACCGATCCGGTAAACATTTCCACCTTCGGAGCGAAAAAAGGCGACTTGAAACGCCCCGACGTTACCATAATGGTTCAGCAGTGTAACAATGTGGCCGAGGTTCGAGAAACAGGCCGCCAGTTCACGCGGGTGTTTTTTATCAAACGTCTTGAATCTGTTCTTTTCAGCCAGTACGCCGCTTATTTCCCACATTTCAGACATTAGCAGGTTCCATTTATGCGGTTGATGGAACGAAAGTATCAAAGTGTTCCAAAACATGCAACACCAAGTTGAGAAACGGGGTGATGCCGCGAAAACAAGCTGTGAGGTAAATAGCTGTGAGACTGTAAGGTTCTTCGGCGTTTTTGAGCAGAGAAGCGGTGGCAGGGTGGCGCACAAAAGCGGTGCCGCGACCCGTGCACAGCACGGCTCTTGTCACCGCACAAATTTTGTCATCCACAAACACACGAAAACAGCACCGTGCCTTTTCGCGTATTTCGTTTGTTTCGTGGTTCATGCTTTACTTTCCCGGCACGAACAGGTTCAGCAGCACGCCGGGGCGGATGCCGAAGAAGGAGGCGCGCTTGCCGCGGCCGAAGCGTTCGTCGGCCACGTCGCCTTGATCGGCGGCGACGACGACGATGGTCGGTTGCAACTCTGCCGGGATGTCTTCCACGCGATTCCAGTACCCCACGTTGCGGTATTTACGCAGATACCACGGCAGCGGCCAAGTGTCGGGTGTGGGCACGGCCAGCGCGATCAGGGTATCGGTGCCCTCGGCCTGCTTCGCAGCGCGTTCAATCTCGGCCACCAGATTCATAGCGTCGGTGCCGGTGTGGGCATAGACATATGGGTTGCGCGGATCGGCCGGCATCTTGAAACACGCGCGATGCGCCTGCATCACATGATGCCGCACCAGCACGGCGACACCGAACAGGATAGCCAACTTTCCGCATAGATGCACTGCCGCGAGCAGCGGCCCCGTACGCTGGCCATCGGTCCGCGAAAAGGCCTTCCAGCACACTCCGATACCCACCCCGGCGAGCAGGATGAAGCCGTGCAGGAACGAGAGCGCGCACCATGGCGTCTTGTACGGGATCGCGCTGTAGAGCGCCGTCAGGGCCAGCGTGTAGACCGCCAAAAAACGCACCCAGCGCTGACGGACCCGGGTCTCTTCGCTCGCCGCACTGTGCCGCCGAAACGGCAGGATGGACAATAGGATCGCCAGCGCCGCCGGCAACAACAGGCCGGCCTCGCTCCAGACAGGCCCACGTCCATATTTGAACCAGAAGATGATCTTCAGGTAAAAATTCCAAGGGTGCTGATGCTCCGGCACCGCTGTGGCCCGCGTGTGATAGGTCTGGTAGGTCGAGAAGAGCGCATCGTAGACACCACGCGGATAGGTGAAGAACGAGGAGTATAAGAGCACGGCCACAAACGCCGCCACACCGACCGCCACCAGCGCATCACGCGTACGCCACGCGCGCCACAGCCCGCCGAAGCCGCAGGCCGCGACCATCGCCACCGCCGCAGCGGCGAATGAGAGCACCACCGTCTCTTTGGTCGCAGCGGCCAGACCCGCGAACGCGCCGAAGGCCGCAGCCCAGACTAGAGTTTCTGGTTTCGGGTTTCGGGTTTCGGGTTTCGGGACGGAGAGTGCCGACGCATAACGCACGGCACACAGTAACATACCGGTCAGGAAGGTGATCAGCATCGACTCCTGAATGAAAAAGCGGCTGTAGTAGACCATCGCCGGGGACACGACGGTGAGAAGCGCAGCGCTGTAAAGTCCGACCCGGTTGACGAACAGGCCGTGCCCGTTCGCGCATGAGCCCAGTCCCAACATCAGCAACAGCGTCAGCAGGCTGAACGTCACCGGCACCAGGCGGAAGTTCCACTCGGTCGTCTCGGCGAAGGTGTCCGCCGAAGCCCGGCAGAAGGGCCAGGCCGCGAAGTAGAGCGTCGGCCCGTGGTGGTCGGCGGGATCGTAGTGGTAATACCCCTGATCCAGCAACAGTCCGGTCCGCACCGCCTGATTGGCCTCGTCGCCGTGCATCGGCCGCTGGTCGAGGCGCGGTACACGCAACACCAACGCGCCGATGATGATCGCGGCAACCGCCGCCCAACCTAACACGCGTGACAAGGCATATGTCATCTCATTATCTCCTCGGCCCCACTCCCGGCAGGCCGACCGGCCCTTGCTGCATCATCTGTCGCAGAATCGGCTCCGCCACCTGACGCAACATAGGGTTTTCTTGAATCCGTTGCAACGCTTGGGATTTGCCCAATTCGATCGCCTTGCGCAATGCGTGCTGCATCTGCTGTTGCTGTTGGCGCATCGCGCAGAGCGTCGCCATATCGAGCCACGCGCTCCAGTCATCCGGGCGGAGCAGCAGATAGCGCGAAAGCGGCACGATCATCTTGTCCGGCTGGCCGGCCTCGCCGTACACCCGCACAATCTCCATAAGCTGCTCAGCGGGAGCGGTGGACGGCAGGCGCGCCATCACATTGTCCATCACCTTGGCCGCGTCCGCATGTTTCTTGACGCTATTCAGCAGCGTACCGATTTCGAACAGCCGTTCGACCGGAAGATTGGGTAGCCCCGCCAATTGGTTCAGGTAGGTGGCCGCCGATTCATTCTGCCCCAACTCGCGGTAAGCCATAGCCAACTCAAAGGCGTCATCTGGCGAGAGCGACTTGTCGGCCTGTGCTTTGGCGGTCAGTTCGCGCACTTTGGCTTCGGTCTCGCGCACGCGGCGGATAAACGCCACAAAGTCGAAGCCGCGCCCGTTGTTGGGGTCGCGCCGATTGTACTCATCGAGAATGTCGATCGCCTCGGCGTAACGCGCCTGGCGCAGCAGCACCTCTTGGATCAGACGGAAGTTCGCCTCCGGGCTGACCGGATAGAGCGTTCGCGCCTCTTGGAAGGCCCGCTCGCTCTCGCCCAGCATACCGCGCGCTGCGTAGAGGCCGGCGATCGCACTGCGCAGTTTGGAGAACGACTTCTGAGCGGGCAGGTCACGCCGGAATTTTGGCGAGCGCAACAGGTGACGCGTATACCAATCCCAGAACATCATGTCGTCCTGCATGGTCGTGCGGTCGATCGGCGTCTTCTCGGAGTTGATCTTCATGATCAGCCCGTGCGGCGTGAGATACGGGAACATCCAGTTGATGACGTAGCTCTCTTCGATATAGAAAGCGTGACGCGCCTTGTTCTTCTGGAAGATCATGTCGCACAGGATACCGTTGATCTCCATCACGCCCAGCGCGCCGCTGACTTGCACGCGTCCGTTCTCAATCGTCAGGTCAGCATTCTTGGGGCGCTTGCCCGCCTGCACCTCATCGACATAAATCTGGAAGGCACGCGCGCTGTCATCCGGCGTCGGTATCCAGATGGGGTTGCCGTACAGGTCGCGCATGGTGTTCATGTAGGTGTTGTCGGCCAGCGCGTTCTGCGTGATCAGAAAGACATCGGGCCGCACCTGCGCAGAGTAGATCATGTAGGTGGGCACGAAGCGTCCGGGATCGGTGCCGCCGAAAAAGATAGCGTTGGGCTCCATCTCGGGCGGGAAGAGCGGGTTGGGCAACGGCTCTTCGTCGGCATCCAACTCCTCCATGATCGCATCCGCGCCGCGCAACTGGTAGTTGCCGAACTGCCAACCGAAATCGTGGCCGTTCTGCTCCGCGCCGCTCATTGAGAAGACCAGATACTCGTTGTTGTAGTTTTCGTAGATCGGGATGGTTGCAATCAGCAACCCCGCACACAGCATCCCGATGCGCAATGGCTTCAGCATCGACTCGGGCAGCGTGCCGCGCTTGACCAGAGCCTTCAGCAGACGGTTGCCGATCGCCAGACCAAAAACAAGACCGTAACCGATCCAGATCGCGAAAAGCGCGTGCGAACTGATGAACTTGACCTTCTGGATAAACATGTCCTGCAGGTCACCCTTGATGTTGGCGAGCACCACGAGCAGCACGCTCATGACCAAGAAGCCGGCCGCCGTGGAGATGAGCCATTGCTGCGTGACCATATCCATGTCCGAGCGGAAATCAATCGTTTTCTCGGCCCACTTGCGGAAGAAGAACCAGCCTGCGGTAATCGCCGCCAGAATAACCAGCGACAAGGCCAGTGCGCCGACCTTGGCACCGGTCCCCGGATCCGCACCCGGCCCGGACATCATGCTGAGGATGCCCTTAGCCACGAACAGCCAGACAATCGCCGCCACGCCAGCCAGCGTGATGCCGGCTGTCAATCCCTCCGAAAGATTGTGCGACTGCCAAGTGCGGCGCGCGAACTCCTCGACCTGATTGAACGTGATCGTGACCGCCCCGACCAACAACAGCAATAGAATACCCGCAATGAGGAGCTTATCGAGACGCAGGAACGGCTCGCCGCCCATAACCTCAGAGATCAGCACCAGCACACAGGTCAGCAGATAGAGCGCACTCGCCGCATACACCGCGCGAACACGCCGGTCGCGGACCTTAAAGCTCCAGAGCGTGAAGGGAAGGAAGCCCAGCGTGGCCGCGATCAAGGTGAACTGCACACGCAAGTCGGTGAAGTAGGTACCAAGCTGGAAAAGGAACTTCTTGGTAAAGACATCAGAAGGTGCCAGCTTCTCATA
>Ga0209407_1003273_pt1 | contig 14212 bp, 12 predicted proteins | sample AD_JPNHG3_MetaG_FD_184410 | JGI IMG/M metagenome (GOLD analysis project Ga0209407, IMG submission 184410) | Active sludge microbial communities of municipal wastewater-treating anaerobic digesters from Japan - AD_JPNHG3_MetaG (SPAdes) (version 2) | ecosystem: Engineered > Bioreactor > Anaerobic... | reverse complement strand
TTAGGTTATTACCCTTTATCGTTATTTGTGTTTTTGTTTTCCACTCGACAAGGCGTTTCAAGCCTAAGAAATCGAGATTATGAATATTACTAAAGTTCTGATTTACTTTATCAAAAGCATCTCTTACCTTATCGCCACTTTGAGTGCCTGCTGTACCTAAATTAATAGTTTGTATTGCCATATCTCACCCCAATAGGGGTGAGCCCCTTACGAAGCTCACCCCATTGTTTCTAATTTCAAATAACCTATTATGAAGCAGTACCAGATATATTGATACTAGTACCAATGAATACCATTCCATCAACAGGAGCAGTAATCGCAGGTGCATTAGGAGCAACAGTATCAATAACAACGCTAAGCACATTACCAGGGGCAGACCAAGTATCCATTTTGTCTTGCCACATAGCTCGGAATTTCACTGTACCATCAGAAAGCGCAGTGACAAATTGATAAGTGTATGAAAAAGTATATGGAGAAGTATAATCTCCCGTTATAACCGTATGAGTATCTACATCTGTCCAAGTAGAACCCCCATCAGTACTCTTCTGAAGTTTTAGTGCATTAACAGCCGCTAGTGATATGGGAGTAACACCACCCATTGAATTATATTCATCATACAAAGAAAGTATTACTTTAATACGTGGGGTACTATCATTTGTGACATTATCAGCATTACTTTGACCTGAATCATCTAATAAATCACAAATAGGGGTCGTAGTACTTCCAGTAATAATATTACTTATTGTACTAAATGCACCTATGTTACCTGCTAAATCTTCACCCTTAGCTTTTAATTTGTGTGCACCAGCCGCAAGGGTCTGACCACTTTTAGACCACGTTGTCCCCGACACAACAGGCGAGCATAACAACGTAGCATCATCGTATAAATGAACTTTTACAGCATCAGCCATAGTTTACTCCTTTTCCTTATTTGTTTCTTGTGTTGCTATATGTGCCGCATAAGTTTCATAATCGAAAAATATCGGCTCTTCTGTGGGAACTAATTTCCAGCCCAAACTTAACTTATATTTAATTTTCTTGCGTGGGACAGGAATAATATGTTCTTCACCTTTCTCATCGGTATAAATCATATCATACCGTTTGTTGTAAAACTCAGTCATAAGGGCTGGGTCAACGTAATTTGTCATAATTACTCCTTTCTTTATCTTCTATATTTTTGAACAGCATCATTAAATTCTTTCAAAGTCTCATTGTATAGACTTAAATAATACTGACCACCTTGTAGTAAATTCGCCAATCCCTGAAATTTGCTTATCGAAGCCGTTACTGATAGTTGATGAGATGCCATATAATTCTGAATCAATGCCATATCAGCCTGCACTTGATTATTGGTTAATGTTAAATACTCATTAACTTTTAATTGTAATTCGCCAAGTGCTTGCTGGATTCTAGCCTGAAATTCCTGCATCTTAGCTTGCATTAGTATTTGTTTAAAACCAGTATAGACACTAGCCTTTCTCTCAATTTCACCAAGATACAACTGAACACTTTGTTGGATTTCATTAAGATAAGCTTGGGTCTTATTCTGTAAAACTCCCAAATTATGCTGAACAGTTCCACTAAACTGGGCACTATATCTCTGGACATTGCTTTGAAGTGTACCTAATTCATATTGTAGTGCCGCATTGGTTTGCGCTATAAATGCTTGAGTTTCATTCTGTTGCACCCCTAATGCCGCATTAACTTCTTGCTGTACTTTATTCATAGCGAGCTGAACTCTCTGATTCATAAGAGCTGTAAAAGCTTCTACTTTCTGAGATAGAATACCAATTCTTTCCTGTACTTCAGCTGTAAAAGCATTAGCTTGTTGAGTAATATCGGCTATGTAAATACTAGCTTTCTCTAAATCATCCAGACTTAAAGCATCATTAAAATTCTTAATATATCCAGATGAAGTACTACCAAAGCTAAAACCAGTACCACTAAAGGGTGTTAAAATATCAAAATTAATAATGCCATTATAATCAGTAGCGTATAAATCTATTGGATTTCCCCCCTGTACACCTTCTCCAAAAACCTCATCTTGACTTACAGTAATATCTGAAGGAGCACTAACAGAAGGGCGAAAGATTACGTCAGATGAGTAAGGTGCTGTTACAGATGGCACTGCTAAATCAGTTTTCAAGATACCATTTTCAGTATCAAATGCAGATACCTTTCCTGATATACCAGTTTCATTAGTTTTATTAAATAGCGAACTAGCGGTTTGTATCGTTTCCCAAATACTATCTATTGATTCTTTTTCTGTTCCTTCGCCAGGAAATAAAATCCCATCAACATCTTCAACAAGACTAAGTGCTGTATAATTTTCACCAAATATTCTATCTAAATTTTCTTTACGAACAGAATATCTCTTTACATTATCGTTTCCCACCTTTTCGTATAATTTCAATAATGGGTCAAATTCTTCGATAATGATTTCACTAGCACTATTCTTTATCTCGTTTAATAATCCAACGCTACATTCTCTATACAGCCTAGCCGCTCCATAAATCACCAATAGCCTATTTAACGCTTCAAAGTCAGCACTAAAAATAGAATTACTTTCTGCCAAATTAACAGTAGGAACTTGGATATAATGCAACTCACCAATCACTTGCCCTGCAAATCCATTAGCTAAGGTAAAATAAGGGTAAACCCAACCTTCGGGATAGATAGTTAATACATTTTCTCTGGTACAGAATGCTGGGTCTAATGCGGTAGCATAAGATAACGAATACTTATTTGTTATGTCTGCTATTTGAGAGGGTAATATCTCTCTACAAACATACTTATAATTACCACAATATCTTAATACCGAGACTATCTTGTAGTCAATGTTACCCAATAACGTGGATAAATCAGTTGGATTAGTAATTATATCTTTACTCTTAGATAAAGACAATAATACCGAAGGATGCACCTCATTTATTATTATCCGAACTCCATCTTGCAACCATTGTTCTGCCATTCCTTTACTGAACTTAAAATTGTTATAAACAATATTCAGTTCCTCATCCTGTTCACCTCCGACGTAAGTTGCAATACTAGCAAGTATATCTTTCATAGTTACCTCAACGATGTAATTGGTGATGGAGATTTTGCGATACGTGCCTCGGGGGATATTTGTCCGCCATTGAACAGTCTCATTTTATTCACGTATTTAGAATAATACACATTAGCAGTATTAAGATATTGACTACGAGTATAAATTTCCTTTTCTCCATTAACAGTGGATACTAGCTCCATATAGCATTCAAACAATACATAATCAATAATAGCCGTATGTAATATTTGGGGTACATCTGGTTCAGTATCATTGGTAATACTAACAATATCCAACATATTTGGTCTAGCAGTATATTTTACTTTCAATGCACCAGCGTAAGATTCGGTAGGAGCTATTAACTTTCCACCACTAATCTGAAATAACTGAACAGAATCATTTAATATACAATACGCATAGTTAGTATTTTTTACACTTTCCCATTCAGTAACATTTTCAAGCGGTGTAACACTATCTCCAACAGGAATAATCCCGTCATCATAAAATCTCGATATTTTTTTATACGCATTGTTTACATATATATCAACAGAAAGAACAGAAATACAGTTCTTGGGTAATTCATAAGTAGTACAATTAGCAGTAATATTGTAAGTAACAAAGACTTTTCTTTTCAGGTTAGGAGACATTTCTATCAGGGCGGCATTTATCTTTTCAACCACTGAGGCTAACGCAATATTAGGAATGCTTTGCTTAACTATTGAATATATTTCACCTATTGTCATATTATTTCCTCTCCATTTCAGGTTGGCGAAATGGGGGGAAGAGAACTTCCCCCCTTACTCCCAAGTGTCGGTAGCCTAAAGATTTATATCCAAACGGCGTGCGTCTCACGCAAGCTCCATTCAAAGCTGGCTTCCGTAAGAATCAAATCGCCTTGAATATCAGTGCCGTCTTTTTCCAAAGACTTAACTCCAGGATAGACTTTGGTATCACGATTAATACCATTGCCAACCAACGGACGATATTTCACACCGTTCAAGTTAATACCCAACATCTTAACAGGTGTTCCGTCAAGGTGCGGATTAATAATAACTTTAATACGCCCTTTAGGAGTTGCAAAAACATCAGTTGGCACACCAAGAATTTGAGTTCTATTTGTTAGAGCAAAATCTGGTGTAACAATATTATTCCCTGCAATGGTAATATTATTCTTATACAGCCCAGCCAACCTATTCATCCAGTTGTAAGTCAGGGTTGAAACAAAGAATAAAGTCGGGACAACACTATTATAACGTGGGTCAAGCATAATTGAAAGATGCTCAAATAAATCATCGGCATAAGTAGTAGCATAATTCAACGAAAAAACATTGGAGTTTTTCATAATGTAATTAAGCGCACCTTCAGTATGCCTATTGCCATTGGCATCTCTACCAAGTGAACTAAAAAGTCCAATTTGTTCCAAATCCCATTTATGCTCGATTAGTTTATTACCCCAAATACGGGCATACTCATTCTTAAAGAACCTCATTTCATTCGCCCTACTAGAATTATCCATAGCGCAAAAGGTCTTTAGAATTTGAGTCATCGCATATCCATTAATGTATGGAGTATCCGCCCAAGTCTCTGGCACTCCCGTACCAGCACCAAACGCAGTACCTTGAACAGTTGTTCTCAGTGCCTCTAGCATAGCGGGATGTATCCCATACGTTTCAGAAATTACATTTTGAGTGGTAACTTCACCAACTACGGTTGGGGTTAATAGTGTAGTTAATACATAAGTCCCATTTTTAGGAACTCTAACAACAATACCAGTAACCTCTACATAAGGCGCAGTACCACCAACACTTTGCACTAATACAGTCATATAGTCAGTGGCAACTGTTGCGCTATAAGGGTCAGTTGGTAAATCTTTTGCTTCGGGTTTTAGAGGAACTCGCAGTAGAATATTGGGAATAACCCAACGTGGAGTAGTTCCATCAGCACCAATACTAATCTTATTGGTAGCCTGACCATATACGTTAGTAATATTACCAACAGTCTTATAGTCACCAGCCAATTTAAGACTAATAGCACTACCCTCTACGATATAACTACCAAAAGTTTTGCTAGTAACAACAAAACTCGTATCTCCACCGTGTTTCCAACCAACAGCATAAGCATACCTACGGCAAAAACTGGGACGCTCTTCCGTGTAAACATATTCAGTAGCCGCTACTGGTTCTTTTCTGAGTTTTGAGACGAATCGAAAAAACGGGTCTGAAGCAATATTAAGTTGCGATAATTTCTTACCAAACTCATAGGGTTTATATTGGTCGCCTAAATTGATATTAGGCACATTGCCAATATATTGTGGGGCGTTTTGTACACCCTCGAACGTTAAATTTGTAGCCATAACATTCTCTCCTGTCTAATTAGAGAATCAGACGTCGAGAAGTTTACGCATACTTTGTCCTGTTGATTTTAAAATTGTATTAAATGCCGCCGTATCTCTATCTATATCGTCAGAGTTCATACTCTCCAGCGTAGCGGCACTACGGGGAGCTCTTTGTACATTAGAAGATTGTCTTCGTTGGTCTTGGATTATTGAATTATGAATGTTCTTCTGCAATAAACCTTTCTCCTTTAAATACAAAAAGTATATATCATCAGGAGTAATAGTTCTTTTAGAAGCCCATTGTTTTATCTCTGCCAGTTGTTGTGGTGTTATTTTAAACTTGTTTACCAAGTCTTGTTCCACTCTTTGCGCTTGTGTTTTTGCTTTTTCAGCTTCTAAGCGTTTCTCAATGATTTGATTGGCACGAGATTCAATTATCTTATTTAGAACCTGTCCAGATGGAGATTGCGGATTTTTAAATGCCTCATCGGCATCAAATTGAAAATCATCAGGCAAATCCAGCGTATCCTGACCCTGATTCCCTTTGTTAAAAAATTGTTGAACATATTCAGCAAATTGGGGATTAGCCTGTACGGCACTTATCAACGGCATTGCTTGCTTGATTCCTTGTAGTTCGCCATACAAACGTTTGGCTTCACGAGAAGAATCCAGATACCGCTTTTTCCAGTTGACTGGTTTAGACTTCTTCTGATTCCCCCCCATATTTGCCGCATCATCATCATCTTGGAAATCAGAATCTTCTAAATCGTCATCATCATTTTGTCCTGTTTGTGATAAATCTGAAAAATCATCGCCGAACACGTCGTCGGAATCATCTCCAAAATCATCACCAAGACCTGGTGTGTTATCACCAAAAGGTGTGTTACCACCTAAATCGGATGTGTTACCATCCAAAAACTCATCACTCATTGTTTGTCTCCTCTGTTAGGGGGTTGTTATTTTCTTCAGTCGGGGGAGGGTTAGTCTCCTGACTTCTATTTTGTGCAGTTGCGGCATTACCGCTATTCTGCATCTGTATTTTTTGTTTCTCAGCTTCTACTTGCATCTGCCCACTAAAGTTCTGAAGAATAGAATTAACTGTATTCTGAATTTCTTGATTCTTTACACGGGCATTACCTTTCATTAATCCACGTAAGAGTTTCTGTTGATAAGCAGTTTCCATATATTGCTTGTTCAATCTATCTCCTACCGTAGAAGCTTTATCTTTTATCGAATAATTAACTAATTGATTTTCTAGTGCTTTATTCCTACTCTGTAAATCTTTTACCATCTTGTTCAGTTCATCAATATTAGCTATTAGTTGACTGTATGTGGATTTGCGTTGAATAATCTTTTCCTTATTGCGTATATCAGTCTCACCCAAGAAGGCAATATCATCAATAATACCAGCCTGAAACCACTTAAAGTATTCGTCTAATAATGCCCACCTGTTAATAGGTTGAGTAGAACCAGCTACGAAGGCTATATCAAACTTCATTTCACTATAATTCATAGACTTTTCTACTGCCTCGCCATAATCATTGTAGATAGGAATATTAATTTCTACTGTTTTAGACTGATTATTTGGTTGAACAATACGCATTACCTTGTATGCTGAGTAAGTGGACTGCGCTACTGAATGGAATACTTTTCCTAAATAGGTTAATACAGGTTCTACAACATTAATAACCCACTGTTTTATCCGTCTTGTACCAAATTCGTCTAATGCTAATAATCCTCGATATGTCTGAGTATTACTATCTTGACCACCAGCCATAGTTCTAAACATACCAGACTGGTCTTCAAAATCATACTTACTCTCTTGGACTAATTGGATAAAACCATTAGAAATAGGAACTGGCATTATAGGAATAGGATGTTGCATTCCAGTATGAACAGGCAACAAAGCACCTACCGAAGACGAATACATTTCCCAAACATCTGGGTCAATAGAACCTTCATCATACATCCAACGCAATCCCGACCCTAAGTTAGCATTATGAATAGTAATTTGATGACCTTTATTAATCTCATCCTGTTTACCTACTAACATAGTAACATACGCCATTGGGAATGGGCATCCTGTATCTATATACGGTAACTGTACTATCGGATATTCAGTAATACGGTCATCAAGATAACGTTGAGTTAATATCTTATCTCCTATTGCTGTAACTTCTTTAATAACAGTAGCGTAGTATTTTATTTCATCAATAATAGTAGATACAAATTCAGGCGATTTCTTTAACTGATTATATTCTTTCTCTGTAAACTTCTCAGTTTTAATCTCTACTGAATACTCGGCTATTTTCTGTTTTAATTCATCTTGAACCTCTTGTAGCTTCTGAGCATACTCTTCTTGTATTCTCTTAGATTCAAACTGAAAACGTTCTTGAGTAATTTCACCAGCCTCTAAAGCCTGTTTTAGCTGGGCTAGTTGGTCACCAATATTTACCTTACCCTCTTCAGCAATTTTATTGAACTCTTGAGTATATTGCTGAGTAATGGCTTTAATTTCTTCTTCTGATTTAACAACGTAATATGTAATCCTATGAATGGGTTTCTTCTCTTTTAGATAGATATGAAAATACTCTATTAAAGTATCCCAATCAGAATCTCCTACACTATATCGTAATATATCAGTATCCTGAACATCATAGGAATAACCAGTATCAATATTATCATAGGAATAACCAGTATCAATATTATCAATATCGCCATTATCAATATCGCCAGGATTAACCTCTTCTACTTCTTCAGTGCCATCGGGCGCAGTAGTGGTAGCACCAATACTAGATATTAAACTATCTTCGCTATCAATCGTATTGGCTTGCTTTATTAGTTCCTTATGCTCGGGATACATTTGCATTAATTGGGCTTTAGAAAAGATTTTTCTTATGCCACAATACATTGCATCCCGTCTAAAGAAATCCCGAGAACGTATATCCCAGAAGACATCTCTAGGGTGTAAATCTTTAATTAATACCTCTCCCATCCCATCATCTAAGTCTGGGTCAACCATAACCCAGAAATATCCTGCCCCCCTTATAATAGCATCGGATACCACTCTACTAAATACTACTCGCCAACTAGAAAGATTTAAACAATACTCTGCTACGACGGTAGGAATATGAGCTACATCTGTATCACTTTCTTCCAATCCCACAACTTGCCAACGTGGTGTTCCAGCAGTAACAAAGTATTTCATCAGCTCAACCGCAGGAGTAATCTTGTTAATTACAAAGGTAGGCATCCCAGCCTTTTTAAGCCTTGCAATAACCTGTGGTGTTAATTGGATATTCAAGAAATAATCCATATTACGCTGTCCAACGGCTAACCACTTGGTTCGTAACTTGTTATTAGCCAAATCGTATAATATTTTTATCTCTTTTCCGTCCATCTCTACGCCGCCATCCAATTCTTAGCAACAGGTTTTTTCTTTACTAATACTTTGTTCTTATTATAGACATAATTACTAGGCGGATAGCTTTTCATAAAAGCATACGTCAACGCATCTACAAGGTCATCATACGCCATTTTATCTCCTAGAGTAAGTATTTCATTCTCAAGTTCATACATTCCATCTTTCAAATACACAGACCCAGAAGCAAATCTATTATTCATCACCGAATAGATACGATTAACTTTATTTGTACCGCCAGGCTTTACTCCTATTAGTCCGTATTTAAAAGTATTACGACGCTTACATTCATATAAATAATCGTTTAGAATAGTTCTATTCATTGCTACATCTTCAACAACTACTGAATTAACATCATATCTTACTGCCATATCAAAGATGTAATCCACTACTCCCCAAGTAGCACCAGATTCTATTTCACCATTAGCATTTCTGATAGCCAATGAAGGAATATACCGCTTCCTAACATATTCTAAGACATACCCGTTGTTATCTTTGTCAATAGCAATTGCCATAATAACAGAATAATTGGATGCCTTTGACTTTATGTCAGTAGCAGGGTCACAACCTATAAAGGTATTAACAAGGATATGCTCTCCATCCTTTACAATATACTTTACCCCATCCTCGATAGTAAAGTATCCATCCCAGTAACGTAAGTGATTACGATTCCAAAGCGCAAATTCAGCATTCTGAATCTCTAATTCATATTCCTGATAGTAACCTGCTATACCTCGTGGTGATTGTGCATAAGTAAGTTTGATTCTATCCAATACGCTACGTGGGATATAACTATTCCACAAAACACCGCCAGGTGCTTTGGGTTGCGTGGCTTTAAAGGTAATAACCTCCCACATAAATTTATCAAGCGTGCCTTCTTCTTTGTGCTTATAATACGAATCCAGTATCTTCTGGCAGAAGGATGCGTAGTGTACGGGAGTTCCTACAAAATAAACACGTCCTTTGTGAACGTCAACTGATGGGAAGATTCCATCCATTATTGTTAGGGCAAGGTTCTCACGAGCCGAAGCCGTCCGAGTGTTGGCTTCGTTCTCGGTATCATCAAGGAAAACTCCCGAATAACGAATAGCCCCAGCACTTACGTCTGCGGCATTCTCACCACGCAAGCTTGATAAGTTAGAACGGGATACTAAACTACACCGATTTGAAAACTCTAAATCCTCTCTTCCCCATACAAATCCTCTCTTATCCCTACCCGATAAATCACCAAAATAATATCTCATAATCAGATTGCTTTCAGCGTGCAACCTAATGTATTTGATATTATTCATAGACTTTCTTTGAGTAGATGAAACCCACCCATAAAAGAGGGGGTCGTCATCGTCAGACAACCCCCATTCCTTTGCTTTCTTACAATAACATATATCGTGCAGTATCTTGGCACGTACCAGCGTTGTTTTGCCGTGACCTCTTGGAATAATAATAGCAAGTGGTTTTGTAGATTTTTCCAATAAGCCTTTAGCTACAACATAGTGAAATGCTGGTGTCTCACTTTTTAGAAAGTCACCTGGCAGAAATAGTTTACCAAAGACAATAAGATTATTATATGCCTCTCGCAATAAAAATTCTTCTTTATCTTTTGGAAACCTATATCCGCCCATTCTTGTTATGCCTTTATTCCGCCACCCATAAGTTGGTTAGTATTCCTACCCACCTTTAGGTTGGACTTTCTCGGAGTTGGTTCACTACACGCACCAGCACCAGCACATTTCTTATTTGCTGGCGTACGAGGTTTTCTCGGACTGGAATTAAAAAGTTGTTCATTTTCAGAAACCTCCTTTTCTGCAATGGTCTTTTTAATATCCTCAATCACATCCCACATCCTACTAATATCATTCTGCGCAATTTCTCTGTTACGCCTTATAAGCAAGGTTAATTCCAAAACCGATTCAGACAATTTAAGAATGGAGTCTAGAATAAAATTCACAGTCTCTTCTCTTAAACGTCTTTTCTTTTTACCAAACATCTTTTTCTCCTTTTACTTATTGTTTTTTATCAGTTGCTTGCCCTACGACTTCGGGTTGATTTGCATCAATATCACCAGGCTGATTTGCATCAACTTCAGGTTGCTCTTCATCGGCTTCGGGTTGACAACCTAGATTCTCAACCTGTTCGTCAGGTTCTTTTCGCAACTCTTCTTTAGCATCAATAAAATATCCCGCTCTCACAGCACTCTTAAGGGTAGTTAATGATTTCTCCAAAGTATCTGGAGATTGTAGTATGCTTGTTACTAGCGAAACTATGTAATAGCATACCGTCGCCCGATTCAACGTGTCCTCAACTAACCTATCTACGGCTTCTATCGGGACGTTGAGTTTTCTACGAGCCTCTTCACTATTAGCCAAAATGGCAATAGTATTCAAGGACGATAGTAGGGTATTAAGCCTACTAGTGTAATCAACTCCAATGCCCTTTAGAATGTTAGTTAGTTCTTGAACCTCACTAATACCTGTGACAATATTGGGCAATTTGTCTGGTTTTTGTGACATAAAGTTTCTCCTTTTTTTATAATCCACTTTCTATTATTTCTTCTTCTGGAACATCATCCAGAATATTCTCAATCTCTTCAGCAGGAATCTCTGCCATATTTGGTATTCCCTTCCTTTCTTCTCCACCTGATAGTCTTCCACCTGTATATCCCTCATTACCACTCAAAACACTTGCCTTATCAGTAGCGTTAATGATATTGCCTAAGTTCTCTAAGGCTCTTAACCTATCAGCACCCTTCTGTCCTGTATCCTCGTAAATCTCTTTGAAGCCCTTAATAACATACTCATAATTAACACCCAAATTTTTACAAGCCAATTTGACTTCGTCAATTATCATATTCACTATCCTCTTTTGTTTTAATAAGTTAGCACCTTGAATCTTTGCTATCTCTATGTTTCGTGTCTTAAATGCACGTAAGTATGCTTCTACCCTATCTCCAGTCTCAATAAAATACTTTACAAACATTATCTCTCTATTGTTAGCATTTTTCCTATCCCTAATTACTTGAGAAGGAGGCTTGCTGGTAAAAGATGTTTTGTTAGCCCTATGCTTAGTGTCCAACTTCGTGTTTGCTCTATCTATGTTAAATAACCCAGTGGGAGTCTGTATTGCCCTGTCTTTACCTATACGCTTTATCTTTAAGACAGGCACTACCATATTGTCATCTGTCAATACATAATTACCCTCTTCAGCGTTACGCCAATCTTTCTTGTACGCTATACCAGAATTATGGGCTTCTTCCACCGTATATAATTGATAATATTTATCTTTGTACTTTTCTAATCGCATTCTTTCCCTTAATAACAAATAACGAAAATAATATATCTACTAATGACACTTGTTACAATAACCTTATTGTAACTTAGTCTTACCTGCAAGAATAAGTTGGACTTATCTTACCCTAATTAGTTCTTTTCTCTGTGTTATTCAGTTATTTTATCACACGCTTTTTGACATTGTGATAATTAACTCTTCACTTATATCCGATAAAGGAATTACTTGCCTGTGAATTATGGTAAGCATTGAACCTGTATGCTCAATACTGGGCTGACAGGAACAGCAAGGATTGAAATCTTCGTGAATAAATGCGTCATCCATCGGTATCTTGCCAATCCTACGATACCTGTCATACATTGTATCCCACACCCTTGCCGAGTGTATGTCTAATACCCTCCTATCACCATCTACAACTAGTCAAGTGCCAAATTGACTACCAAACTAATCAAAAGAATAAAAAGTAATCGGGCTGGAATTAACTAGGAGCGATTTTCTTTGTTAATTGGTAAAATTATCCACATATACCAATTTTGAACGCTCTAAACGATTTTAAAACCCATTACTTTTCATTTACTATCGAGAAAATTTGGCTCTCAATTGGTAATCAATACCCTAATTAACGCAAAATAACTATAAATAATCACTAATTTTTTGCATTCATAGAGGTTTTTCCCCCATTTTCGCCATTTTCCTTCATCTAATCGCAGTTTTTTCACATTAAACCTAGATTATATATCCAGAAAACTTTCAAAAACTATGCTATTTTGTAGCGTGACTAACCATCACACCCCACCTCACTTCGTTCGGGGAATTGCAATAGCAATTTTCTTATGGAAAGTAATTCTTTTTTTTTGTTCTTTTGATACTTCCTAACCAACCAAAAATTTTAAACAAAAGGAGATTTATATGGAAAGTATGTGCTCCATTAGAGAAATCCTTCAGTGGACAGTGAACGCTTCATTCGCCAGCCGTAAACCTGGCGAATTAATAGCAATTTTACACGAAAGTCACAGACGTGTCTTTGAAGTCACAGGGGACATTCGTGTCTTCTGCGAAGATTTAAGGATATATCCTATTCTTCGCAGACTTAACGAACGGGTCATCGCTATTGCTTGTAGTCCTCGCAATAGCCAACCTAGATACGATGCCTTTAACGGACGGAGGGCATCGTTGTTAGAACAAGCCAAAGCGGCGTTAGACAACGCTATTGCTGTCCAGCTAGAAGGCTGGATAGCGATGTTAAGTGCGTTGCAAGACGGTAGCATTTCACTACCAGAAGGGTACGGTAAAGACTTAGAGAAAATTGTCTCTTGTCTCGAGCATATCGAAAATACTATGGGCGAATAGCCCAAAGTATTTTCTATTTGTTATTATTATGTTTTATAGAAGAGTGATTACCTCAAATATCTAGTATTATATATATTATATATATTATATATATTATTAATACTAGATATAAGGTATAAGAAAGAAAATATAGTAAGGGTAAGATAATACTGTCTTCCCCCTTACTATAAAACTAATAGGGCTATTCCTTCTGAAATAGGAACTATTCCATCTGTTTGGATAAGTCTTATTAGTAAGCTGTCAATATACTAGTAGCGAAAAGCAATACGAATTATTACAGAATTAGGTATTACAAAAATGTAAAAAATACTAGAGTATTTCTTTGATAAAGTATTACATCGCTACTAGTATATATGGCAGTAAAGAAAGTAACACAGTCCTAACACATAAAGGAGAGAATATTATGTCGGCTAATACAAAGTTTTTTCCTGAGTTTAGTAACCCTAAAACATATCTCAGGAATTATAACAGGGGTTGTGAGATATTAGGAGTAGATTTACCATATCTTACAAAGGAAAAAGTAAAAGAGGTTTTTATAGCGGGAAAACCTCTTAATGAATTAGAAGCCGCTTATGATAATTTAGAGGCTAGTATTAGGAAATCTAGCCGAGATAAAGAGAGGAATGAGATTGCTCTCAGCTTAATGAAAAAGATAGCTGATAAGGTAATTTATAAGGGAAACTGTGGGGAGATAATACCTCCTCGATTCTGGCACAGATGTAACAGAATAAACTTATATTTCACTCGTTGTGTAAGCGAGTGGAAACGAATTACG
>Ga0209407_1003261_pt1 | contig 14286 bp, 39 predicted proteins | sample AD_JPNHG3_MetaG_FD_184410 | JGI IMG/M metagenome (GOLD analysis project Ga0209407, IMG submission 184410) | Active sludge microbial communities of municipal wastewater-treating anaerobic digesters from Japan - AD_JPNHG3_MetaG (SPAdes) (version 2) | ecosystem: Engineered > Bioreactor > Anaerobic... | reverse complement strand
TCTTTTGGCGAATAGTAAACTGAACACCAGTGTTCTGAAGCGTAGCCATCCCACCACAAGCCGGGATTTGACGGAAGGGCCGTGCATCTGAACCGGCGGTTAGCTCCAGTCACACAATGAGCACAATTCTCACAATTCTTTTCACGCTTAATTAATGCCATGAGTAAGAAATGCGTAAAAGTTTACCACTTATAAAGTTGTTGGTATAGCGTTTAAATAAAAAAGTAATTAATAAGTTGGAAGCACATTGACATATGTTCCGTTGATCCAAACCTTATGATATGGTGAATGTGTAAACTTTTTAATCTTGTTCACCATTTGATCATGTGTATGGATGTCAGTGTTCTTACCTTCACGTTCCCAGCGTGTATCAGAGCGCAGTTTAAACACCACAACGTTATCTGTTCCGTCATCCATTGGAGTATGAATGACAACTGTATCAATACCCGTTATATCGACGTTATTAAGTTTCATTGACATCACCTTGCATTAAGTCATCGACAAATAATAAAGCAATTGCTTCTCTAATCGTCATTGGTTTCATCCTTGCGCATCAAATAATTTGGTAGCATTTCATATACCTGAAACACATTCATGTGATATGCGTCAGCCAACTCGCGAAATGATTGTGCCAGATTCTGCATCTCAATATCAAGTTCTTTAAAACGTCCCATTGTTTAATCCTCAAGTGATGTGCTCATCATGTCAGTTGCAAATGCCTTGGCTACACCATATATACAAATCATACATATACCACCAAGAATTGCAGAGAACAGATCGAATGTATCATACATCCAAAGCGTCATAAAACTTGTCATGGCAATTGCACCATACAAGATCGTGTAAATGTCCATAATAGTATTGTGCTTTACAAGTATATAATGTTAGGTATAAAAAAGGTGTGATTACTGGATAGAACCTTTAATGTGTTAAGGTAAACTACTGGATGAGGCCCTTTGCACGGAGGGCTGCCAGCACTGCATCATGTTCCTGATCGAACTGCTTAACTACTCCCCATAACTCGTAGTAACCAATCTTGACATCCTTACCAGATTCGTCCTTAAGTGCCTCGCCTTTGTCATTCTTCTTAACAAAGGACTTCTTACAGCCAAAGACTATAACCTCATCATTCGACTGGATATTCTCAGACACATACGCAACAACACACTCGTTGGTCGTGCTTAACTTGATCCCACTAGTGAGGTCTACATCACCAAGCCTGATTGAGACCTTATGATAAGGATTGTTATTACGATCCTTGAGATCCTGAATGTCTATCTTCTGCACACTACCCTTGGTGGCAAACTTAGTATAAATGTTCTTACCAGTGCCTGGGTCTACAACTGGGACACCGTCAACTTCTACAAGACTCATCCAATAGTCAGTAGATGGGAGCACTCTCATGGCAACATCATACGCCTTCTGGTAGAGTTCATTGCCCTCGTATGCATCCTTGCTAATACTGAAGTATCCATTGTTCTGACGGCCATAGACAGTAGACTTCTTCCCAATGTCGATGTCATGTTTACAGTCCTTGTCCCAAGTCATGGACCCCATGAGAAATTCTTCCTTTGCCTGACCATCAAGACCTGCTATAATCAGTGGCACATTGAGTTTCCACACTGTTGGAATGTCCTTCAGATAATCTGGGTTTTCAACCTCAATATTATTACCATTAGCATCTTTACTTTTCTTGGTTTTATCGGTGTAAACAGGGATCAACTTCTCATAGCCATCAGGATAACGTTCAATACGAACCGGGCCTACAAGTTTGCCTGCCTTGATTGCTTCTACTTGTTCAATATCATAATCCTTTTTGGAGTTGAGTAACTCATAGTATTTTTGTTTAGCCTGATACTTGGCATACGAGTTCCGATCCTCAGCCGGGCTTACACCAAGCACAATGACATTTGCTTTGCTCAATACACCCTTCTCATTCTGTTCCTTGGCATACTCAAGTCCTGTAAGTCTGAACAGGCTTCCAAGGTTGTTTGAAACAATCTTCTCTACTTCTGTATCAATGCGATCTGGTGGGAGAAGTTCTTTAAGTTCAGTCTTAATGTTGGCTGCATATGCTTCAATCTTTTTCTGGACCTCTGCTGGATCCCTTTTATATTTTTCTGCAAGTTTCTGATAGTCAAACGTCATGGATGTTACACCTAAAGTTTGTAAGTTTGTGGACTACTAAAGATTGATTGCCATTATATATAAGTGTTGCGGGGAAGTTTTCACGTCCCAACCCAAAAAAGGAGTTAGTTAATAAGACTTTCTATTACTTAACATCAAATGCTGCCCAATCACATGCTGGGCGCTCTGCCTTACAGATACACTCACGCTTATCACAGTAGATAATTGATTCAAAGTCCTCATCACAACTGAGCAATTTCATATTCAGGTCATGGGCAAACCTACATTGAGTACATGTTTGTGGCAACGTTTCATATGACCCATCAATGTATATACGTAGTATAGGCATATTATCACTTATCAATCCTAATTTTGAGACCATCCTTACGGAGTTGTTCAGCCTGTGTTAAAGCATCATGTACACTGCTTGGATTTGGATACTCCGGAATGGTATACTTACATGTACGCTTTATATAATAAGATTTATTGTGCTTCTTAATCCGAAAGACCTTATGCTCTTGTAACGTCAGGATCTCATACAAGTAATGGCGTGCTAAGTGCCGTGAAATGTTGAATACATCTACAAAATCAGTGGTTTGATACACACCTTCTTCTTCCCATTTCTCATTGTAAAACTTAATAAATTGGTGATAAAGGCTAGCAGAATAATGTATACAATGAGTCTGATCAATTTCGCTTACGGGCTTGCGCTTTCGCTTACAAAAATCATCCTCTTGGAACTTACATGTTTCACAGTTACGCTCTGGGACTTCCTTGACAGTCATTAAGTTTATATATGAGGGGCTATACTACTTAAATGTTTGCAAACAAGTTTATATACTAGGCTATGTACCTACTACATTTATATATGTGTAGCACTAACATATTGGGTGCCCAACAGCGAAAACATAAGGAGGGAAAATTTCCTCCCTGTGTTTTTGTCAAGCATATTAAGTGGCCTCTTTTAGCACCGATTAATGCGTAAAGTTGTTAGCGTGGACGACACTGTACACAGTAATACTCGCCTGCCACGATGAAGATTTGATCCTCGTCAGTTAATCGTCGATGGCAATGTCGGCAATGAGCGAAGGACAACAGGTTGAGAATTTTCATCAAGATGTCAAGTATCATGCTTTTCGCTTGCGTTGTTTAATGTCACGGACAAGTTTAGTGTCGATCCATGTCTTATTGGTCTCATCTGTGAAGCACTTGAACCCACGACTACAAACTGTATGAAAATAGTTACGAGAGACTTCGATTGACGGAAACTCGCTCATAAAGGCATTGTATACAGCATACTCAACAAGGTACCGTTCACCGAGCACATCTGCGAGATCTATAACAAATTCACGTATTTTGATGGACTTGTATCCGATATTGACATATTGGGCAGCTTCTTCGGCCTGTTCCCTATAAAAGTCTGCTATGTTTTCCATAGATATATAAGTAACCTATTCTTACCATATTTATAACTATCGAATACCAATATATAAAGGAGTGTCAACAGTGTGTAGAGATTACGACTCACAATTGAGTTGAATGTAAAAAAGAGTAAAGTTTATAACAGATCACTTGAAGGGCACGACATGGCACATATGATCAAAGCCGAACTTTTTTTGCACTTTATCATATTGATGGACGCGAGCCTTAAACTGGATGGTGGTGCCCGGACGAATGTTTTTAAGCAAGGTAACTGTATTGGGGCTTAAGTCAACCACAAAAGCGTGGCTGGTCACGTGATTTTTGGTGCCGCATTCAATATCATCAATAAGGGCATAGGTTTTGCCATGTTTGAAGTGCAGGTTGCCAACTTTGCGAAATTTGCCGCGAAACACGTTAACACCCTCGTAATCGGCCAGGTAACTCCGCCGCTTGTAATCGGTGTAGTTGATCCCATCACGGTGACCACAGGCCGGGCAGCCAGATATAAAATACTCGTCTTCTAATGTTGATTTACCGCAGTGGGTACATTTGATGAAGGGTAGTTGTAACATAGTATAGTGTTGATGCTCCGACTATATAATTACTTGGTTGGCTTAATTGGACGCGAAGAATAGTTGGTAGGTAACAGCCCTCATGCTTGATAAAACAAAGGGAATGGAAAAAGATCCTATCCCATGTGTTCTACCTTGTTGGCACAGTCGTACCTATATCATCCATATGATACATATGTGATATTAGCGTTACACATATATAAATGTAGTGAGTGGTTAAGCCAGATACACAAAGGCCATGCACCAATCATCCTTGAAGACTCTTGGCCATGGTGGGGGCAACAAATGACATGTGCTGGTTGATGAATCATACGCTTCACATAACTGACAACAGCCTGATACTTTAGGAATATCGGGTATGTGGTTGGATATACCACCATGTTTGAATGCTACGTCATCAGGGTTATACTGGGGTGGGGGGATTACCTTTTTACGTCTTGTATTGCGTTTTGCATTGTCACAAGTTTTACAAATCCAATCGTGCTTTTTAAAGTTGCTTGGATAAATGTTATCAAGGGTCAATGGTTGCTTACAAACTCTACAAGTGTGTGACATATACACTTACTCGATATTGCCAACAATTACTGCCGCTATTCCTGATCCGATTACAATTGCTACAATTGGATATATCATGTTATATTCATGAAGATGTGCAGTAACCAGACCTGTTATGAATTCAATTGTTAGGGCAATGCTAATGAGTGTACGGTTTGATACATACATACAAGTTATAATTCGCTGTGGTTATATATAAGGGTTGGCACTACGTCAACTACCCCACCCTGCTTACGCGAGGATGGGGCTTGAAGAGTAAGAACCCTTCACATTTAATTTGTTACCACAAAGATATGCAGTAACGGGTCGGTTGACACGACCACTACTGATTATCTCCTTTACAGGAGAATCACCAGATACTTTTCTAATGATGTTCAGAGCACCATTCACATCAGCATTCAATAGAACGCCCGTGGATGACTGAAACAATCCACGTTTCTTTCTCGATCCTAAGTAAGATTCATGTCTCTGAACTGGTTCAATTGCTAATGCATCACATTTGGAAGTGTATGCTTCATTCACTGCTTTATATTGGATTCCCAACTGTTGACATTTAGATTCCAATTTGGCTTTGAACTTGTAATACGGAACTGAAACGAAGTTCTGGTTGTTCTTTCTTCCATGATTGATTCCAGTTTTAGCACCTTCAAAATCACCAATTATCACTGTTCCGATATCGTTCTGAATACATTGTTTAACGATTAAGTTCACAGACTGGTTCAGGAACTCATTGATTACATTATTACGTTTCTCTGATAACAGGATCTCTTTATGAGTTTTGTGTTTGTATCCTTGCAGGTCTTTCTGGCTCTGAATCTTGGCTTTCTCTTTGTTGAACCATCGGTTATAAGATTTAATATACTTACCACTGATAATAGTGGTAGTCCCGTGTCCAACTAACGTAGCAAAATTGTCTAATCCAAGATCTATGCCTAACACTCTGTCTGGATTTAACTGCATTACTTGAGGTGTTTCTTCGTAGATATACTTGATCCTAAAGAACCTCCCTTGCCATGACGGTAAAAGGTGGACCTCCTGAATCTTATGTTTTATCTTACGAATAGGTTCTGGAATCGTAAAGGATAACTTGTTACCCTTTCCTTGCTCTCTGGAAGTGCCTAATTCAACTTTGTTTCCTTTGAATGAGAACCCATTCTTCGGGAATGCAACCATGAAATATCCATCTTTCTTCAAATATCTTGGAAGACTTGGCGGATCTACTTTTCCTTTATCTGATAACTTCTTTAATGAGTAATACGATCTCATATTACGTTCAACAAACTTCAATGTTTGCTGAGCTGAAGCAGATTGCAAATACTTGTAGTTCTCATTCTCTTTACAGATATGATAGTTTTCAGGATACTTCAGGAAGGCATTATTCAAGAACAGATGTTGTCTTGTTTGGTACAGTCCAAAGTTATACAGGTTCTTTGATGCTCTGCACAGACTTTTCAGTATCTCATACTCCCTTTTATCAGGATGGAGAACACAAGTCAATGACAGCATACAATATTATTTATGTATACAGTAATATTTAATACTATTGCAGCATTCATCTCCTCCCTGTCGCTATGCTCCGAGGAAGGAGTCTTCTGCTGCATTTCAGATAAAAGTATAATGCATCAATATCTTGTTATAATGAGGTTTGGTCCCAATTTGATATACATATGATGGATTTTATTACACTTGGGACATGTGCATGCAATTTCAAAATAGGTATTGTCTAATGATTGGAAATGGATTGTGTTAGTTGTGATGGTTCGGCATCTTTTACACTTAATATCAAAGGGTAAGGAAGTATTATTACTCGTCATTGTATATAAGATAGAATCTTGCTGACATTTATATCTATGGGAGTCATACTAGTATCAATGGGTAGGACATTAAGGTTGAATAACTGAAATATTAATTGGTAGCGGGTTTGTATTGCATTAATCTGATCAAGTGTCAGGTAGTGATCTTCGCCTCTTGTTGACAACCTACGATGTATCACTGATGGTTCAGCATGGATGTAAATGACCAGGTTTGGAGGTATAATAGATAGTTGCTGATCGTAGACTTGTTTGATAGCGCTAAATGGTGGCCATAAGTGCTTCGCCTCTATTTCAAGCGATTGGTAAACCAATGAGCAAATGAATGAACGATCTGATACTATAGTTTTGCTTAATGGGAATTTGATGTCCTTGTAGAGATTGAACCGATCAGCACTAAAGTAGTCTATCTGCTTGAATACATCATTGGTCGATGATATGAGATCAATATAATGTTGACTTGCTGGTTCCTTAATGTAGATTGCATCATAGGTGGATTGTAAAGCATTGAGAATGGTGGACTTCCCTGATCCATCGCATCCAACCAAATGGCAAAGCAAAGCACTTGTCATGGAGTTATATGCGTTATAATAGTATATAAAATGTTACAAAAATAAGAAGTGTAAAGGGCGTTAGCCAAATGCTTGGATTGCTCTGATTGACTTTTTAATCACGTCCTGGCGATTAATATAATCATCTTTGAGATCCTTGGCAATCTTTACTGGGCTAACTTTTAACCGATAGATGTTTTCTGGGCGACCCATTGTACCGGCATCTTTAAGTTTCATGCTAACATCTACCCAGTTATGGTGTTCAAGGGTCTTGAGAGCCGCTGATACATATGGTTGGCGGAGTTGTAATGCTCGTTCGATGTCCCATTGTGAAACGGGTTCATCCTGATTCCTCATAAGGAAGGCAAGCACTGCTGCTTCCTTTGATTTTAGACCGAGATTTTTAAGTGCTTCGGTTATATTATTGGGGTTTGTATATTGCTTTGTTGTTTTCATACAAACTAATAGTCAACTGCGTGGTATAAATAGTTTACTGTTTGGGATTTGAAAACCGTGCTCTACGCAATTATACAACTGGTATTATAGATTTGATAAAAAAATAAAAGTGTGTTTATGTATGTAGATGATATACATTTAAAGATGTTGATTTGATATTTGGACGATGCATTACGAATGATTAATACTGGTGGGATGTAGTATGAAGCGCATTGGGTTATATGCGTAAGGTAACTAGGTTGTGATGCCTAGCAATTCCCTGAGGACTGTCTCACGCTCCTTATAATGGCTTTTTGACAGTTCCATGGCTTCAAGTATACCTTCATCTAGGTAGTGATCTAAAACGTGGTTGTAAAGTGTTATAAACTGTTTTTGAGTCAATGTAATGATATATGTCATGAATCATCAGCCTCATAAACATAACTAACTATGCTACTGCACACTTCACACTTGGGCATTTCATTGGGAGCAAGTTTAACATGTTCAACTACCCCGCAATTTGGACAAATATATACTCGATGAGCAGAAGTTGCACCTTTGGCAAATGTCTTAAATGCATCATTATATGGATTGTAGAGCACCGTGCAGTGTTTGAGGAAGTCTTTAGCCAAGGGTATTAACTGTTCACGTTTGTGTGTTAATAGGTATTCAAAAAATTGTGCATGGGTTCTATTCATAAGTGGATAACAACCGCGTAATTGTGAGCATTTAGTTAAGATATCATCCAATTCATCAGTGGGTTTCATAACATGATCACCTTCGCATTAAGGCTTCGGGCAATAAAAATATCTCACCATCAGATACACAATGCATAACTGCTGGATTTCTATCTAATCGTTCAAGGAAGTTACAGAGCCATTCAACTGCATCATATTCGGCAGTAGATAGAATATCAGCATACTCTTCATCAGTAAACTCCTCACGGGTTTCGTTGGGTGCAAACACATCAAAGTATGGGCTAATACGTTCATCATCCATTGTTACAAAGTATGAAGATTTGGACTCATCAAATTGAACATCATAAATTGCATCAGGATTGATCCTAAATGCTTTATTATCATCACGGATTATGTATGTCATAAAGTAGATTCTCCATTATCGTCAACTACCCACCCCTAAAGAGGTGGGCTTGCCCTTCCATCTCTCCTCTACTTGATTCGAGGAACGGAGTGCAATAGGCTGGTGATGGAAAGATATGAGCAACATCTTGGGTATAGAATGGTTCATTACCTACGTGTTTATACAGATTGACAATCGCATCCTTGTAAGGTAACAGTCGTCTACTTGACATATGTATATATGCGTAGTGATAACATTTATACTTAATTATACATCGCCGTTTTGCTCAATATACTTACATAATGTTACTGCCTGTTCATTGGTGTAGTATGGGCAATACAATGTTGGACCACCATGGGCATTTAACGTATGATATTTATCATTCGCTTCTTTACATTTACATGTATAATGATCATCAGAGTAGTAGTCACCTTGACTATACTTTGCAAATTTACAATTAAGTGTGGTCATAAGTCATTCCCTTTCATATCTGTTATCCTGCCATGAGATAATCTAAACCGTCGCATCCATTTGAGTTCACACGAATTACAGGAGTATACCTCGTTTGCGCATTGCCATGATCATTCCATTCGATGTATTTGCCATCGGGGGTGAGCCTTTCGTTGAAAAAGTCAAGGTATTCCTGGTGAGGCAGGGGTGTGTTCGTTGTAGTTATGTGAAGATGTTCATGGATTGCAAATTCTTTACAGGCTTCAATCCACTGTTTAACTTCTTCACTGTTATCTTGCCAACCCATCTTGTTAATCATTTGGTTAATGCTATGATTGAATCGTTTAAAGAATGATAAATATATCTCATAATTCGGATCGTTAGTATTTATTGTAACTTGGATTGGGGTGTTTTCATGATCAGTTTGTATAAATTCATCGTAATCAACTGACCATCCACCTAGAGGGTTTCGATACCAAGCAAGTTTGTTTCGAATCTGTTGTTTCATATCAAAGAGCGTTCTGGCATCATTGGATATTTGGTTGTTGTAGATACCCCAGTAGGAATTGCGAGATAATTCTGGGCTGAATAACTGTTTCAATTCCCATTCGATATCCTGCATCTTGTCATAATCAGGGAATGGTTGTCCTTTACGATGACATACATCTTTGATTACGTCAAATTGATTTAAGTGTAGTCTGCAGACTATGTCACACACCGATGATAATAATCTTGCTTGATCCATAGTCATGGTAATAGTAACCATTGGTTCATTGATGGAATTATTTGACATGTATACCATCCATCATTTTATTAATTGCATAGCACATTGTATCGTCCATCAAACATTTAACTCCACGATGTTGCATTAATTCAATGGTGCTATCCCAATATGCACACCATCCTTCATGGAAAAATATACATGAGTTATGATCGCAGTAATACTCCATCATGGTAATGGCTCATCTTATAGAAATTCAACTCGATCAGTTAATATGGCAACTTGTTTTTCTAACTCGGCAATCCGAAGGTTGGATTTTTCAAGTTGCTCGGCTAGAAATATACAATTTTTATCAACTACTTGTAATGCTTCATTCATTTTCACTTCTAAAGCCATTGCTTCAAACATGGTTATAATCCTCTTAATATACCAGATTCCTTGTCAAATACTACCTTTGCCACTCCATCATTATATGCATGGAATTCATCTTCCTTACCTACAATATACGTTGAACCAAATGCTTGGAGTGTTAATCGTGTACCATCAGCATAGTATCGATAATAACTGTCAGAAGCCATACGATGAGTTGAATATACTTCCATGTATGGTTCATTATCGCATCCAAACTGGTAATAGATATTCCAACCATTGGATTGTACATGAGTATACTGTTTGAGTTCAAAGGTTGGCATATCAAATTTAATCTTCCAATGGCTGAATTGTTCAGTTAATTTGTCATGGAAGTAACATGCAATACGATATTCTTCATCAGTTGAGATTGGTTTTATTGATTGTTCATTAGTCATAGGGTTTCCACCTTTCTGGATATGGACAGTTCATTGGCTCTATAGTCGGATCATGAATAATTGTATACTCAAATGTTATGAATTGTCTATGATTATCAATTGAAGGATATTGTAAGGGCTTCTTACAGTAATGACATTCCTTGTAATCATCTTTGTAATGAGTATATAGGTAACAACCCACACACCCGTAATTTCCATCTACACGTTTAATAGTGCTATTAGCATTTTTCAAGTTCGTCATTGGATATCACCCCATATTTCGCACTTGCACATTTAATTACAGGTATATTATATTCGCCATCACACATAACGCACCTCACTCTTAACTATGCTTAACATTTTCTTATATTCACGTTTAGCATGGAAATCGAGTCTCTTATCTTCCATTTCATAAAGAATTTCATAGCATTCACTAATTATGCCTTGTAACGTAGACATATCACTCTAACTCCTCTATACAATCGTGTTTAGATTTATGCATCCAATCAGACCATGGAAGTGATTCAGGGAGTAGTAAACTCAATATATGTGGATAGATTTTTTCTCTGAAACATTTAGAACAGATATCAGGTTCAAAGTAGTAAATGGAACTATCATCTGGCCATGACTCACCATGCTCATAGGAGATAGTCACATCACGAATTAGTACTGGCATCGATGAATGTTTAGTTTCTTTATATATATCCTCACCACAGATATCACACGTGGTAAAATCTGTTTCCTTTACAGTTTTAGTAACTTCTACGTAATGATCCATAAATTACTCCATGAAGTAAGGATCTAATATCATTCGTAGTTCATCAGGGGCCACGTGAAATCGGCAAGGTAATGTTTGAATAATTGGATCTTCTAATGAGTAGCCGTATAAATCACTTGATGTTCGCTCCCCTTCCATCTCATAATTCAACGCACACATCGTACAACTATACATATTACCAGTCCACACGCATGTGTTACAGGGACGATGCTGACGTTCGGCTATACTTGGTATCTCAATCATAAGGTTCCAACTCCTAGTTTAATTGATAACACTAATAATATGAATGTGATGCAACATGATATCCAACCAACTGCAATACCAAGATAAAATTGACGGTTATCCCGTAATTCAAGGGTTACATCATATAACCAAGTCATTAATATATAATGGACTTGATAGGTAAAAAGAGTTTGGATTAGATCATAATCATGGTATCTTGAGTTTCATCATTTGCGACTGTGATAGTAAACAATTCATTAACATCTTTAGGATGTTTCCAGATCAGTCTCTGATATTGTTTATATCTATCATCAAATGATTCTGTAATGATATACCAGTATGAGTATTTACGTGCCATATAATCACCAAGTTATACGACCCCATGAAGTAAATGATAATGTAACCGTATGTATAATCTCACATCGATCATCTTTCCATGCTTGACACTTCTCACCGTAGCATTCATGTTGCCATACAGGGCACATCTTAACTGGTTCTTCAGGTATCATTTTCACTCCATGAAATTGTACATTCACGCTGCTTAACAATTTCCTTATAATATCTATAATTATAATTATAACATTGTTCACTTAATATTTCAATACTTGGCTCTAAACAATATCCATTTTTATAATACCTAACACATGATGTAGATTTATCACACTTTTCACCACTACAGATCATCATTGAATATTGCATTATACCTTACCTTTCATCGTTCTCTTGACAAATACAATATGAGCAATGCACATACTTTATTCAGTCATATTAATCACGTCATCTCTTAACTGCAAGGAGACATAATACAAGCATTAATGTGGCACCAATAACAACACCAATCCCGAATGCAGTGATTGCTACACCAGTTATATCAGTACTATCACATAGCCATACACCAGTTTTAGTTAAATGACAATAGTAACCACAATCACTCATGCCTGTGTACACCGGATTTGTAATATTCATACTTTCTTTTCCTCGTTTTTACACTCCTCAAGATATTCCATAGCCCCACCATATCCCGGCCAGTTATCAACACCCGTAGTGTACAATGCATCGAGCATTGCTTCAGCCTCAATTAGATAATCATACCGCGTCTTTGGCACCGGGATACACTCACCTGTAACATAGTCTGGTATTTCCATGATTACCTCCGCGGGCGTCCTTTTGGTTGTACAGTAATATCATCAATTATCATGGCTTTGAGTAATATAAATACTTTATCTAACACTGCTAATAGTGGTTGCATTGTCGCTTTACAATAATGTAATTTACATTTATAATCAGTTCCTAAATGATCGCAGTCCATACATCGCATAACAGTCATGTTAAATCAACCCTATCTCGATCTTACCAAATGTGAACTGTTCAATAACTGCTTGAGTGATAAATACCAAAATAAATGATAATGCATAATCCTTTACAAAATCTTCCCTCGTTGGGAAATTCATAAATTTCTTATGTCCAAATGCAAATACTGTTGCTGGAATCAACGAGATTATCATTATTATTAAAATATATATCATTTTACCTCAATATTCCTCTATTTGTATTCATCAGGAATATTCCAACCCGATTCACGATTATTCCCACATGTTGCCTAACTTGAGATATTCTGCCAATATTTGACCCGCCATCCAATACTGAATTTGGGCTTCTCTCGCCTGTGCTCTAATTGATACATCTTTTGTAATATCAGTGTGGATATCTGCAAAATAAGATTCCATATTATCCAGATATTCAAAATACCGTTCTACATTTATATAACGATCCACCATTTCACACCGCCCCCGAGTATTCCTGAATGTCCGTTTTATTACAATAATAATTTAGTTGATCAGGAATTATTACTAATTTTGGTCCAATAGACATTATGACACCTTCTGATTTATACTTGAGTAATTTTTTCATTGACGTAACATGATACACTTTCATTGGTCACCTTCTATATATGCTACATAATTATGTTCTATACAATCAGCACTACTAATGTATGATTGCCAATGGTCAATATACGCTTTGGTATTTTTGTATAATTGATACCGGGAGCAAGTATCACACTTATCACAACCTTCACCATTGCATAATGAAATATCCACCATTAAAATACCATATGAGAACTTTTCATAGGACCACCTTTCATAGTGATTTTACCTCGATATCCACAGTCATAACATTTATATTCCAATTTAACTCCATCAGGATCATCTTCATAAGTTGGAATCCATATACCTTGATTACAATACAATGCTACATGATTACTATAACACTTCTCACATAAAAATGACATTACAATCTCACTCCACAAATTAACTGCACCATACACTTCATATATTCAATACCAAGACCGGTGATTTCATACTTCCACATATTTTTATCACAAATATCCTGCATGTTTGTTTTCTGACTTACAAAGCCACAACATATCAATGGTTTAATTAACTTTCTAAATGTTTTATACTTGTTGATTTTGAAATGACTTCGTATCTCATAACTTGTTAATGGACAACCCAAGGTGTTTTGCTTAAATAAGTAGTAGTATATGCCCCAAATCTCATCAGCGTGTTTATTACCTTGCCATGGTGCGAGGCATCGAACTTCTATGGGAACTTGATTATAGTAATAGTCAAAGGACATTATACATTACACTTCCACTCATCGTTATAGCCACACGTGTAGGGGCAATTTTCTGGGTTGAGGTTCTTAACGCTGTAAATATAATGGGTCTTGCCACATAGTTTATAACAGGACTTGCAATAAGGATGTGAATCCCAACA
>Ga0209407_1003216_pt1 | contig 14421 bp, 5 predicted proteins | sample AD_JPNHG3_MetaG_FD_184410 | JGI IMG/M metagenome (GOLD analysis project Ga0209407, IMG submission 184410) | Active sludge microbial communities of municipal wastewater-treating anaerobic digesters from Japan - AD_JPNHG3_MetaG (SPAdes) (version 2) | ecosystem: Engineered > Bioreactor > Anaerobic >... | reverse complement strand
GCCTTCGAGAAGGCCGTCGGGGAATTCCAGAAGGCCCTGGCCGTCGCCCCCGACGACGAGGGCATCCTCTACAACCTCGCCCGCGCCTACGCGGCGAAGAAAGAAACAAAACCCGCCGTCGACTCCATCCGCAAGGCCCTGCAGATCAACCCCGCCTTCGCCGAGGCGCAGGCGCTGCTGAATCACCTGCAGCAGATGGCTACCTGAGAGAATGAAGGAGACGATCCGGGTACCGGAAACCACCCTTCTCTTATCATTGAGTGCCGCACTTTCTGCGATCCTCCTCTTCGGCATCTCGCCCGGGGATTTCAAGAAACCGCTTCCGTTTTGATGCAGTTTTCGATTTCTATCAGCCGTCCATGTGATCTCTTCCTCTTCACGGAAACCTTTCTCCCCGTGCACTCAACTGGCATGCAACCTGCACGATCGTTCTTTCATTCGTTCCGAGGAATCCACTTCCCCGATTTGGATCGAATACTTGAGATGGAATCCCTGTTGCAACGTAAATCTACAAGAACGCCACGAGCTCATCGACGGCATATCGGATAATGCCCTAATCCGATGTGCAAGGAGGACCATCGATTATGGAGTGCATTCCGAGCGCGCCCCCTCAGAACGGTGATGGCGGGCTCAAACACCCTGGCGCCATTTTTATCCAATTGACGACCGCGTGTAATGCGAAGTGCATCAACTGTCCCCATCCATTTACCTATGGACCGCGGGGACAACATCCAAAGGGAACGATGGAGGATAAGGTCTGGAACAAGATCATCCGGGATCTCCAGACGATGGGCTATCGGAATCAGGTCGGCTTGTACCTTCACCACGAGCCCCTTCTCGAGCGAACCTTATTCGATAAAATCAAGCAGATCAACGAGGAGACCGAAGCGTTTGTTGTAATCTCGACGAATGGCTCGCTTCTTAGCGAAAAAAACCGAAATGCGCTGATCGCTTCCAAGCCCCGGATCGTCCACATCAACATCAATTCCGCTGAAAAGGATCAGTACGAAAAGATGACCGGGCTGAGTTTCGAAACCACGATCCGTCAGGCAAAGCGTTTCATTGCTGAAGCGGCCGGGAAAATTGACGTAGAAATCAACTGCCCCGTACTGCCCGAGGTGGACGTCGAGAAGTTAATCGGCATGTTCCCCAGCACACGGGTCAACACAGAATATTGGGCCAACAGCCGGGGTGGCTTGCTGGAAGGGATCAGCAGCAGAGGAAGAGGGAGCCGGTTCAAGATCTCCGACTATTGCCTCCAGCCGGAACAAAATTTCAACATCCTATTCGACGGCTGTGTTGTCCTCTGCTGCAACGACTGGGCCCACGAGTCCAAGAACGATTTTCCGAATGTCATGCATGAATCGATCCAGAACATATACAGCGGTCCCTTGATGAGCCGGATCGTCGATGAATTCCGCAGCGGTGATTATGGCCGCTACCCCATGTGCCGGCACTGTGCTGTCGAGATGGGGTTCATCGATGCGGCAAAAAAGCCTTTCCAAGCCGGCTCGCCACGCATGAAGGAAGGCCCCTCACAGCAGAAGTCTTCCAAACCTCTTTCCGTTCTCCTGGCGACCAACCATCTCTTTGGTTTCACCGGTTCTGAAATCACCCTTCTCACCATCGCGAAGGGCCTACGGGAGAGAGGCCACCACGTCTCCTTGTATGCCAAGTATATCGACCCCCGCTTCATGGGGTTTTTCAACGGAATCGCGCAGGTCCATACCGACGTGACGGCATTGTCCCAGCACCAGCCCGACGCCGCATATGTGCAGCACCAGACTGTTGCTCTCGAGGTACGGCATCAGTTTCCCAAGCTGCCGATGGTCATCGCCTCGCTCGGTGTTTTGCCTTTTCTTGAACAGCCTCCTATCCTGGACTTGAACGTCCATCGCTACCTCGCCATCAGCGAGGAAGTTATGAACAACCTGATTCGGAAAGGGATCAGCCGCTCTGCGATTGCCCTGTTCAGGAATATCGTAGACTCACGGAAGTTCGTGCCGAAAGGAAAGCTTCGGGAGCGACCTCAATCCGCCCTGATCTACAGTTACAAAATGGGCCGGGATATGATCGCTACGGTCATGGCCGCCTGTTCAGCGCTCGGTATCCACTGTCGCCACATCGGCGAAAAGCCGGGGGCAATCCATCAGGACGACTTGACGGATCTGCTGAACGAAGCTGACATCGTCTTCACGCTGGGCAGAGGTGCCATCGAAACCATGATGTGCGGCAAGATCCCCATCATTTTCGACTACCAGGGCGGAGACGGCATGGTCACACCCGAAAACATCCGCAACCTGATGACATGCAACTTTTCAGGTCGTTTGTACGGTCGATATTACAGCAAGCAAGAACTGATCGACGAGATCAAGCAATATGATCCGCGAAATGGCAAGAAACTTCGGCAGATGGCCATTGAACTCTTCGACGCAGGCCGGGGCATCAACACCCTTGTTTCACACCTGCAAGACGCTATGCACGCCGCCACCGGAGCCGAACAAGCCGATGTCCGCGAAAAATTGGAATCTCTGGTACAACTCATCAACATAACAAGAGAATTCACAGAAGCGACTGCAAGAAAACAAAATTTTCCAACGGCAACCGGCTCGTCGATTGCCGCCGGTTTCAAGACCCGCGAAAAGGGGGGAAATGGGCCGCGCAAGGCCTCGACAATGGACGAAGCGCGCTTGATCGCCATCTATCTGCCCCAGTTCCATCCCATCCCGGAGAATGATCGCTGGTGGGGCAAGGGATTTACGGAATGGACCAACGTCGCGAAGGCCACGCCCCTCTTCAATGGTCATTACCAGCCGCACGTGCCCGCAGACCTTGGCTTCTACGATCTGCGCGTGCCCGAAGTGCGGAAGGCTCAGGCCGATCTGGCCCGGGAGCACGGCATCCACGGGTTCTGTTACTATCATTACTGGTTCAACGGCAAACTCCTGCTGGAGCGGCCCATCCAGGATGTGCTGAAGTCAGGCGAGCCCGACTTCCCCTTCTGCCTCTGCTGGGCAAATGAAAATTGGACCCGAAGATGGGACGGGGGTGATCACGAGATCCTGATGGAACAGAAGTACAGCGAGCAGGACGATCGTGATCACATCCGATACTTGGCGGAATACTTCCGCGACCCGCGTTATATCCGCGTCGACGGGAAGCCTCTCTTTCTGGTTTATCGGGCCAACCGCATGCCCGATCCGTCGAAAACGACCCGGATCTGGAGAGAAGAGGCCCGCAGGCTCGGCATCGGCGAGCTGTATTTGTGCCGGGTCGAAAGTTTTCCGGATGAACACACGGATCCTGCGGCATCGGGCTTCGATGCCGCCGTCGAGTTTCAGCCTGACTGGACACAGGTCGGACCTCCCGTGCATCACTTGGCCGACAAAGATTGCAGAATCTACAGATACGGCGATGTCGCTCAACGCATGATGAACAAAGCCGCACCTCCCTATAAGCGATTCCCATGCGTCACGCCACGATGGGACAACTCGCCCCGATGGAAGAGAGGTGCCACGATTTTCGTCGACTCCACTCCCGAGCTCTACGAGCGATGGCTGCGGGCGACGCTCGAGACGTTCAAGCCGGCCAGTCCGGAGGAGAATTTCGTGTTCCTCAATGCATGGAACGAGTGGGGGGAAGGCAACCATTTGGAACCCGACGCACGGTTCGGCCGGGGCTATCTCGAAGCAACCAGACGGGCGCTCGACGCGGTACGCAGAAGCGAACAGGATACCGCGGCCGAAGCCCACGCGGGCATCCTCAGAACGCTCATCGCAGCGGGGAAACGCGCCGAGGCCGTTCCGGCCCTTGAGCGGCTTGTCGAATCCTGGCCGGACTATGCACCGGCGCATAATGATCTCGGAGTCCTTTTCTATGAGTCCGGCAACGGGGACAAGGCGCTTGCCTGTTATGAGAAGGCCGTCACCCTGGCTCCCGAGAACCCCATGTTTCGAAAAAATCTGGCCGATTTCTATTTCGTCACAGAAGGCCGCGTGGAGGAGGCATTGGAATTATACCGTAAGGTGTTGGCCCAGCGTCCCGATGATGTCGAAACACTGATCGCCCTCGGACAGCTTTGCGCACGGATAGAACGCATTGACGATTCCATTTGTTTTTTCAGACGTGTCCTTGAACTCGACTCTCATAATTCCGAAGTCAGAGAGTTGTACGATAAACTTCTTCTTCTCAAGAAAAGTCTCGACGAGCCACCAATGGCGAATACCGACGACCACCTGCAGCCTGACAAACAGATGCATGATTACGTCTGCACAATTCAAGCGGGCCAAGAAAAAGCAGGCGTGACCGGGACACTCCATTTGAACGTCCTGTTAACCAATCATCATTTGACGGATTTTACGGGTTCCGAGGTCTTCACGTTCACGATCGCCGATTTCCTTAAAAAGAAAGGGCACCGGGTCACCGTTCTGTCGAAGTATGTCGACAACAGTCTGCGCCGTTATTTCAACCGAATCGGTGTCACGGTCGTTCAAGATATCGCGACACTGATCGGAGAATCCTTCGATGTTGCCCACATTCATCACAACGTGATGGCGATGGAAGTCCGACGGCATTTCAAGGACTTGCCCCTTGTTTTCCTCTCCCATGGCGTCATTCCGTTCCTCGAACAGAATCCGCCTGTCGACATCGGCGTATCTCGTTACCTGGCCGTTTCGGAAGAAGTCCATGAGAATCTCATCCAGCACGGCGTCGACTCAAACCGTTTGGAAATATTCAGAAACATTGTCGACTCGGACAAGTTCTCTCCGCGCGCGGCTCTGTCCGCCCATCCTGCGAGGGCACTCATTTTGAGCAACAAACTCGACCCTGCAACAGAAAGGACGATCAGAGAGGCCTGCAGTCGCTTGGACATCGTCGCTACGTTTGCAGGCATGCGCTTCGGTGTCGCTCATCAAGATTATCTGCCTGAGATGATCAACCAGGCTGACATCGTCTTCACCCTGGGCAGAGGCGTGATCGAAACCATGATGTGCGGACGTGTCCCCATTGTCCTGGACCATCGCGGCGGAGACGGCATGGTCACCCCGGACAACGTCGAACACCTCATGAAGCGGAACTTCTCGGGAAGAACGCATCGTCGGATGTACAACACCGATGAATTAATGCGGGAAATAGCACGCTACGAGCCTTCCTTTGGTGACTCTCTCAGAAGAATGGCTCTCGACCGGTTTGATGCCGATAAAAATATCGGCCGCCTGATTGATGTATACAAAGAAGCGATGTCCCTTGACATTCCACACTTAGAGGAAAGCACCTGTAATCAGATCGATGCGTTCCTCGCTACGGTTGACACGACTCGGCACTTTTCCCAGATAGAAGCATCCCGCGCGATACGGTCCACTGTCGAGACGAATCCGGAAAAGCCCGTTGCGGACAAAGTCGACACATTCCTGTCCGAACGTTTGAAAAAGCTGAGGACCCAACCCGGTGAGTTTACGAAAGGACTCGACACGACGCCGCTGTCCGACCAAACATACGACATCTTGATTCCGATTTTCAATGCCTTCGAACATCTCCAACGGTGCATCGACAGTGTTATCCGCCACACGCACGGCAACCATGCAATCTACCTGCTTGATGACTGCAGCACGGATTCCCGGGTTCTGCCGCTGCTCGAATCATTCGAGAAGGCAGATCCAAGGGTCCGCCTGATCGAATCTTCCATAAACCGGGGATTCGTCCACAACGTCAACCGCGGTTTCGAATTGTCTGAAAATGACGTTGTCATTCTCAATTCCGACACGGAGGTTACGGAGGGTTGGCTCGCCAGGATGCATAGATGCCTCCACAGCCATCCAGACATCGGCATTGTCTGTCCACTCTCGAACAATGCAACGATTCTCTCCGTGCCCGTCATGAACAAGTGCAACAGCCTGCCGGAAGGAATGAGCCCTAACGACTTCGCTGCTCTTGTCGCCAAGGTCTCCCGGGCAGATTACCCGGAAATTCCAACCGGCGTGGGATTCTGCATGCTGATCTCCCGCGATACGTTGAAACGCACCGGATTCTTTGATCCTGCTTTCGGCCTCGGTTACGGAGAGGAAAACGATCTTTGCATGAAAGCCCGGGCCGCCGGGAAAAAGATCGTCTGCTGTGATGATGCCTATGTGCACCACTACGGCGAGGCGTCTTTTTGTCGCATCGACCGCATTGATGATAAGCGCAAACTGAATGAGATGTTACTCAGTAAGAAATGGCCTAACTACAGTAAAGAAATATATACGTTCTGCTGCGTAAATCCTTTAAGGGAGGTTCAGGAACGGATACTCGCGACCATCAAGGATTATGAAAGTCCTGTTTTGCCGGAAGTGCTTCATGTCATGCACAATTTCGATGCCCCGGGAGGTACTGAACTTCACACGAGAAACATTATTGACGGGCTCGCCGAGCAGTTGCGCAGTACTGTCATTTACCCGGCATCCCTCCCCGATCAGTGGGTCGATCTAGCGGCAAAGGAAGTAAACGGATATTTGCGTGTCTTGAAACTGAGAAAGGAGTCCATCGCGGTAAATGATTCTTTCCTCGAACTATACGGAGATTTAACAAACCCTTTCGTAGAAACCGTCTTTTCAAACATCCTGCGAGGCGGCCGTTATTCGATCGTCCATTTCCAGCATCTCGGCGGATGGAGTTCCCTGCTGCTTCCGCTGATCGCAAAAGATCAAGGCTGCAAGGTCGTGATATCGCTTCACGATTACTACCTGCTCTGCCCCGAATATAATTTGATTCTCCCGAATTTGAGGCGCTGCGGGAAATACATACCGGATGGTGAAGACTCCGAGTGTCTGTATTGTCTTGGCACAAAGCGAAAATATCACGGAGCTGGCAAGCCTTCTTTGTTGCAGGATTATCTGGACCATAGAAAGCTCATTGTCAAACGGGTATTCGAAGCAGCGGACATGCTGATCGCCCCGTCCAACTTCGTGCGCGACCGCTTCATCCAAGCTTATCAAGAGGAAGTCAAAGACAAGATCGTCACCGTTCCCCATGGAATAGAGCATCTGGACAAAAGCAAGCGGTCAAAACGGGGACACGCTCTTAGGGTTGGCTTTCTAGGGAATGCCAGCGACAGAAAAGGCGTTTTCACTCTCCTGCAGGCTGCAAGGATTCTCAAGGGAAAGCCCATTCAATTCGAAATTTTCGGCGGAGCTCCCCCCTCACTCACGAAAATGGCGTCAGAACTCGGCATCATCCAACATGGTTTCTACAATCGGAGCGATCTGCCTCGCCTGCTAGCCAAGACGCACCTGGTCATGATACCGTCCGTTTGGGATGAAACATTCTGCCTGACCGCAAGCGAATCGCAGATGATGGGCATACCTGTTATCGCTTCGGACTGTGGAGCAATCAGCGAGAGAATCGTCGACGGCAAGACCGGATTTCTCGTTACCCCGGGAGATGCCAAGGCCCTTGCGGCGAGACTGTTGGAAATTCTGGACAATCCCTCACTGCTCGAAGAGGTAACTGCGAACCTTCGAGATCATCACATAAAGACGATGAGGGAAAATATCGAAGATTATGCCCGGATATACGATCGATTGCTCGGAATCCCCGCGCGCCACGATTCCGAGGTTCATCCGCATCCCATGCCGATTCCCTCCGGACGCAATCTGACGTCCATCGTCATCCTCACCTTCAACGAGCTTGAGTACACCAAGCGCTGCGTCGAGAGCATCCGCAGGCACACGCCGGAGCCGTACGAGATCATCTTCGTCGACAACGGGTCGAAGGACGGAACCATTAAGTGGCTGAGAGAGCTCGTCAAGCAGAATAGCCATGTCAAGCTCATCGAGAACGGCAGGAACCTCGGCTTCGCGAAGGGCTGCAACCAGGGGATCGAGGCCGCCGCAGGCGAGTTCATCCTCTTGCTCAACAACGACACCGTCGTGACGGAGGGGTGGCTCGCGGGGATGCTGGAATGCCTGCATCGCATGCCCGACGCGGGCATCGTCGGGCCGATGACCAACCAGATCAGCGGCATCCAGAAAGTGGAGACCGTCGACTACGATTCAATCGAGGGCCTCGACGACTATGCCCGCACCTTCAGGCAGAAAAACCGCCACCGCTGCATCAAGGCCCGGCGGGTGGTCGGCTTCTGCATGCTGTTCCGGAAAGACCTGGTCGACAAGATCGGCCCGCTCGACGAGAGTTTCGGCACCGGGAATTTCGAGGATGACGACTTCTGCGTTCGAGCAGCCCTCGCGGGATACCGCAATGTGATCGCCGGCGACGTCTTCATCCACCACTTTGGAAGCCGAAGCTTCATCGGGAACCGCATCGATTACGGCACTGCACTGGCGGGAAACCGCAAAATCTACACGGACAAATGGCAGGCCTTCGAGCGGAAGGTCGAGGAAGGCGGGAAGATCCGTTCCCTCGTCGCCCGGGAGAGGGCCCAGGAACAATTCCTGCGCGGCGATGTCCAGGGGGCCGTCGATCTGTGGCTTGCGGCGATCCGTCATCTTCCGGGGGACCACAGGGCCTACCACGAGATGGCCGACGGTCTGATTCGCGCCAAGCGGTTTCGGGATGCCCTTGACGTCCTGAACGAGGTCCCGGCAGGCCCCGCATCGGCCGAACGGCTCGTGCTTGAAGGACGGTGCCGGGAGGGACTGGACGAATTGGACGCAGCAGAGAAAATGGCCGTCGAAGCGCTTTCCGCCCGTGCCGATTCTCCATCGGCACTGAATCTCCGGGGCGTCGTTGCCTTCCGTCGCGGTGCCGCGGGAGAGGCGAGATCGTTCTTCGGGAAAGCGTCGGAGGCTGATCCTTCCTGGGGAGAACCCGTAACGAATCTCGGCGTGCTCACCTGGGCCGACGGGCGGCATGGAGAAGCCTTCAATCTCCTCGAAAAAGGGTTCATTCTTACGCCATGCGATTCGGACCTCGCCGAGCGATATCACGCCGCGGCGTCATCGCTCGGTCTTCAGGCCCGGGCGGAAAAGGCTTTTCGCGAAGCCCGAAGCCTGTACCCGGCATCCCGCACGATCGCCTTCCTCCTGATCGACCTTTTAATCGCACAGGAGAAGCACGCGGAGGCGATGGCGGAGATCGAGGCCGCCATGGCCGCCTTCGAGGTGGATGGGGGATTCATCGATGCCGCGCTTGAGGTCAGGCGCCGGCTTGGACCGATGGCAATCGGCGACAAGACGCCAGGGCCGACCCTGTCTCTCTGTATGATCGTCAGGAACGAGCAGTCCAACCTCGTCCGCTGCCTCTCGAGCGTCAAGGCCGCCGTCGACGAGATCGTCGTCGTCGACACGGGCTCGACGGACCGGACGAAGGACCTCGCGGCCGTCTTCGGGGCCCGGGTCTTCGATTTTGCCTGGACCGACGATTTTTCCAGCGCGAGGAACGAATCCCTCGCCAGGGCGAAGGGCGATTGGATTCTCGTCCTGGACGCCGACGAGACCCTCTCCCCCGCGGACCACCGCAAACTCCGGGAGCTCATCCGGAAGAGCCCGAAACGCACGGGCGGCTATGATCTCGCGACCCGCAACTACGTGATCGAGGCCAACACCGCCGGCTGGACGGCCAATGACGGCTCCTACCCGGGCGAGGAGGCCGGGACGGGCTGGTACGCCAACCGCAAGGTGCGTCTCTTCCGCAACGACCCCCGGATCCGTTTCTCGGGCGCCGTCCACGAACTCGTCGAGGCGTCGATGCTCGAGGCGGGGATGAAGATCGCCGCGTGCGACATTCCCGTCCACCACACGGGCAAGCTCGATCGGGCACGCGTCACGGAGAAAGGCGAGCGGTACTTCGAGCTGGGGATGAAGAAAATCGAGGAAACGGGCGGAACGCCCCGGGCGGTCCTCGAACTGGCCGTCCAGGCCGGCGAATTGGGCCGCTGGGACGACGCCGTCGATCTCTGGCGGCGATTCCTGGGCGGCAACCCCGGCGGAGAGGCCGTCCGGGCCTACGTCAATTTGATCAATGCCTGCCTGAACGCGGACCGGTTCGACGAGGCGCTCGCGGAAGCCCGAAAGGCGGAGATGCTTGCGAACGGCACGAGAGAGCTCCTCCTGAACTGCGCGGCCGCCGAGTTCTTCGCGGGAGACCTCCGGAAGGCCGCCGCGACGGCGCAGAGGCTCTTGCAGAAACACCCGGACTATCCCCCGGCGCTGGGTCTTCTGGCGATGTCCTTCGCCCTGACCGGACAGGAGGAACGGAGCCTGGAGTGCATGCAGCGCCTGCAGGAGAGGGGACTCGACACCCGTGCCCAGCTTCTGCCCGCCGTTGCAAAGCTCAGGATTGCAGAAAAGGATGAACAGGCCGATCGTCTGCAGGAGCTTATCGGGCGGCATACCTCGCAGGCGGAGGGACGTCCCGGCCCGGCACCCGGCCGTCAGCCCGGCGAACGCTGTTCGCCCACGGCGTGACGAATTCGGCCCGGCGGATTCGAACCCGTTCCGCCGACGCCCGGCCGAGTGCGGCGGACATACGCCTGACCGCTCACCGATTCCAAAGGCTTGCACGGAAAAGCGAAAAGAAAGGCGGCCCGATCGATCTCGGGCCGCCCTTGTTTCGTCCCGCCTTCGTGCGATGCGCCTCAGTCCTCCACGTCCCCCTCGGGGGAACCCCTCAGGCCTGCGGCGAGGTTGAGGTTGATGTTGATGATGGCGTTGAGCTTGCCGGGGTTCGGGTAGGCCATCACCTCGAAGATGCGCCGGTCGATGAAACGGCTCAGGGTCAGGATCTTCTGCCGCAGCTCCACGGGCATCGGGTGGTCCTTCCGGGTGATTTCCGCCTGGAAGATGCTCCAGACGAGCTGGTTGTATCGCAGCGCCTCGTCGAGCATGCCGTTGCTGCCGCCGCGCGACCAGTTCTCCTGGCAGTCGCGGAGCTTGAGGGCCGCTTTCGTGAGGACCGCCGCTTCCACTTCCCGGTCCGACATGACCATCCTATGGGTGTTCTGGTAGGCCTGAACCTGCGTCTGCATGATGAATCAACCTCTCCTCTTCGTTGATGAGTTGCCGGGTCAGCTTGAGGGCCTCGTAATAGCGTCCCCCGACAATGTGCTCGTTGATGGCGTCGATGCGGCCGAGCAGGCTGGGCGCCGCCCGGACGATGGCGCGGACGAGTTCCCAGTACGTGTCCTGGTGCCCCTCGAGATTGCCGCCCTCCACGTACATGAGCTGGATCAGGAAGTAGACCCTCTTGCACGGGGTGTCGGCCTCTTCGAGGCTCATGATGTTTTTGCCCCTCAGGATCGGGACGTTGTTCTCGAGGATCCACTCCGAGCGGGTATCGCCGTTTTGGATGACGGCTCCCCCCAGGATGAACCGCTCGCGCGGCTTCAGCTCGATTCGCAGGGCCATGGGATCACGTGAGCAGCGCGACCAGCTCCGAGCGCATGGACGTGATGCTGCCCAGCGACTCCAGGGCCAGGGACTGCTTGAGTTGGATGCTCGTTACCTGCGCGGCCGTCTCGTTGATGTCGGCGGCCTCCAGCTTTTCCGCGTAGGCCTTGTGGAAGTCGGCGGCCTCCGCGTTGGACGTCTTCACCCGGGCGATGGCGGCCGCGTCGCTGCCGAGGGCGTCCCTGCGCTGCCGCAGGATCGCCTTCGCATGCTCGAGATTGGCCGCGATGTCGTCGAGCTTCTGCCGGCTCAGGGGGCCGCCTGCCTGCCCGTTCTCGGTCAGGTCCGCCTCGGTGAGCTCGGGGATGTTGAGCCCCGTGGGTCCCGTGTGGACCTCCTGCCTGCGAATCGTCTTGACGTCGCCCTGTTCGTTGACGATGACGGGCCATGAATCCGGAACGTCGTTCGATGCCGGGTCGGACAGGATCGCCTGACCCAGGTCGTCATTCGGCGGGATCGTCAGCTGGTCGATGAGCCGCCGGATCCCGTTGAAGCTCCGGAGCATCTTGATCCGCTCCTCCGAATTGTCGCCCTCGGGATAGGGCGGGAAGAGCTTGACGACCTCGATCATCTGGTCGATGTGCTCCTCGATGGCGGCCATGGCCTGGTCGGCGCCGCGGATGCTGATCGCGGCGGTCTCGAGGCCGGCGTTGACCGCCTGCAGATGCCCGTCGATCGAGCGCGCCTGCCGGGTCGAGGCCCACCGGGCCGGGTCGTCGGCGGCGGCGTTGATCTTCCTGCCCGTGCTGATCCGCCTCGTCGCCGCGTCCATCGACGACTTCGCCTGCTCGGCGGCGATCAGCGCCCGGTCGATGGCTGATTTGATGGCTTCCATAGCGTACCCTCCTGCACGGCAGGCATGGGGAGGGGCGCGAGGCCCCTGCCCATGCCGCGCCTATGCGAGAGTTGGGTCTTGCCTGGGGGCCTGTGCCGAGGGGAGATAGGCGCTCCCGCTCAGGTCCCCGTTGCTAAAACAACCTCAGGACCGACTGCGCCGCCTGGGCCGAGAGGCTGAGGGCCGTCGTGCCCAGGGACTGCCGGACCTGGAGCATGAGCATGTTGGCACCCTCCTCGTTCGTGTCGGCCGCAGTGAGCGAGGTGGCGCCCTCCGTGAGAACGTTGATCATCCCCTGCGTGAAGGAGTTCCGCGTGGTGATGATGTTGAGGTTGGAGGACAGGGTCTTGGCCTCGGAGCGCAGCGTGGTCAGCGCGTTGTCGAGGTTGGTGATCGCCGCGTTGATATTGGTGTCCAAAGCCCAGTTTCCGGCCGCGGCGGAGATGCTCAGGCCGGAGGTCGAGGCGTCGAAGCCCGTGATCGACAGCGTGTTGCTGCCGTCCTCGTTGAACTTGACTTCGAGCGTGCCGGAATCCAGCAGGTTCGTGCCCTTGTAGCCGGAGTCCTCGGCGAGCTGGTCGATCTGCGTCCGGATCGCGCCGAACTGCGTGGCCAGCGTGGCGCGTTCCGTGGTCCCCGCCGAGAGGGCCGACTGGGCGATACCCTTGGCGCTCGCGATCAGGTCCGTGATGGCCTTGATGCCCTCGTTGGCCGATTTGACCGTCTGGATGGCCTCGCCCATGCCGTCCTTGCGGACGCTCAGGTCTTCGGCGCGGTCCATGTGCGACTTGGCCACGAAGTAGTTGGTCGCGTTGTCCAGGGGGCTGTTCACCCGCTTGCCGGTGGCGAGCCGTTCCTGGGTTCGGTTGAGAAGCTCGACGGTGCTCTGGAGGCTGACGAGGTTGCTCCGCATTCCGGAGGTCAAAGAGATGTCACTGATAGCCATGAATCAAGTCTCCTTTTCTGGGTGTTGTGACCGGCATTCTTGCCGGCGGGTCCGAAAGAGCGTCGCGTTCCGTGATTTGGGCTGCATGCCCGGTCTGCGGCTCGGGGCCGCGCTGTTGCTCTACCTCCTTTCCGGATTTCGCTGCCCTTTCACCGGTATCTATCGGACCCTTCCCCGGAAAACTTGAGGGCCTGCATCACAGATACTCCAGGATCGACATCCTGCCGATCTGGACCGACATGGCGTAGGAGGCCTGCAGGGCGGTCTCCTTCATCTTGAACTCGACGATGAGCCGCTCGAGGTCGACATCCTCCGTTGCGGACACGAGGCCCGCGATCTTGTCGTCGAGCACCTGGTAGTTTTCCTTCGAGATCTGGAGGCTGCTGCGCCGGGCCCCGCTCTCGGCCACGTACTGACGGATCGTGTCCTGGGCCGTGGTCAGGCGGTCGACCTGGGCGATGACGCCCGCGCGGTCCCCCTGCTCGAGAGCCGTCTTCAGGGACTCCAGCGCGGCGAAGAGGTCCACGGCGCCCCGGCCCCGGTCCGTGAAGGCCTCCTCGCCGGTGACGTTGTAGACCATGCGGCTGCCGCGGCCCGTGGCGACGGAGAGATCCTCGCCGTTGCCGCCGTAGACCCCGGGGGCGCAGGCGTTGACGTAGAACAGGTCGTTGTCCGCGAACCCGTCCGCGGGCCCCGCGGCCGTGAACCGCAGCACCTGCTCGTGCCCCGCCGTATCGTCCACGGTGATCGTGCCGCCCCAGGAGGCCGTCTGCACGGCGCCCCAGGTCTTCCCGCCGTCCGCGGAGACGCGGTAGTCGGCCTCCCCGACGGCGCCGCCGCCGTTGACGAACTGCACGACGAAGGTGCGGTTGCTCGCCCCGCCGTAGGTCCCGCTCGAGGCGTCGAGCGACACGGTGCCCGCGAAGGCGTTGTTCGCGGCGGCCTGCGGCGCTTCCACGCGGGCGTCCGTCGTCCGTCCCCCCGCGTAGGCATTCACATAGAAGAGGTCGCCCGCCGTGAGATCCGTCGTGCCGTCGTCGCCGAACCGGACCGTCAGGCCGTCGCCGAGGCTCACGACCCCCGATGCGGGCACGGCGGCCGCGGCGCCCCACGTGGCCCCGCCGTCGTCGGACACTTCATAGGTGGCCGTGCCGGGGGCCCCGCCGGAGGCGATCCGCACGGTGTAGGTCTTGTCCGCCGTCCCCGTGTAGGTCCCGCCCGAGTAGACGGAGCCGTCGAAGCCGTTGGCCGAATGG
>Ga0209407_1003214_pt1 | contig 14440 bp, 13 predicted proteins | sample AD_JPNHG3_MetaG_FD_184410 | JGI IMG/M metagenome (GOLD analysis project Ga0209407, IMG submission 184410) | Active sludge microbial communities of municipal wastewater-treating anaerobic digesters from Japan - AD_JPNHG3_MetaG (SPAdes) (version 2) | ecosystem: Engineered > Bioreactor > Anaerobic... | reverse complement strand
AGATAATGGTCCCCCTCCCCTATGACCCGATACCGGAGCACAGCCCGTTTCCGGTCTGATCTTTCTTCTGTATGGGCATAGCTTTTATTATGCCGGCTGTCTACGGATATCCAGTGGACCAGTTCCCCCTGGCTTTCCAGGGCCGGGATGGAGGAGTCGGGTTTTTCCACAATAGCCCAGTATACCTTCCGAGCAAGGGACTGGGCAAAGGCATCATTCAAAAAGGCCAGCGCCTGGGGTGTGCGGGCAAAAAGGGCACAGCCGGTTACGGGGACATCGAGCCGGTGGACCGCCGTGGGAGGAAAGGGCTTACCGTCCCGATTTCGGCCCACACCCCAGGTTGCCGCGAGCAGTGAGGGTAGATCGACAACAGAGGGAGTCGCCCCCTCCATAGCATCGCCACACCGTTTATTCACCACAATACAGGCGGGACTTTCATAGAGCAGGGGTGGTACGGTAGCTTGTTCCTGGTTCATCGTAAATTCCTTTCCCGTAAAAACTGTTCAGTAGCCTTCCTCATACAGCCATACCCCTCATCATTAAAGTCATCTGTACCCTCTGTCAGACCCCACAGCAGTTTTAGATTGATGATTCGGCGGGCCGCATCCACAAGCCGCTGGCGGAACAGTGTATCCGACTTTGCCCGTTCTACCAAGAGGCGGTGAAAGCGGCGTAGGTCCCGGGGCCAGACCATGACCATATCGGCCCCGGCAAGAATTGCCCTGGGAATCGCAGCCTCAGGCGATATGCCCAGGGAAGTGACAGCCTTCATGGTAAAGTCATCGGCTACTACAATCCCCTGAAAACCGAGGGAACTTTTTATCCAGTCCTGCATGAACCGGCTGGAAAGACTTGCGGGCAACTCCGGGTCTATTGCGGGGACCAGGGTATGGGCTACCATGACCCCGCCGCTCATGATAGGGAGGCTGAGGAGATTCTGCGGATAGGGGCTCTGATCGCTTTGACGGCTGCCCCCGCTAACAAGGAGGGCGGTGAAGGGGGCTGCCAAATATTCCAGCCGTTTTTTGTCTACCGCAAGAACCGATTTTCCGTAATGGGGGTCGGCGGCGGCGGAAGAAGGGAAATGTTTAACCACAGAAACAACCCCAGCTTCGCCCATCCCCTGGATAAAGGCCGCCGCCGCCGAGGCCGCCGCGGCAGGTTCGGCTGCGAAACTGCGGTTTTGTAAAAACTCACGGTTTTCTGGAGTAAGGACCTCCGCCACGGGAGCCAGGTTCATAGTTATTCCCAGGGCTCGCAGTTCCCGGCCTGATAGGTATGCGGCCTGCCGGATTATATGCCATGTATCCATAACACTTGCCTGATCTGTGCTGGAAGCGTCCCCTCCAGCGGAATTGGCCGACAAATACCGGGCCGCTGAGGGCAGACGGGTTGCCACCTGCCCAAGTCGGAACACGGCCCCGCCTTCATGGTCAATGGCCACAAAGGGATAGAGCCGGTTTGATGCAGATGCAGAACCGGCGTCGCTGGAGGAAAGGAGGGAAGACATACCGGCGGTGGCAGCGCCTGGGAGCATGGGGATCGGACTCTGAAGCCTCAGGGCGGATTGTTCGGTACATTGACGAATAAAGGCATGGACAGCCTGGGGGGTATCGGCGATGTTATACTTAAAAAGCATGATGGCCCCCACGGGAATCTCTTGCAAGATGGCCCCCATGGCAGGATCCAGATGGTCTTTGCCCGTAATGCCCGTCATAAGAACCTGGGCTGCGAGTTCTTCCTCAGAAAGGGAATCGGCTATGGCGAGAGCCGCTTTCATGGCCGCCGCTTCCCTTTTTAGCTCCGCCTGTAAGGCCGCTTCCTTTTGTGCTGCAAGCCTATCCTGATTTGTATGAGGCCGGGCTCCGCAGGAGCTTAAAAGGACGGGGAAAAGAATACCCAACAGCATGAAGTATCGAACAGGAGAGAAGGGGTGTTTTGTTGCTTTCATTGTCATTTACTCAAAATATATTTGATTTCTGCCAGATTCTTTGGCTCTATAGAGATTATCATCAACCCTGCATAAAAATACATCCAAACTTTCACCGGGCCTCATTTCGCCAACCCCAAGACTGATAGTAAGAGCACGGGGTACTGAAAAATGGTGAGATGCCACAAGACCACAGAGCTTTTCTGCCAGATGGGCCGCTTCAGGACCTGGAGTATTAAACAAAATTATTAAAAATTCTTCACCCCCCCCAGCGGCCAAAGGCATCCGCGTTACGGATATGGGAACGTACCAGGTGGGCCAGTTCCTGCAAAACCAGATCGCCTGAGTGATGTCCCAGAGTATCATTCAACTGTTTAAAATGGTCAATATCAATCATGCGGTTAATTTTTCTATATTTTTTGCAATCTCACCAATCTCATTATGGGGAAACGTAAGTTCAGGAATTGGCTCTGTGGTATTCACCATCAATTCAAGTTGTCTATGGAGCAGGATGAGGGGCCTCATAAACCAGTGGTACAATCCAGCTGCCATGATAAGACTAAAACCTATACAGAGGATGAGGACCAGCAGTATATAAAAGATCATATTCTTGATAATGGGACCGGTAATTTCCTGCTTATTTACCTCGGTATAAACAAGCCATCCCGTCAGGGGAATTGATGAAATATAGGCAATTTTATGAACATTTTCAAACATATATTCAATGAATTGCCCAGGTTCAATCTTTCCTCTTGTAAGTGAAATGAGATCCTGAATATGCTTTCCGACCAGTTCCTGCCGGGGATGCACGAGAAGTTCCCCCTGAGAATTGCAGATAAAGCTATAGGATGTCCTATAAAAGGATGAACGGGCCTGGATTAATGATGAAATTGATTCAATATAGCTATCTATAGCCACCGCACCGGTGAAACCTCTTTTGGGGTTTTCCAGTATATGGATAGTAGAAAGCAGCAATTCATTAGTTTTAGCTTCCCTATATAAGAACCCAGTTACCAGCTTGCCTTTTTCAGGCTGATCCATCACAGCCCTGTACCAGGGACGGACTGTTACATCATATCCTGGAGGCGGTTCATAATTATTAATGAGAAGACTGCCATCAATATAACCTGCATAGATATAATAGATATTTGCATTGGCAGACTGGAATTCCTTAAATGTATGAAGTATCCGTTCTTTCTGGTCCTGTCTGCCCCAGGGAATTATTGGCAGATCGGGATCGCCGGCTAAAATGGTGATACTGTCCACAATTTCCTTGAAATAGCCCTCTATATATACAGAGACAACATTATTCTTTTCCTGTAAATACTGGTCTGCTGATGCAAGCTGTTGAGGGAAGTAAAAAGTGACAAAGTGAAAGCCTATGGTAAGGGTGAGAAGGAGTGAAAACAGCATGAGCATAAAAAACATAAGGCGACTGAGTTTTTGCGGTTTGTGAGTTCTCATAATCCTTTCTAATTATAGTTATTCGTCAAGTAAAAGCAAAAGGCCTATGGCTTAGCAAGGTGCTTTTTACTATATTTTACTTATGCCTTTTCTTAAAAAGCGGCGGTCCAAAGCAGACCGGCTTATGGCAAGGAACACACTTTTTTACAAATTGGCAGAACCGGTGTTTTTAAGCCGGAACTTTCAACGGCTGAGGGATATTGTGCATCATGATGCGAGCATTGCGGATCATGTAGTATCGGTGTCATACCATGCTTTTATCATCGCCCATGCCTTAGGACGACGGACCCACCTTAAGGAGCTGGTCCGGGGTGCCCTGCTTCATGATTATTTTTTTTATGACTGGCGTACAGCCAGACCACGGAATGGCAAACTCCATGGCTTTGCACACCCCCAAGAAGCCCTGGAAAATGCCCGGGAGGACTTTGGCCCCCTCACACCTATCGAGGAGGACTGCATCAGCCGGCATATGTTCCCCCCTTACACCGATCCCGCCCATCTACTTTGAAAGCATCCTGGTGTGTCTTGTAGACAAGGTAGTAGCCCTGGCGGAACTCGTGGCTGCCACAAGAATCCACCAGGGTTGAAAACACCACCAGTCTATGGGCACTGGGGCAAACCAGGGGCCCTGCCCAGAGATGAAACCATGGGCTACCCATAGATAAAACCATGAACCTTATAAGCTGCACATAAATTCTAATATATGGTCATGGAGACCAGGCAGGTCCTCATGGCCAAAATCGGGGTAGAGGAGATACCGTTTCTTACTTGTAATTTTATTGTAGGCCGCAAACTGGCTTGAGGGCGGGCAGATGGTATCCATGAGGCCGATTCCCTGAAACACCTCCGCCTGAATCCGGGGGGCCAGGTGCTGAATATCGATGTAGCCCAGGGCGGTAAAAATAGGGGTCTCCTGTTCGTGCAGCGGATCAAAGCGGCGGAAATAGTCGTGGAGCTCCGCATAGGCATCCTTGGCTAGGTCAATGTCCCAGACCCGTTTATAGTCCGAAAGGAAGGGGTACACCGGTGCTGCCCGGACAATACGGGGTTCCAGGGCGGCGCAGGCCAGGGTAAGTCCCCCGCCCTGGCTCCAGCCGGTAACACCGATCCGGTCCGGGTCTACCCAGTCCAGGGCCATGACAATCCGGGCAAGCTGTACTGTATCCAGAAAGATTGAACGATACAGCAGCTGTTCCGGCCTTCCTTCCAGAGCATCCTGAAGTCCACGGATAATGTGGCCGTTCAGAGTGTATCCCCGCACGGGGCTCCGGTCCTCTGATCGGCCGCCCTGGCCGCGGCAGTCCATGGCTGCTACGGTAAAGCCCGCCGCAGCAAGCCCCAAACGGGATTGCCAGTCCCCGGAGTTCATGGAATAACCGTGAAATTGCAGAATAGCAGGCCCCTTGCCATTGGAACTAGCACGCCGCCTGGCTGCAGAACCCAGGGGTTTTATCAATTTAGCATAGATCCGGCTGCCCCCAACTCCGGTAAAGGTGAGGTCGTAGTAGGCTGCAAACTCACCATCCGGCCCGCTGCTGCCGGGGGCCCTGCGGGCGGCGGGAACAAGCTGGACCTGCGGATCTACCTGGTCCAATTCTGCGAGGGCCCGCTCCCAGTATGTATCAAAGTCCGCGGGCCGCGGATTTGTTCCCTGGTAACGCTGCAGGGCCTCCAGGGGCATATCAAAGGTCAAAGGCATGTGAATCCTCCTATGTAACAGCCAGGGTTTCCAGGACCCTGATTACTGCATTAATAAGTCTCCTGCAATCATCCTTTGTGGTGTGGTATCCGCCGTTATCGGTGGACTGCCTTATAACCACGGTGCCATAATCCGCATCCCCCCCAGTCTCAATAACAAAATTGCCGTTCAGGCTAATATGTTGGGCCTTCCGCCAGCTCTGCCCCATACCATGGGTCAGAACAACCGCATACATATAAGGAACGGCCCCGTTAGGCCCATTATTAATGGCCACCTGTACCTGGACACCCACAAGATCCGCCGGTTTATGTTTAATCTCATACATGAGCCGGCAGTCCTCGGGAATCCGCAGGCCCTCCTTATCCCGGTCCAACCGCAGATAGGGAGTACAATGGATATAGGAAGGCAGGGGAACGGTCCTTGCGGCCTGAATGGCGGACATGATCATTTCAAACTGCCGGGGAATCCAAATCTTTATTTTAAGAAAATACAGTACAGGCCAGAGAAGGATGAGGCTATTTAAACAGATGAGCCCTGGTACAGTACCGGTGAAACCGAAGATAAGTGATCCTGCTCCCAACATGATGGTAAAGGGAATACCAAAACCAGGTCGATACCAGAGGGGAATACGAATAGAGTGGGCGTCCTTAAAATTCTGTGCAATCCTATCTATTTCTGCATCTCTGACAGCCTGCCAGTCCTCTTCCCCCAGATCCCTGGGCTTATTGGTCCAGGGCCTGGCACTGAGAAGCGGTAAGGGCAGAAGGAGCAGCAGGATTCCGGTGGTTCGAAGTTCTGGAACAAAGACCTGGATCAGTATTCCCAGTGAAGCCACAATGCTGTAGATGATAAGACGGGAATCGGTAGAAAGACCCGCAATTCTATAGGGTATGGAAACGGGTATCATAGGAGACTCCTTTCGGTGAGTTGTGGGGCAGCGTTTTTTTGGTTCTCCTCCGAACCAGGACTAGCGGAATCGGAGCCGGCAGGGCAGGTTTTTGTATACCGCCAGTAAAGCGGACAGGCTCCCTGGCAGGCCACAAAGGAAGTGCAGGTGTTGCATGGTTCCGGCGCAAATTGCTTTTCTTTAAAATACCGGCTTTTTGGACCAAGCCAGATGTCCCTGAAGGGCTCAGCGAGAAGATTCCCCACCGGTTCATCCCAGCTGGAACAGGGGAGCACCGAACCATCGGGGGCAACGGAAAGGAGTCCATCCAGGGCAGCACAGCTCTTATTGCCCTGCCCCCGGGCAATAGGGTTATAGGTACAGAAGGGTGTGGGGCTGTACCAGAAAAAGGTAAGCCCCAGAAGGCGGGCTTCTTTCATCAACCTGTCTACGACAGGGCCGATTTCTTCATAGGGTATAAAAAGCCGGTCTGCCATGGGGCCGGGAATGGTGGGAATAAAGAGGTTCATCGCAAAACGCTGGATACCAAGACTTGCAAGAAAGGCTGGCATTTCAGGGATAGCATGGAGATTTTCCCGGTTGATGGTTGTATTTGTCTGGGTAGGGATCCCGGCTTTTTGAAGAGCTGCGATACCCCGTAAAGTTTCGGTAAAGGCACCCTTCCGTCCCACGAGGCTGTCATGCAGGGCAGCTTCCGGTCCTTCTACAGAGACTTGAGCGCTGCCGAGGCCCGCAGCTTTCAGGGACCGGGCCCGCTTCTCGGTGATCAGGGTGCCATTGGTAACCAGGTTAGTGACAAGACGGCGGGATGCTGCATGGGCTATGAGGTCCTCTAAATCCCCTCTGAGACTTGGCTCCCCTCCGGTAAAAGAAAAGAAAGGTACCTGGGCCTCATCAGCAAAAATATCTATAATCCTTTTATAATCCTCTGTTGTTTTTTCAGGATGCTCTGCCTCCACATGACCATAGCTTTCGATGCCGCAACCGGCATAACAGAAGCGGCAGGCATTGTTGCACCGGTAGGTAACCGCCAGTTCCGCAAGCACGGGCAGCCGGGTAAAGGCAAAATCATAGGGCCTGGAGGAGAGGGTACCGTTCACCGGTATATCCCCACGGTACAGGGCGGCCAGGTCTCCAAAAAAGCGGGCCGTATCGTCCCGGGCTTGTTCGGAAGGAAAGGGAAGCTCCAGGATTGAATGCCCCTCTTTTAACAGGTTGATGAGCCGAATCCCCGTTTCGTTGGTCCGGTATACCCGGTTTGGGGGCAGAATCAGGACCTGATCCAGTTCGCGGGTAAAAATATAAGCCCCCGCACGGCTCCAGAATTCGTCTATCCAGGCCAGGTCGCTCCGTTTCAAGTCCTTGCTTTGTGTTGCCTCCGCCGCAGAAGAGGCTCTGCCGCCCAAGAGACGGCTGAACAGGGTTTTCAATGGGCGCCCCCGGAAACACAGGCAGAATGACAGGCCGAATGGCAGGCGCTGTGGCAGGCCGAATGGCAAGCCTGGTGGCAGGCCGAGTGACAGGCATTGTGGCAGGCCGAATAACAGGCTCCGGAGGTACCGGAAAGATTTTTAGGAGAGTAACAGCCGCTGAAACAGGAACTTGAGGCCATAAAGCTTGCATAGGTTCCAGAAAATTCCTTAGGAAGCCCATAGCTCCTGTACATGGCGGGATGATGGTGCAGGTAGTAGTAGGAATGCCAGTAGGGATAATAGGCTCCGGCTCCTCTAGGACGGGCTCGATCGGCCTGGGCTTCCGCTGAAGCTGATTCGGTTTCTAATTTTTTCCGATAATAAGCCTTTGTTGCTTCTATATCACAGTCCCACACCTTTTCCTGCAAGCCCTTGATGACCGCTTCGAAAAAATCAGCCAGGAAGCCCGAAAGCACCCAGCCTTCGCTGTCAAAGGCTTTAAGAAAAAGTTCTCCATAGGGATCTTCGCCATTGGTACTTGATGGAGGAGCAAGTACCTGAATGCGAAGCGGAGCTTCCTGCATCAATTTGATTTTGCCCTCAGCTTCCAGGGTGCGGATCATAATAGCCACAATCTGGGGCAAGGTAAGTTCAAAAAGCATGGCTACTTCTATGGGGTGCAGGTTCTCCGCAATCTTCCCCGGTATGGCATAGGTGCCTTCGACAAGTCGTGGTGGTATCCAGGAGTCGCCGGCCCAGGCGATACCTTCCGCTTTTGCTACCGCCCGGGAAAAGCCCTGGGCTTTTTTGCGGAAAAGAAAGGCCCCAAGGGCAGCAAGTCCTCCAGAAAGGAAGATAAACAGGATGGGCCGCGATTCGGGGGTTACCTTCGTTTTTTGTATTATGTCATCGCTGGAGGATGAGATTTCACCAGACCCGCGTTTATTGGTCAGAAAGGGTTCAAAATACTGGGCGACCCTATCTTCCGAAAGGTACCACTGGAGCTCATTGGTGCCATAGGCTGCTACGGGCTCTTCGTGGAAACGAAGGGCAAGATAATAGGCACCGTCCTGACCGGGGACAGCAAACCAATCGATGCGATTTTTTTCATTCACGAACTGTTCGGTGGCAAAACCAAGGTCTGCAAGTTCCTTTGAACGGCTGTCCCCTTTAGCATCCTGGGGGACCGGAACAGGGAGCACGATGGTAATGGTCCGGTGTTCCAGAGCTTCATCCCAGACGGGGGGCGCCCAATGAAAAACGAGCAAATTTCCTCGTTCGGGATTAACGGTGGTGTCTAGAAGACCTGCAGTACCCAGATCTGCCCCATAGGTAAGGACCCAATGGGCGGTTCCGGAGATTCGCTGGCCTTTTGCAAGCAGTACATCCCACTGACTGCCCGCCTTACGGATATCCAGGGGAATCCGCCTGCCCTCAGCCGTATCAGCCCAGCAGCGGTTCAAGTCCCAAGCAAAGGGGGCCTGTTCTCCCTGAAAATAAAAGCCCCCCATGGTGCCGGAGGCAACCCGCCATTCCAGGCTATGCTGTACCACGGCCTTACCATCAGTATACAGGGTCATATAAATTTCTGCAGAAGCAAGATCGGCTTCCAGGGCATACCCATCAGATAATGGAATCATCCCAAGGATGCCCATCAATATAAAAGAAATAATAACCCCTTGATTTTTTCTACTCACCGCTCTGCTCCCTTAATATAAAAAGATTACAACGGTCCATCACGATAAAAGATCTCCGCTGGCTATATGTTGTTTCTCTTCCTGCAGAACCTCCAGCCGCCGGTATACTTCATCGACACTACGTTGCAGTATCTCCGCAGTATGGGCCGTGAGCTCCGTTTCAGAAGCCCTGTCACTCCCCTTATCTGTAAACCGGTCTTCATTCTTCATGATATCCAGCCGGTGAATGTACTCATCCACAATTTCCAGGGATGAAAGAATAGCATCCTCTACCAGGGGATCCCGATCCTTACCCTTAACGGTTTCTTCCAGATAGAGCCCGCCCACATAGATAAGCCTGTCTATGGCTGTTTTTACCGGCCCTTCGGGAAGTCTGAGCAGGCTGAGCCGTTTCCGCGCTGCGGCTATACCGCCTAGAATTCGGGCATCCCGTTCCTGCCGCTCCCGATTAGACTCTGCTACTACAGATTGGATCCCTGCCTTAGTTTGCATGAGCACCAGGATGTCTATGAGGGTAATGATGCAAAAAAGGGGCAGCACAACCAGTACAGAGAGATGCCCCACAAAAACCGCAATAAAGGCGAGAACCACAGAAAGGCCCAGAACCAAAAGTCCCAGAGGAGACTTAAGGAGCCGTATTACCACAACTTTTAGTTCCATGAAACATACTGTATCACAATTTAAGCGGATTAGGGAGGTTCTTTCAAAAGTTTATTACTTTTGAAAGAACCTCATAACAGTTAGGTAATAGGCTCTATAAGCCTGAGCCCCTGGGAAACAAAAGGAGAGAAATCATCTATATTCGCTGTGGCCAAGGATGCGTTACAAACAATGGCGGCCGCGGCGATCATGGCATCCACCCTTAAGTTCCGCTTCCGTCCGCAGACATTGAAAAGACGGCTGGATTCCTGGGATTGTTCGATGGTAAACGGAACAATCCGGTCCTGTAAAACCCAGCGGACTATATCAATACCCCGATCGTCTACGGGACCACAGAGGAATTCGTACCAAGGTATTACACTGGTACATAAATCCTCCCCCGCATCCACCCAAGCTTTTATGCTGTGAGCTTCCTGACTCCCCGCAACTAAGAGTCGGATGAGATAGTTCGTATCCAGGAGAATCACTTAACGTCCCCACTCCGATCGATTATTTGCGACTTCTCGCAGATACTCTTCTGCCTTTTCCTGACTGATCCCGCCATCCTTGTAGTATAATTCGAGACGTTCTGCCACGGTTTCCCGTTTCTCCTGCTCCATGCGCTCCATCCTTTCTATAGAACGCCGAACAACCTCCGCCTGGGAAACTTTCCACCGCAGGGCTAAACGTTTGATTCTTTGAACAGTCGCTTCATCTAATGTAAAAGTAGTTCGCTTATCCATAACTATCATACCTTAAGTATGGTATGTATGCTTTGAAAAGTCAAGGAAATTTAGAGAGGGGAATACACCCCAGACAATCGATGAAGTGTACCGGATTGCCCTACGGGCAGAACGAAGTTCTATTCTGCTTTATGAAGCCATGCTGGATTCTACAATGGACAGTGGACTGAAACGGATACTTAAAAGAATCATCCGTGAAGAAAAATCCCATCTTACCACTATCGTGTATCTCCGGGCTAACCCGGATGGCCTCTTTGCTATAGAGCGTTTTGCCTGTATGTGTTAACATATACTATAAATAGAGCTTATGTCATTAAATTGGAAAGAAATTAACCTTATACTTTCGGAACTCAATCTGACAGGATCCCAGATTCAGCGGGTAATCCAGAGTGCCTATGATGTATTGGCCCTGCAGCTTTATAAAGAGGGGAAGGCAACGACCCTGCTTGTTGCGTTAACCCCTGGGGCATGCAGGCTCCATGCCACATATCGGGGGGTACCAAAACCGGAAAAACCCCTGCGTTTTGCAGAATTTATAAAATCCCGGCTCGTAAATGGCTGGATTACCGAGGCGGTACAACTTGGTGAGGACCGGATTGTACGGTTTACGATCCAGCGGGGAGAGCTGCAGTACCGGATGTATATACGGCTCTGGTCCAATGCGGCCAATGTCATCGTTACCGAGACGGAAGGAACTATTCTGGATGTGATGCGCCGCAGTCCCCGGCGGGGCGAAATTACCGGGGGCCGCTATACCCCCGAAGCGGATATCGATAAAGTAGATAACACCCTTTCAACCGCCGGACCGCATGCAGCAGCGGCTCATCCAAAACGGACCTACGAAGTCCGCAGCTTAGAAGGCAGCGGCACCTTTAATGAAAAACTTGATGCATACTATGCAGAACATGGGGGCGCCCTGTCGCTGGAAACCCTGCGGGACCAGGTACGCAAACTCTATGAAGGCCGCCTTGGCCGCCTTGCAGCTTCCCTTGAACGGCTGCGGGAAAAACAAAGGGCCTACGCAAAGGGGAACACCCTTAAAGAATACGGGGATATATTGATGGCCAACCTTCACCAGATAAAAACCGGTGACCCATGGTTCGAAGGCATCAATTTTTACAATGATGAACAGGTGCGCATCAAACTGGATCCTCTGAAAAGTCCCCAGGCCAACGCTGAAGCCTACTATGAACAGTACCATAAGGCCAAAACAGGGCTCAGCGAGGTTGCTGAAGAAATAGAACGAGGTGAGGCGGAAGCAAAGCGGCTCGAAGCAGAACTGACGAGGCTTCTTTCGGAAGAAAACCCCTTACGGCTCCACCGGGCCTTGCAAAAGGAACGGCAGGTAATAAAACCCGTGGACAAAAAGCGGCCTGGCCTTACCTTTCTCCGCCATGGATGGATGCTTATAGTCGGCAGGGATGGGGCTGAAAACGATGATCTCCTGCGTCACCATGTTAAAGGTTCGGACCTGTGGCTCCATGCCCGGGACTACCCCGGCTCCTATGTGTTTATTAAGGCTCGGCCCGGAAAAACTGTCCCCCTGGACATACTCCTGGATGGGGGCAATCTTGCCCTTTTTTATTCCAAGGGCCGGAATAATGGCGAAGGGGACCTTTTTTATACACCGGTAAAATTTCTGCGTCGGGCAAAGAACGGCCCCAAAGGGCTCGTAATTCCTACCCAGGAAAAAAACCTTCATATTAAGCTGGATAACCGCCGATTAGAAGAATTGGAGCAGTGTCGCACTGATAGTTGAGGTTATATAAGGACGGAATTGCTATGAACAATGGGGGTCTGCTGAAAAAGGCGGAAGAAAAGCTGCAAATAAAGCCTGGAGACACCGATACGACTACCGGTATAAGTCCCGCAGACCGGGAAGAGATCATCGCTCAGATTGAAAAAATCACCCGGCAACATCGACGCACCTTTGATTCAAAAGCCTTTGCAGTAAAGGCTCAGAAGCATGGTATGGTCTTTCCCCTGGTGGTGAATATAATCATCATTGGAACCACGGTCCTTGCCCTCTATGGCCTTTCACAGTTTTTTTCTCAGAAAACTACCGAGATACAACGGACCGGTACGGTGTTAAGCAGTGCGGAAGGTAAACTCATACAGGAAATAAAGAAAGAAGCGGAGGGACAGCTGGCCCGGAAGGAACAGGAGATTTCTGAATTCCAGGCACGGCTGGCGAATCTGGAAAAAGAGCAGGCATCCTTAAAAGCCACCTTTGAGGAACGCCTGGCCCAGAAAGAAGCGGAATATAAGGATCTTGTCCGGAAAGAGGTGGAGCAGGAGCGGGAACGGCTCCTGAAACAGGGTCTTTCAGAAGCGGCTATTCAGGAACGGTTAAAAAAGTTCGAAGCAGAACGGCTGACTTTTTATAAACAAAAGCTTGATGAATTCCAGAAACAGTTGGAGCAGGAACGGCTTGCAGCGGAGGCTTCCTATGCTAAGTTGCGGCAGGAATACTCTAGTACCATTGCATCCTTGAACGCAGAACGGCAGAAGATCCAGGAAGAAGCCCGCCAGCGGGAACAGCAGCTCCGCAGTTCATTGGAACAGAAAACCCAGGAACTGGCCAGTGCCGCTGCCCATGCAAGCGCAAGTCTCGAAGAAGCAAAGAAGGAATTAGCCAGGATTGATGAACAACGCCGGGCAGCTGCCGCAGCGGAGGATCAGATCGCGGGGCTCTATCAGGCTATTCAAAGCTCCTTTCAGAACCGCCGCTTCGACGATGCACTAAAAAGCATCAACAGTCTGAAGACGCTTATCAACGACCCAGCCCTATCCAGCCTGCCATCCCTGCAGAAACGGCGGAACGGCGATCTCTTTGCCCTCGATGTTATGGGGCAGATGGCCCGGCTCGAAGTAGAGCGGAGCAGCATTGATACAAACCTGCTTCTTGCCCAGGCGGAGGCTCTGGCGGCAATCCGTACCGCCGTACAGGAAGGCCGTACCGCCCTGCAGAATAACAATGCCGATGGAGCCGCAGAAGCTTTTCAAAAAGCTCTGAACAGGATTCCTGAAGTGACTGAGGCTCATCAATATTTTCTAAATCGGGCCTTAAATGAACGGGAACAATCTCTTAAAAGAGCTCTCACAGCCCTCAGCAGGGCAAGTTCAGCCCGGAATAACAAGGATTATACCGCCGCAAGCCTGGCCTATGGTGAAGCCCTGCAGGCCCTGGGGCTCTCTGCGGAGGAAAGCCTGCAGGTAACCCAGGGAATTTCTGCCCTGGCGGTAGAACAGAACAAGGCTCAACTCAGCGCAGCGGATACCAATGAGGCCCGGAACCTTATCCGGCGGGGTAAAAATGAACTGGACGAGCGGAAGTGGACCGAGGCTATTAAAACCTATGCCAGTCTTTTAAGGAAATACCCCAATGCGGAACAGACCGGTTCTGCTCTGGAGGGGATAGACACGGCTGTGCTTAACTTGATCCGTGAAAACGAACAGACAAAGGATGAATTTAACCGCAACATTGCTGAGTTGGAAAAAAGGGTAACCCAGCTTACAGCAGAACTCAGCACACTCCGTACTACTTCAGACAAGGGAGTACAGGACAAGGACAAACAAATCGCAGAACTGGAACGGCTCTTAGAAGAAGAACGGCAGCGATCTAAAACAGCCGCCGCTCAAACTGCGGCAGGGCCTGCCGGTGCCGGCATGCCACAGAACACCACTACCCTCGAACAGGACCTGGCTGCGCTCAGAACTGAAAATGAGCGGCTTACCCAAATTGTTAAGCAATATGATACATTGAATCAGGCATACCAGAGGTATCAACAGGAAGAGGACCGGATTGTAGCAGGAGGTGGCAGCGGTTCATTGATTGCCGCCCGAGCTCAGTTGGACACCTTCTTAACTAATTCCGAGGTACAGCGAGTTTTTCCGGATCTGCGGGAACGGATACAACGGTATGAACGGGCCTTTATCGCAGCGGGCC
>Ga0209407_1003213_pt1 | contig 14440 bp, 10 predicted proteins | sample AD_JPNHG3_MetaG_FD_184410 | JGI IMG/M metagenome (GOLD analysis project Ga0209407, IMG submission 184410) | Active sludge microbial communities of municipal wastewater-treating anaerobic digesters from Japan - AD_JPNHG3_MetaG (SPAdes) (version 2) | ecosystem: Engineered > Bioreactor > Anaerobic... | reverse complement strand
AGTAATGCCATAGCGAATCGCTGTATGAAGACGTTTACCATTTACTTGAAGATGATCATATTTTAATGCCAATTCTTTAAATTTACTGACATCTTCACCAATTAACAATGGTTTAATTTCTTTTTCAATAAACGGAATAAATTCATCAGCAAGAAACAATGGGTCTCTTCCACCAGCACCACTGTATTGAACAGCAGCACAATCACCAACGGCAACACTGCCATCTTCTAATACTAATTGAATAGAAATCGCTTCACCTGGTTGACGAATGCTGGTAAAACCTGGTGTTTTTGGTTCTCCAACATAAGTAAAACCATCTAACTTTGCTCCGCCTTTAATCGCCTTCTGATCATCAAAATAAAATCCTGTATATGATTTTGATAGAATAACTTGTTTAATCTTCATGTTTATTTCCCTTTCTTTTCTTTTGTTCTTTTAGCCTTAACATGATGACCGATTAATTCTCCTGCACTTACGGCACATACATCATCAATGGTCATTTGGAATGAAACTTCACGGCCTTCATATTTTGCTCGTTCTTGGATTTTTTTACGGTGAAATTCTTTGATTTCTTCACTGAATCCCAGATTGCCAAATTCCAATATGCGAATACAACCTAAATTATCACGGGCAGGAAGCATTTTCCCCGCATTAAACTTACTTGGAGCAAATGGAATATCGATAATTCCTTGCTTGAATGCTTCAACAGTACCAACGGCTAAATCTCCATTTCCTAAATGAAATACGTGTTCTAATAAGGAATCGACTTCTTTTCTAATTTGGCGATACTCTTCTAGATATTGATGACTAGAAGGGTTTTTTTGATCTTTAAACAAATTCACAACGAACTTAGACGCTTTAATTCCGATGGCATTGGCTTCTTTGGTTGGAATACCTACCGATTCATATGACGTCTTGTTAATCATTTTTGTTGCTTTTCCTAGGGCAGCAACGGTAGAAGCCAGCGATATTAATGCGGTTGCTTCAGCTTCATCCGCAGGGAAACCACCCATCCATTGGTGAAATACCGTCGTAACAAGGACATCTTGATGACCATAACGTCGTAAATAGTCCTCTGTTTGGTCTTTCAAAGACTGAATAGCGGCGATATCTTGGATAAAGTTACCTCCTTGACCATAACCAACTGTGATACTTTTTACTCCCTGCTCAGCAGCAAGTAAGGCTTCAATAATCCCCACAGCATTAGAAATCGAAGGAGGAACTAAAGTTCCGGTTAATGGACCAAATGGCTCACGATTGATATGAGCTCCATGTTCTTCATAATAACCAACTAAACGGTCACAATATTGCCAATACTTAATCGAATCTTCGATGGATACGTTTTTTGCATAGGGAACATTATAAGAAATTGCTCCCCCTTCATTGGAAGTCCAACCAGCAGCATGAATAATTTCTGCCAGTAAACGAGAATCTGGAGTTCCATGGCGAGCTTGCAAAGGAAGATTCACAGAATCAAGGACTTGACGACATAACTCAACTCCATAATTAACAGCAGGAAAGCCATTTAACATGCTTCTTCCCATAAGTTTACTTTCTTCAATTCCTCGCTCTGCTTCTTGATAACGGTTTTGTCTTGTATAAGAATCGATTGTTGAAGGAAGAAAATCTGCACCAGCATCTTCTAAATATTGCAACAATTTAATATGTTCTTCCAAAATGGCAACTCCTGCACGAGGTTGCACCATTGTTTTTCCTTGTTTGGCTGCATGTGCCATTTTGATAGCAAAATTCTTACTATCAGGAAGTCGTTTTATTCGTTCAATAGCTCCATCTAAATCTAATAATTTCGATGAACCTGTTGGCCATGATGCCAACACTTCTTTTCGGATGGCAAAAAATTCTGCTTCGGTAAGTTTTTTGTTTTTTAGTTCCATTGATATCTATAAACTCCATCTATATATTTATTATATATTTTTTCATAATCTTTAAGGCTATTAGTGGTTCATGCAAACTCAATAAGCCCATTGCTGAAAAAATATATTCTTTATCGAGTAAAAACTTTGCATTTTTTGGCCGTAACTCCATAATGCTTTTTTCATTTGCTAACATTTTTTTCAATATCTCTTGAGGATGATGGTTATAAATAATCACTCCACCTGTACCAATAATATAGTTTACATCAGTTAAATCTTTTCCATATTGAAAATAGTAAGTTCCCATCGGTGTATAATAGGTATCCATTTTACCCACATGGCGACTCATTCCTAAATTGCTGCAAATCTGAGCAAAAATAATATCATTTTTTTCATCTTCCTCATTTTGAGGAATCATATCAACATTCGTTGCTCGTTTTTTCGCTTCGCTAACGATATCAAGACCTTGTTCTAAGTAGCGCTTGACCTCTTCTTCACTCAAAGTATTGACAACCCCCATAGCGGAATATCGCATTCCCAAATCTCCTTCTACGGTTCGCTTTGCAAAGGGTTCTTCCAATCCCTTTAAAATGACATCAGCTCGTTTTGGTGAACCTGAACAAATAGAATAAACATCTGTAGTCGCTCCACCAATATCGATGATGACGATTTCACCTAGTCCTTTTTCTCCTAAATATCCCTTGGATAATAATTCCACAGCTTTCAAAACCGCATGAGGAGTAGGAAGAATAATCTGATCTATTTCATTTTCAATTTTTTTTATTCCCTTAGCTTCAATGATGTTATTCATGAATACTGTACGAATTACTTCACGAGCACTTTCAATATTTAATACGTTAAGTTTCGGCATTACATTATCACAGATATAATATTCCAGATGATATTTTTCAAATATTTCAATAATCTCGTCCTGACAAGATTTGTTACCTGCATAAATAACAGGAACCTGGATACCTGCTTTTCCTAATACCTCAGCATTGTGTAGTACACAATCTTTATTCCCACCATCCGTTCCCCCTGCAAGAAGGACAATATCAATATTTTCTTGATTGATTCTTGCTGCTTCTTTGGAATTCAGATAATGGGAAAAAACTAAATCAACTTTACCTCCAGCCCCCAAACATACCCGCTTAGCTGCTTCTACCGTCAACTCTTCAACAAGACCGATTGCTGCCATTTTCAATCCGCCCGCAGCAGAGGAACAAGCAACTATTTTCGAAAAGGAAACTTCAGAGCCTATTTTCTGATAAAGTTGTTGTAGTGCTCGATGATAGCCTTCATGAATATCTGTCGCTACAGTTGTAAAACTGCTAGCAGTCGCTACAATATCCGCTTTTTCAAGATCAACAGCAGTTAACTTTGTATAGGTTGAACCAAAGTCAACTAACAAGTATAATTCCATGCTCATTCTCCTAAATCTGCTTTTAAAGTAGGTAATATTGCTTCGATAGGCGTTCCTGGTGGATAAATACGATTAAATCCCATTTCTTCGAAACGGCGTTTTACATCGTCGAAATCTTGTTTTCCAACAACAATATTTCCCCCAACATAAAGTAAAATATCGCCAATACCTGCTTCTATACATTTATCACGCATGCCACGACAATCAATTTCCCCATGCCCGTATAATGACGATACTAAAATAGCTTGGGCATTGGTCTCAACTGCTGCATTGATAAAGTCTTCTTGGGGAGATAAAACTCCGATATTGACAACATTATAGCCTTCATTTTTTAAAACATATTCAATTATTTTATTACCAACAGCATGAACATCAGCGCCGATTACACCGATAACAATTGTCTTCATTCTTACTTTTCCCTCCATGTTATTCACTAACCTATTATACATCTTTTAGGATTTTTTTTCAACCTTATTCATTAACATTTACAAAACACACCCTAGCTTTTTACGCAATCTATACACATATAAAAAAGTATAGAATCAAATCTATACCTTTTTTGTGTTTTTATTCTAAGTTAATTTCTATACTTGTTACCTTACCAGCTTGATAATATCCCGTTTATTGCTTTTCTCCTAGTTAAAAAGAAAAGCAATAAAAAATATATGATTAGTATTTTTTTAATATTCACTAGAAGAAACGGCGACGGCGAATGAAGAAGGCTAGTAATCCTAATCCAGAAAAGATAAAAGTTACAGCTGCTGAATTACATCCTGTTGATGATTCAGGTTTTTCTGGCTCTTTTGGTTCTTCGGTAACCTCCGGTTCCTTTGGTTCCACGATAGGCTGTTCTGGTTCTATCGGTGTTTCTGGTTCTATCGCTTTATTTACTTTAATGGAAATGAATAATTCTTGATTTCCAATGGTAACTTGGATGGTAGTTTGCCCACTACCTATAGCAGTAATGACAATTTCGTTACCTACTATATTGGCTATGGCGATAGCCTCATTTTCACTTATAACAAGAGGAGAATAAGTCCCCTGAGGGAAGATAGATAGCTTAGCTTTTGCTTGTTCTTCTATTTCTAAGGTGAAATCACTTTTATCAAGAGTAACTTCTAAATCAATCGCTTTGGAAAATTGAAGGAGAACAACCAAAGAATCATCTGCTTTTGATGTTGCTACGAAAATAATCTCATTATTTACTTCTAAATCTGCTCTTGGTAATAAAACCTCTCCTGTTGTCAGCTTCGCATTAAAACTATTTAATGGTTTTCCGTTAAGCGACACGATTACTTCTCCTAGTAAGTCGCTACGAAGATTACTATTAAACTGGATGAGAATTCCTTGTTCAGATGAGGTTTCTTTTACTATTTCAATATCACCATAATAAATACTTGTACTGAAGTTGATTGGTTTTGTGACAGTGGTTCCATCGCGAAAATCAATAACTGCTTTATATTGATAATCTTTATTCAGTTCCAGTCCAGAAACTGCAAAATAGTTATCATTATCGATATTAATAAACCGGGATTCAAGCAAGGCATTCTTATCATTGTATAAACGAATCGTATCGACATAACCATAAGCGGTTGATGGCCAATTAAAACGAGCTGTACTACGATCACTATCGTCGGTGACAATCTGCAAATTCGCTAAGAAATCTTCTTTATCAAATGTTTCACTGGCATTTCCTGTTCGTTTGGAAGAAATCATTAATAAATCAATCACGTTCTTATCCTTGTCATAACAACGATAAGTAATATTCCCTGATGCTACCGTTACAATACCGTAGCTAGTTTTAAATTCATACCATTGATCCATTTTTGATTTATCCAGATTATCTGCATTATATTTTGTTCCACTACCGGCAACACCACCAATGATATAGTAAGTTCCTTTGAATCGATCAGTGGTTTCTTGATTGTTGTATATTTTTTTACTGCGAGCGTAAATATGGTCATGTCCAGTTAACACTAAATCCACCCCATATTTGTCGAATAATGATAGCCATGCTCGTCTAAAAACATCAGCATTACTAGAATTTGCTCCTCCGTAAACACTAACATGCGAAGAAACAATAATATATTGAGTTGGATGAGCTTTCACCACTTCTTCAAACCACACCTTTTGAGTTGCCCATGTTCCATTTTCTGTTTTTTGAGAATCAAGCACAATAAATAAAGCATTGTTATAGATAAAGAAATAGCTGGAATTAATTACATTACTCGCTCCATTTTTTGGATTATTAAAGTGAGCATTATAAAATCTAGCATCAATAGTAGTAGTGCCACCTGCATAATACTCATGATTTCCCGCTGCTGAAGCGACCATCATTTGAGAAATCTCTTGATTAGCAAAGAACATATTCCATTCTGCTCCTTCATTTCCTGAGTTGACAACATCACCATTTAACAAGGTAAATGCAACTTTCTTATTGATCGATACTGCATCAGCCATTAAATCATACCAAACTTGAGCTGATGCTGAACCATAAAATTGGGGGTCAGACATATTAATAAAAGAAAAACTTCCACTACCTGCTGTTTTAAAGCTGTAATCCTTGGAAAAAACGGTTTTACCTACCCGATATTTATATTGTGTGTCAGGAGTTAAATTGGTTAGTGTTGCACGACAAACATTTCTTTCTGAGAAGCCATACACTGTCCAAGTGTCACCAGGTTCATGAAAGTCCAATGCTTCACATTGACCAGCTACCCGAACTGCATTGGTATAGTCTGATTCCGTTTTTAATGTGTACTCAACAAATGTTCCTTCTATATCAGAATGCCAATTGATATTGACCTCATTAGCCATGTTTTCTCCTGGATTAGCAATAATTTGATAAGCTTCTGTTACTGCTGCCTTTACAGGTATCAAAGAAACAGGAACTAAGAATATAGTTAACATCAGTATAAATAACAAAACAACCTTATAAACTTTTTTCATAAATCCTCCCAACTGATATTTTTTTCTATATTATTATACCATATTACCTTTTTTATTCAAATATTGTTTTCATTAACAAATTATATTTTTTGTGATATAATGATGTTGTTAAAGGAGCAGTGAATATGACCAAATATCTTTCTATAAGTTCAGAAGTAAGTGAAGCGCTTAAAAATAAAACCCCGATTGTCGCCTTGGAATCGACAATCATTTCTCACGGAATGCCTTACCCACAAAATGTTGAGACCGCACTGAAAGCGGAACAAATCGTCAGAGAACATGGTGCAACTCCCGCAACCATTGCTATTATTAATGGATATTTAAAAATTGGTTTAACTGAACAGGAAATTGATTACCTTGGCAAAAAGGGACTTGAAATATCCAAAACATCTACTAGAGATATTCCTTATATTGTTAGCAAAAAACTAGATGGAGCAACAACAGTTTCTGCTACTTCTTTTATCGCTAGTTTAGTGGGTATTCGAGTTTTCGCGACAGGTGGAATAGGTGGAGTTCACCGCGGTGCTGAAACCAGTTTTGATATTTCTGCAGATCTTGAAGAATTGGCAAGGACTAATATTGCTGTTGTTTGTGCTGGTGCTAAATCCATTCTTGATTTGGGATTGACATTAGAATACTTAGAAACAAAAGCTGTTGAAGTTATCGGTTATCAAACAGATTTCTTACCTGCTTTTTATACATCAAAAAGTGAATTTAAAGTTAATCATCGCCTTGATTCTGCTTTAGAGATTGCTCGATTGATGCAGTCAAAATGGGGAATGGGCTTAAGAGGAGGAATTGTAGTAGCCAATCCAATTCCAAAAGAATATGAAATAGAATCTACTATTATTAATCAAGCAATTGCCGATGCGTTGAAAGAAATGAATGAATTAAAAATAACGGGAAATAAAACTACTCCATACTTGTTAGCCAAAATTAAAGAAATTACAGGGGGAGATAGTCTAGACGCAAACATTCAACTAGTTTTCAACAACTGTAAACTGGCAAGTGAGATCGCGAAAAACCTATATTAAAAGGCTGATCACTAAAAAATCAGCTTTTTTTTTATTTTCTTGTTCATTTTTATTAAAATAATTTAAATAATATGATATAATATCCAAAGTTAGGGTGAAGCATATGAAAACTATTTTAGGACTAATCTTAGAATTAAATCCTTTTCATAATGGGCATAAATATTTTATCGAAGAAGCCAAGAGAAAGGTGAATCCAGATATTACCATTGCCATTTTCTCAACAAACTTTTCCATGCGCGGTGATATCATGGTATTAAATAAATTCGAAAAAGCAAGGATCGCCTTAGAAATGGGAATTGATCTTGTTCTTGAACTCCCTTTCTTAGGTGCTGTTGCCAGTGCTGATTATTTTGCGTATAATTCAGTAAAATCGCTTTGTGACTTTGGGATTACCGATCTAGCTTTTGGTGTTGAACTAAATGATTTGGATAAACTACAACAAATGAAAGATTTTCTAACAACAGAAGTTTATCATGAACAATTAAAACATCATCTTGATTTGGGTGTTTCCTTTTCAACAAGCGCTTATAAAGCAATCTCTACCTTGACTACGGATAAAGATATTATCGATGGATTTACTCTTCCCAATAACACTCTTGCTATTCAATACTTAGCTGCTCTTGAAAAAATCAACTCGAATATCAGAGTAACCCTCGTTCAAAGAATTGAAAACGACTATTATAGCAAAGAAATAACCGGCTCAATATCCAGTGCCACGAGTTTACGATTGCTATTACAAAAAGAACAGGATATCTCAGCTTATATTCCTCCATATCAAGCATCTTTTACCAATTTGACAAAGGGATATGATATACTATATCAAGTTCTTGCCTATAAATTATCAATTGAAAATCTTGATTTTCTACGAAATATATTGGGAGTAACTGAAGGAATTGAAAATCGATTGGTTAGCATGCTCGTAAAAACAGATGATTATGATTCTTTCGTAAGGGCGATCCAAACAAAACGATATCCACCGAATCGAATCAAGCGACTATTGTTACACATTCTTTTAGAAACACCAAAAGAATTTAGTAATCAGTATTTTCATTATTTAAGAATATTAGCAATGAATTCACAAGGCAAGCAATATCTTGCAAAATTACCTAAAATAATCAAAGACCAAATCATTACGAATATTAAATATCATCTTGATGATATCAATATTAGGTATGAACTGAAAGCGACCAAGCTTTTCGGTTTACTGACAAACAATCTGAATTTATATTTAGAAGAATTTAAAACGCCATTCATAGGAGAGTAAACAAATGACAACAAAAGAAATAAGAAAACATATTGAAATGCTAGTTGATGAATCAACTGGACAAACCTTACAAGAAACCAACGCCATTAAGCACATCGGAATTGATCCAGAAAAAAATGTGGTTGTTTTAATTATCGCCGTTGGTCGTACTGGTGGAGAGCAAGAGAAAAAACTTCGCCGCGAATTGGCAAGAATCATTAAAATCAATTTGGGTTTTGCTGGTGTAAAATTACAAATTGAAGAAAAAAGAAAAATTGAAAGCATTGTTAATCGCAATGTAAAATTTATCATCATTTCTTCAGGAAAAGGCGGCGTAGGTAAATCAACAGTTGCTGCTAATCTTGCCTATGCCTTAACAAGATTAGGGAAAAAAGTTGCCCTTGTTGATGCCGATATCTACGGTTCAAGCATCCCAAAAATATTAGAAATGCAACATCGTTATCCTAATGCCAGTGAAGATGGCAAAATTTTACCCTTTGAAGCCTACGGAATGGAAATTATCTCGACAGAGTTTTTTGCTGAAATAGGAAAGCCAATTATCTGGCGGGGGGCTATGTTGAATTCAATGATGAACAACTTCTTCTACGAAGTGAAATGGAATAAGAATATCGACTATATGATTATCGATTCCCCACCAGGAACAGGAGATATTGCTCTTGATCTACGAACCATTATTCCAACTGCAGATGTTTTAATTGTTACCACCCCTCATTTAGCGGCAAGTCACGTTGCTATTAAAGCGGGATATGCAGCGAAACAATTAGGTCACAGTATCCTTGGTGTTATTGAAAACATGTCTTATTATTTAAATCCGGTTAATAAACAAAAAGACTTCCTCTTTGGTTCTGGCGGGGGAGAAGCTGTTGCGGAAAAATTAGAGACAGAAGTAGTTTCTCAAATACCTATTAATCAACCTTTACATCATTTGGGATTATACGAATTAGATGAAGAAATCGGTAAGATATATAATGACTTGGCCGAACTAATCTTATATAAAACACAGTAAATAAAAAAAGCTAGCATCAAAATCAATGCTAGCTCTTTTTTTTACTTATGTTCATGTTCATAACAACAACATTCTTCATCTTCACAATCATCTTCACATTCTTCACAGTCGCAATCATCGCCATATTCTTCATCAAAATGTGCTAACATATCTTCGATTAAAGCCCATTCTTCATCAGTTTCAATGGCAAACAATTCACCCACAGCACCATCTTCACCTGGGATATAAGAAGCCGCAGCAACTTCCATTTCACCATTCTCATTTCCAGAACCAACCGGTGAAAAAAGAACATAACTCTTCTTAAATTCTTCAGATTCAAAAGTGAACAAAATGTCGCATAAAACTTCATCACCTTTTTCATCGATAAAAATTAATTGTCTTTCGTTTTCCATAAATTTCCTTTCTAATCCTATTTTCTTCTATCCAAATAACTTTGAAGTATAACACTTGCCGCTAATTTATCAACATTTTTCTTGCGTTTTTCTCGACTAATGTCAGCAAAGATCATTGTTGAGTTAGCAATTTTTGATGTTAATCTTTCATCAACCATGATTACTTCAATAGGCATTGCTTCTTCCAACATTTTTTTAAATTTCAAGCAATACTCCGCTTGGAAACCAATGCTTCCATCCATGTTTTTAGGTAATCCCAACACTACTTTTTTTACATCATTCTCTTTAATAACCCTTAATGTCTCTTGAAGAGCAGCCGCTAAATCTTGTTCTTCAAAGCGAAATGTACCAATAGGATTAGCGATGATTTCTAAATAATCGCTAATCGCCATTCCCAAAGTACGATTTCCTAAATCAAGTCCTAGTATTTTCATAATTTGCTACCGATTATTTCTTTCACTTTTATTAAAGCGCTATCTACTAGACTAATATCTTTTCCCCCTGCTTGGGCAAAATCAGCACGTCCACCACCATTACCCTTAGTCATGATAGCTGCTTCTTTCACAAGAGCACCAGCATTTAAAGCAGCAATTTTACTCTTACAAATAAAGATGACCTTATCTTCCAGGATATTGGCGATAAATACAAGGCTATTTTCCAACTTATCTACCAAACGATCTACTAAGTCTTTAATCGCATCTACGGATTGATGATTTGTAGATGTCACTAGAATGGAATGATTATCGATATTATAAACCTTTCCCAAGTAATCTTCAATCGATAAGCAATTTTTATTCTTGAAAAATTTTGCCAGGGCTTTATCTAGCTCTTTAGCTTGCTCACGAAGATAAGCGACTTCTAAACCTTTATCGATAATAGTTTGATAACCCAATCCATCATGAGTGAAATCTCGTTTTTGATATGTTAATTCATAACCTGCCTTTTTCGCTTCAGAAATTAAATTCGCAATTTTTACTTCCAAATCATTAATTTCTTGATTGACATTTGCCAATACAAAATCTAATTGTTCATGGATATTATTCCTTGTTGTTGCTTCAATTCTAAAAATCCCTGAACCTTTACTCTCAACCGAGAGAATAGCAAATTTTTCAATATCGGCAGTATTGCTAACATGGGTTCCACCGCATAATTCCCGTGAGAATTCCATATCAACCACGCGGACAAGGTCTCCATATTTTTCGCCAAACACTGCTTGAACATCTAATTTCTTCGCCTCACTCAAAGACATTTCTTTGATAACAACGGGATGAGCTTTTCCAATTTCTTCGTTAACTATTTTCTCTACTTGTAAGATTTCTTCTTTAGTTGGTAAAGTGAAGTGATTAAAATCAAAACGCAGATTGATATTTGTTACACTAGAACCTTGTTGAAGCACATGATTTCCCAATACTTTTCTTAATGCTTCATTTAATAAATGGGTCACCGAGTGATTCGCACATACCGAACTTCTAAATTCAGTATCTACACCGATCTCTATTTCATCACCTACATGAATAAGCATATCATCTAACAAAACTAATGATGCATGTTGGTCATTAGGTAATTTGATGGTATTTACCACTTTTTTGATTTCATTCTTTGTTTTAATATAGCCAATATCACCAATTTGACCACCAGCTTCCGCATAGAATACAGATTGATTAAATACGAGCAAAGCTTCTTTCTTAGCTTTTTGAACTCGTTCTCCATTTTGAAAAATCGCAATCACTGTTGCCGGTGCTTTTAAGGTATGATAACCAATAAATTCACTCTTTTCTTTGAAACTCATCATTTCCTCATTTTGAATGTTCATTGACTGATCATCGCTACGAGCGCTTCGAGACAATTCTTTTTGTCTGTTCAACTCTTCCTTAAATCCTGCTTCATCTACAATAAAACCATGTTCTTGAGCGACTTCTAAGGTCAGCTCTAAGGGAAAACCAAAAGTATCATATAACAAAAAGGCAATTTCCTTAGGAATTATTTTAGTTTCTGCGTTATTAATATAATCTAATAATTTTTTCTCTCCTGTTTCTAACGTCAACAAGAATTTCTCTTCTTCTAACTTGATAATCCTCGCAGTACTATCAGCAGTTTGCAATAAATATTCATAATAATTGCTCATATAATTTGCTACAACGGATACCAATTTATACATAAATGGTTCATTCATGCCTAATTTACGTCCAAATCTAATTGCACGACGTAAGATTCTTCTTAAAACATAACCTCGGCCTTCATTGGATAACATCGCTCCATCACTAACGGCAAAAGTAACACTACGAATATGATCGGCGATTACTTTAAATGCCATTTGTCCTGTATATGCTACCCCTGTTAATCTCTCTAATTCATTAATAATTGGCATAAACAAATCGGTATCATAATTAGTTTCGACTTCTTGCATAATACAAGCCATTCGTTCTAACCCCATACCTGTATCGATGTTTTTACTTGGTAGTTCTTTGTACTCGCTACGATCAACTCCTGCTTTGGCATTAAATTGACTAAAGACGATATTCCAAATTTCAATATAGCGATCATTCTCAATCTCTTCTTTTAACATTTTAACGCCCAAATTTTGCGGATCGTATTTGATTCCACGATCATAAAATATTTCCGTATCTGGACCACATGGACCTTCTCCTATTTCCCAGAAATTACCTTCTAATTTTATAATATGACTTGGATCTACTCCCAAAGAAACCCATTTATTGTGAGAGTCTTCATCGTCAGGGTAAATGGTGAAATATAATTTATCTAGATCAAAACCAAACCATTTTTCACTTGTTAATATTTCTATTGCCCAAGTTAATGCTTCATCACGAAAATAATCTCCCACTGAGAAGTTCCCTAACATCTCAAAAAATGTATGATGGCGAGCAGTTTTGCCTACATTATCGATATCGTTGGTTCTAATTGACTTTTGAGCGTTCACCATTCTTTTATTTTTAGGAATTTCTCGTCCATCAAAAAACTTCTTTAATGGTGTTACTCCAGCATTAATCCACAATAAAGTGGGATCATTCACTGGCACCAAAGAAGCACTTGGTAACACTTCATGATCTTTTTCCTTGAAAAAATCGAGCCACATCTGTCTTATTTGATAACTTTTTAGTTTTTTCATAAATTCCTCTTTTATTCTTCTATGTTAGTAACAATCGGGATTACAATTGGATTCTTTTTTGTTTGCGATAAAATAGTTTTGCTGATACGTTCTTTTAAATCGTTTTTCAAAAGATTCCAATCAATATATTTACGATTCAAATGACTATGGATTACTTTTTCTGTTACTTCTGTAATGCTATCCGTAATCTCTTGGGAAGTGTCATAACAAACAAAACCTCTCATAATAACCTTTGGCATGTCTAAGATTTTCTTACTACGAGCATCGATATTTACAGCAACTAAGACAGTACCATCCTGAGATAACATTTCCCGATCCTTCATAACAACTTCGTTGATATCACCAACGATAGAGCCATCAATCAGTACATCGCCGATAGTTACTTTTGTACGAGTTGGTTTTAAGCTGCCATCTTCAAAGGTGATTTGTTCACCATTTTCTAAAACAATAATATTAGCCTCGGGATAACCAAATTCAAGAGCAATATTCTTATGCATATACTGATGACGATATTCCCCATTAATAGGGATAATATATTTAGGATTCAACATTTGATACAACATCTTCAAATCTTCACTGTCCGCATGAGAACTTCGTAAAATTCCCTTGGCAACATTAGTTACTTTTGCACCGATACGGTGCAAAGTATCTAGTGATTTTGTTGCCATTCTTTCTGTCCCTGTTGCTGGCGGACAAATATTAACAATATGATCCGTATTTTCAATTTGAATCAAACGGTCTTGGCCAATAGCCATTCTTTGCAATGTATAGTATGGTTCATGACGATTACCAGTGACAATAACCGCTAAATCATCATCATTATTATCATTATTTTCATCGATGTATTTTAAATTAACCAGGTTTTCTTCTGGTATTTTTAAATAATCATAGGTCATTGCCACATTCATTATTTTTTGAACCTTACGACCGATAATCGCAATCTTGCGGTTATTGGCGACGCAAAGATTAATCACTTTTTGAATTCGGTCCAAATCGGTGGAAAAAAGAGCAAATATTACACGCTTAGAATTGAACAAAATTTCTTTTATTGCATGATTAAAAGCGTAATCATTATTTACCCTATCGATATTACCGGTACCCAAACTCTCAGCACAAAGCGCTAAGACACCATTATCGGCAATAGCACTAATCTTATTATAGGATGTAGCATAACGCTTATCACTGCTACTTGTAAAGGTGAAGTCAGGAGCATATACAATTGCTCCATCGTTTGTTTTAATGGCAACACCAACGCTTTCAGGAATGCTATGTGTTGTTTTATAAAAACAAATGGTCACATTTCCAAATTTTAAAACTTTATCATCATTAATACGATACAAACGATAATCAGTAATATTTAACCCTGCATCG
>Ga0209407_1003212_pt1 | contig 14441 bp, 9 predicted proteins | sample AD_JPNHG3_MetaG_FD_184410 | JGI IMG/M metagenome (GOLD analysis project Ga0209407, IMG submission 184410) | Active sludge microbial communities of municipal wastewater-treating anaerobic digesters from Japan - AD_JPNHG3_MetaG (SPAdes) (version 2) | ecosystem: Engineered > Bioreactor > Anaerobic >... | reverse complement strand
CAGGGTTACGAGCGCATCAAGATAAAAATCAAGCCGGGCTGGGATATCGAGGTCTGCCAGGCTATCAGGGAAAAATATCCTGAACTTCTCCTTCAGGCCGATGCCAACGGCATTTATTCGCCTGAAGAGGCTGATCATCTGCGCCAGCTCGATGCCTTTAAGCTCCTCATGCTGGAACAGCCCTACCCGCCGTTTGATCTCTGGGAGCACAGCCAGCTCCAGAAGAAGATGTCAACGCCGCTCTGCCTTGATGAGAGCATTATTTCCTACGAGACAGCTAAAGCCGCCCTGGAGATGGGCAGCTGCCGGATTATCAATATCAAGGTCGGACGGGTGGGCGGTTTCGTGGAGGTGCGGAAAATTCATGATTACTGCCAGCGCTATGGGGTCGGGGTATGGTGCGGCGGTATGCTGGAAAGCGGTATCGGCCGTGCCCATAATCTGCACATTGCTACCCTTCCTGATTTTAAATATCCAAATGATCTCTCGGCCAGCGCCCGCTATTATCAGGAGGACCTGATTGAACCGCCGATTGTCTTGAGCCGTCCTGGCCATGTGCGGGTGCCGGATGGGCCCGGCATCGGAGTCAATCCGGTCGAGGAGAGAATCGAACGGGCAACACTCAAGAAAGAAGTTTTAAAGCCCTGAGCCTCTTCAGGATTTTAGAACGAGTATAAATTTATAATGAGTCTAAAAACGGGCTTAAAAGTGAAGCAAAGCTGAACAGCGCGGAAAAATAAGAGGCGCACCAGAAAAATAAGAGAAGACGCTGGAGCCTCAATGTACAGCCGGGCCGAAACACAGCGATACAGCGAGGCTGAAAGGGAAAATGTAGACGGCGGGCGCGATAGATATCGAGATAGACAAATCATAGAAAGGTAGCGGAAGAAAATAGCATGAAGAAACTGATCATCCTGGGCGCAGGGACGGGCGGCACGATTATGGCCAGCAAACTGGCCGGTCCTCTCCGACGGCGCGGCTGGAAGATAACGGTTATTGACCGGGATGATAACCATTACTATCAGCCCGGTTTTTTGTTTGTTCCCTTTGGTCTTTACCAGCCGGAGGATCTCCTGAGGCGACGGTCAGCGCTTCTGCCGCCGGGAGTTGAGTTTCTAACGAAGGAAGTCGAGGAAATTAAACCCGAAAAGAAGGCCATAAAACTGGCTGGGGGCGAAGAGCTGGGCTACGATCTTCTTCTCATCGCTACCGGCCTTCAGACCTGCCCGCAGGAAACGCCGGGGCTTCTCGACGGCTGGCGGCAGAACATTTTTGACTATTATTCGCTGGATGGTGCTACAGCTCTGGCCAGGAAGCTCGAGGAATTCAACGAAGGCACGCTTGTTGTCCATATCAATGAAATGCCGATTAAATGCAATGTCTCGCCGCTCGAGTTTTCTTTCCTGGCTGACTGGTATTTTAAAAAAAGGGGAGTCCGCGAAAATATCAAAATTATTTATCTCACGCCGATTTCTGGAGCTTTTACCAAACCGGTGGCCACTCGTTTTCTGGGTGATCTTCAGGCCAAAAAGCAAATTGAAGTCGAAAGCTTTTTCATGACAGAAAGGGTGGAGGCCGGAGCAGGCAATTCGGGAAAAGTCGTTTGTTATGACGGCCGGCAGGTGGCTTTTGATCTGCTGGTCACCATCCCGACCAATATGGGCTCAGAGTTAATCAAACGCTCGGGCCTGGGTGATGAGATGAATTATGTGCCCGTTGATAAAAGTGGTTTTCGCTCTGAAAGGTATGCCGATATTTTTGTCATCGGTGATGCGGCCGCTTCGGGCTGGACGAAAGCCGGGGCGGTAGCTCATTTTGCCTCGGAAATTCTCGATAAAATTATCCTGGCGGAAATTGATGGAAAGCCAGCGGAGGAAGAGTTTGACGGCCACGCCAATTGTTTTATTGAGACTGGTTTCGGGCGGGCGGTCGTCATTGATTACAACGAGGAAGTCGAGCCGTTGCCGGGAAAATTTCCGCTTCCGGTCATTGGGCCGATGTCGCTTCTCAAGGAGACGCGGATTAATCACTGGTCAAAGCTGGCTTTCGAATGGGTTTACTGGCACTGGCTGCTCAAAGGACGTCCGATACCATTTGTGCCGGCGAGGATGAGTATGGCGGGGAAAAAGGATGTCCGGGGAATGACGACCACCTGAGGTAGCTCGCCATTAATTAGCAGAGTCGGCCCTGGACCCAGAATAGCATGTGGTAATAATCCTTTGCGGTATTTTAGGAACAGATTTTAGTTCGACCTCTTCAATCGAGTAGCGTCGTACTTTCTTCAGTTTCCCTCCTCTGTCTTCTGGCTGTTGAAATATCAGTGGCTAATAGTACACAGCTCTGATAAAGGCAGCTCGAATATCTTTCGTTTTAGTCTGACTCAGCACCAGACGACTATCCTGGATTATCCTGCTGACCTTTAAAATTTAAAAACCTTGCCCCGCAAAATAACCAGCTCGGGGTGGCCCAGGTTGTCAAATGACTTGAGCGGGTTGTCCCGGACAATCTGGAGATCGGCTGCTTTACCCGCTTCGATTGTCCCCAGCTCATCCTCGAGGCCCAGGATTCGAGCGCCATTTCTGGTTGCGCAAACAATGGTTTCCATCGGGCTCATCCCCAGGCGGACAAAATAGCGCATTTCATCAAAATAGATGCCGGGGTACAGTTCGCGGTATTCGCCATTGGCATCCGTGCCGATCCCCATCAGGATATGGCGGGCATAGGCTTTTTTAAAGAGTGTCTCGTGCATGGCCATTGACCAGCCGCGCTTTTCAATCAGAAAAGAACCGATGTCATTTCGCTGGTAGCTGGCGTAATAAGTCTGGAGAGTCGGAACATCAAAGACGCCCTTTTCAGCCATCAGGTCGAGGGCTTCATCGTCCATTTCGTTGAGGTGTTCGATGCATTCAACACCGGCTTCGATGGCAACTTTGGTCATGGTCGGGGGGATGGTGTCAGAACCGCCTCCACCGTGAGCCGTGATGTTGAGGCCGAGTGTCTTAGCCTCTTCGACGGCGGCCCGGGCTTCTTCCAGTGTAAACTGTGGCGAAATTTTGATGTGTTTGAAGCCAGCAGCATACATCTCACGGACAGCTCGGCGCCATTCCCACGGTCCATTAACTGCCAGGGCGCCATGCATGGTGTAGGCGTGGCCGCCGGTGATGGTAATCAAGTCGCCGCAGGGATAAAGCCTGATGCTGTCTATGTAACCGTTTCGCTGAGCGCGGAGAAGAGCCTGCATGGTCTCAATCGGCGAGCCAACATCACGGACGGCCGTTACCCCGCAGCGGAGATAATTATTCATAAGCTGAAGCGCACGGAGTGTGGCCAGGCTGTTTGAATCCTGATAATACTCCAGACGGCTCGTCTCGGTGCCAAGGTGAATATGGCAGTCAATAAATCCAGGCAGCACAAATTTCCCGGTGGCGTCGATTTTTTGGGCTTCTTTCGGGATTTTAACCTGAGTAGCCGGGCCGACCGTCTTTATTTTATTGCCTTCGATCAGAATGACGCTCTTGGGTAGAGGCTCTTTCCCCGTGCCATCAATGAGCGTCCCGCCAACTACGGCGATGAGGGCTGGCTTCGATGCGTCCTTTTTCTGGGCGGGCGTTGCCGCTTCTGCTGTCGCCGCCGATATCTGCCCAAAAAGGATGCTGGAAGCAACAATCAGCACCAGCAAAAAGGTAAGGAAGCTAAAAACTTCAGGCTGGTTTAATTGCCGTTTTTTGCTTTTCATATAATTTCCCTCCCGTCTATGAAAATCAACAATCTTCTTTTATCATAAATTTCTTTAAAGTAGACATCAAAATCACCACGGAAACAATAAGAAAAAGTGATAATAATTTCAGGCGGTTTGGGTGTCTTCGGTTTCAGTTTAATACTAAAGCCGATTCCTAACATCTCCCAGCCCGACACGGCTTCTACCCTTTTGACCCGACGTTCTTCTTCCTCTTTATGGTGATCTTCTTTTGCCGGTAGCAGAGATCTATTAGTTCCTTAAACTATCTGGAAATGCCCCGCTGTTCCTCAATACGTTTGAGCAAACCCGGAAGTTCGTCTTCAATTAATGAGAACATGTCGTGCGCTTCTTGCAAACGCTCGCGCAAGGCTGGATCTTCATCTTTGAGTAACTCCAGCCCGCGTTCGGCAATCTGATGTAGCGAAGCCATCATGCGCAGATACATGCGCATAAAGGTCACCCAGCCACCGGGGAGAAAGCGAAAGTAAATGCGACGCGGCTTCGGGGATGGAACTCGTTCAATTAATCCCATTTCGCTGAGCAAGCGGGCATTGGTACTTATGGCACTTTTGCTGGCCTGAAGCCGTTCGCACAGGTCGTCAATAGACTGCTCTGGCGGGTTGGCAATCAGTAAAACGCCCAGGATTCGACCGGCCATCCGCGGGATGCCCATCTGTTCAAAGTACAGGCTGATGTCCTCTATGAAGTGTTTTTGTTCATAGTAACGTTCAGGCATATCCATAAATCCTTTCTTATCTGGCTGAATTAGCCATAACTGCTCTTACCAGCAATCTTCCCATCGAACATCCAATATTATGTTACTACGAACCATGATTGGTGCCAAGCCGCGTGGGATGTTCCTGTTTCGCTACTCGCTTATTAAGTCCACCCTCATTGATTGCTCCGGACCAGCGAAGATAAATTACCATTGTTTGGCCTGGCCTGCAGGTTGCAGCCAGCGATTCGAGCTGCATTTCTTACCGGCAATCAATGATTAGCAATACGTTCTTGAGCGGCCACCTTAGAAGTAACAATAGGGTGATGCCTGTTGGTAATCCACTTGCCTATCTCAACCACCATCAAAAGACCCACGGCAACGCCAGCGACCAGCAACGACTGTCCCACGGTCAGCGGCACAACTGATAATACTTTCCTCAGCCCCGGAATGATGAACGGCAATAAGGCCACGCCAACTCCGCCAGCCACTGTCCAGACCAGTGGTTTATTGGCACTGAGCGGTGCGGTACGAATAATCGGGCGACGCAGACTGCGATAGGCAAAGATGTAGATCATCGAGTTGATAGCAAAGCTGGCAAAGACAAAGCTCCGCCCCACAGTCGGATCCTGGTGCTGCAGATAATAATGACCGAAGAAAGCCAGCCCCACTACCGAGCTGGCGATGCTGATGATAGCAATCAGCGATAGTCCCAGCCGGTTAAGAATAGGTTCGGTCAACGGCTTGGGCGGTTCTTCCATAATTCCATCTTCTTTCGGCTCGAAGCCAAGGACGATGTCTGATGGGCCATCACAGATCAGATGAATCCACAGGATCTGAGCTACCAGAAGCGGGGCAGGCCAGCCGAGGAGCATGGCCCCGAAGACCAGCAACACCTCGGCAAAAGAGTTGGAAAGGGTGTAGGCTACTACTTTGCGAATATTTTCGAAGATGACCCGGCCTTCCTCAATGGCGGCGACGATTGTCTTGAAATTGTTGTCCAGCAGGATTAAGTCAGCTGTCTCTTTAGCCACGTCGGTAGCTGTGCCCACCACCACGCCGATGTTGGCGCGTTTTAGAGCGGGAGCATCGTTGACACCATCGCCAATCATGGCGACGATTTCGCCGCGGGTCTGGAGAGCCTTGACAATACGTAGCTTGTCATGCGGCCGGATGCGGGCAAAGACGGCTATGTCCTGGATGCGCTGGGCCAGCTCATCATCGCTGAGTTGATTAAGCTCGTCGCCATCTATGACCTGACCGGGTCCAGTGGTCAGGCCTATCATGGCCGCAATACGTTCGGCAGTTTTGCGGTAGTCACCAGTTATCATCTTAATCTTAATGCCGGCGCGCCGGGCGACCTGAATTGCCTCGTGTACGCCCTCGCGGATGGGATCTTCCATAGCCACCAGTCCAACCCAGGTGTAACCCGTGTGATCATCAGAAAGCCCGCCTCGGCGATAGGCCAGCCCCAGCAGCCGCAAGCCTTCACCAGCCCACTGCTCGACCTGTAACAGGATGCGGCGGCGGGCCTCGTCATCTGCTGAACACATGCCCAGGACGATCTCCGGTGCGCCTTTGAGGTAGTAGATTGTCTCACCGGCGACGCGGTTAGCGGTGATCATGAATTTGGTCTCACTGCTGAACAGCTCTTCTCCTACCCGCTCGGCGGCACTGGCCATATCCTGCGGATCCCGGCCAAGTTGGGTTCGGGCGTAATCCCAGAGAGCAGCATCGACTGGTCCTTCCAGGTCATTACAGTAGACCATAACTTCCAGAGCACGCCGGTCATCGTTAACATCGTGGCGAGTCACTCTCATTCGACCCTCGGTGAGCGTGCCTGTTTTATCTGTGCAGATGGTTGTTACTGAGCCGAGTGTCTCCACAGCCAGCAGGCGTTTGACCAGCCCGTTGCGCTTGAGAATTTTGCGCATGCCCAATACCTGGATGACGGTCACAGCAATCAGCAGGCCTTCAGGCACAGCGGCAATGGCCAAGATGATGGAGGTTCGCAGCATTTCGACGATCGGGCGGCCGGAGATGAGGCCAACAACAAAGATGGCGGCAGTGATGGCCAGGACCAATTTGGTCAGTGTTCGGCTGAAGGCTTCGAGACGAATTTGAAGCGGCGTTTTCTCTTCGATTTCCTCGCGCAGGCTGGTGGCGATGCGCCCCAGCTCGGTGGCAGCACCGATGGCTGTTACTCGCATTACGCCGCGCCCGGTAAGGACGGTAGTACCCATAAAGACTTGATTCTGCCCGGGATCGGTGGTCTTGGTTACCGGTTCGCTTTCGCCAGTGAGGATGGCTTCTTCCACAGTCAACTTAAGTGCATCCAGGATTTCACCATCGGCTGGAATATGCTCGCCGGCGCTGAGCACAACAATGTCATCGGGAACAAGCTCACGGACCTCGATCTCCTGTCGCTCTCCGTTACGGATAACAGTAGTGGTGGGCTTGAGCAGGCCTTTGAGGGCGGTGTAAGTACTCTGAGCCTTGTACTCCTGGACGAAACCCAGAATAGCATCAAGAATGACGACCACCATGATAATGGCAAAGTCGCCGTATTCACCAACGGCGAGAGAGATGGCCGCGGCGACCAGGATTATGTAAACCAGCGGGTTTTTGAATTGATTAAAGAAAATCTGCAGGGCCGAAGTTTTCTTGCCCGAGGGGAGAACATTTTCGCCATACTGACGGCGCCGTTCCTCGACCTCGGCAGTTGTGAGGCCATTAAAAGCAGGGGTGGTGAGCATGGTTATTTTCCTCTACAGGACAGGCTGCCGTCCTCCAGAGGAGATCGCCAATGAGATTGGTTCCTCACCTCCAGGTTAATTGTTCGGTTGAGCCTGCCATAACTTAAATTAAGCTTTTGTAGGACGGAAAGTCTATCACGTTCTAAACGTTCAGTCAATAATGAAAGTTACTTATGATATTTACCATTGTTACGTATTCTCAGACAACCAGGTTATTTATTAACAGACAACCGGCTCCTTGAATTCAGGAACTGAACTACCAGGTGTGCAATGAGGTAAAATGACAGGTGAACCCTGCAGTGCAATTACGGGAGCGGTCAAAAAGAGTGAACACAGCGAGAATGCAGCGCGATGTTCTGGACCGAGCAGGTCAAACAACTGCTTGAAGGTCAGATTAAGAGTCTGATGTCCCCGCTGTTTATCAGACAGGTTTAAGCCCTACAAGGCCTCTGTTTGCCCGGTTAAATATCCCGTTAATAATCCCTGGAGTGATCGTTATAAATCTCCCTTAGTTATGGTATGTAAACATCTCCTTTCCAAGGATTAACTTCTTTAAAAGGAGATTTTATGATGGCTCACTTAATTGCTCTAATTTGCAAGTTACCTTATACACCAGGGTCTTTGCTATGCCGACTAAAAAAGATTTGCCGTTTAATAAAAAGTCTATATATGTTATATTATATGCAATTATTATTACTTATTAGGGAATAATAATGGCACAAAATATAACAAAAACTAAAATTTTATATAAAAATTTAGGTCCAACTGGAGCAATCTTAATACAAAGCCTGAGCAGAGCCAAAACTCCAGTATTCACTACCTATGATGCTTTGCAAATACTGAAAATCGCCCCAAAGAGCTTAAACAAAATTCTTCATGATTTAGTCCAAAAAGGATGGTTGAAAAGAATCGAAAAAGGTAAATATATTTTAGTTCCCATAGATGTTGAGCTTGCGGAGGCCTATACAGAGAATCAATTCATCATAGCTTCCAAGCTTGTTAAGCCCTATTATCTAGGTTTCTGGTCTATGCTTCATTTCTACGGGTTTACAGAACAGCTTATAAATACAATTTTTATAGGCTCCACCAGACGAAAGAAAAACTTGCACCTAGGGCAAATTAATTATAAGTTCGTAAAAGTTAAGCCTCAGAGGATGTATGGGATCACTGAAATTAAAATTAACGATACAAGTATAAGCGTATCTGATAAAGAAAAAACATTGGTTGATTGTCTGGCTCATCCTGAATATTGTGGTGGCATGCAAGAGGTGACAAAAAGTATATGGAATGCTAGAAGCGAAATTAACTTTTCAAAATTGATTGACTATGGAAGTCGCTTTGGCAATTCAGCAATCTTTAAACGGCTTGGATATCTACTTGAACTTCTTGGGCTTAATGGTGAGATCCGTATGAATGATTTGAAGGCGAAAATCAAGAATGGATTTTCGGCTTTAGATCCTTTGCTGCCTAAGAAGGGGAAATATAACAGAAAGTGGAACCTCCTGGTAAATATCCCTGAAGAAGAGCTTCTTTCGTTTAAGGCGAGATAGATATGCTTGATTATAAAAGCATAAAAGCTATTTCTGCTCAGCGTGGTCTTATAGATATTATTATAGAGAAAGACTATGTTTTAGACTGGATTCTGTGGGGTATTTCCCAGGATGAGTATTTAAGAAACAATTTGGTATTCAAGGGCGGTACCGCCCTTCATAAAATGTACTTTCCTGATTGGCGGTTTTCGGAAGATCTTGATTTTACCTCTATCAACAGGGTTCAAGCCGAAGATTTGAAGCTGGCAATTTTAAGATTAATCCGGCAAGTTGAAAATAAATCCGGAATGAATCTTTCCTTAAAAGACATAGAGGCATCAGGGAAGATGGGTGATGAATGGTCCTTTGAAGTTAAAATTGAGTATGTGGGACCCAGAAAACAGACAGGAGGCAACCTGCCCACAATTTTGATCCATATAACCAATGATGAGTTATTAATTGATCAACCAGTTAAAAAATTTATACTGAGTCCATATGAAGACTTGCCTGGTAATCCTCTTGTGATGACTTATTCTTTAGAAGAGATTACTGCCGAGAAGTTACGGACGGTATTTTTCCAGAGATGCTGGCCAAGGGATATTTATGATCTTTGGCGCCTGATGAGAGAAGCCGGGCCTGTCATTGATCTATCAAATTTGTTTCAGATATTGCAAAAAAAGTGCCTTTATAGAAATATAAAAGAAATAAGAATTCCGGACAGTATCGATGATAGGATTCAAAGAGTAAGAAAGCAATGGCAGGAAGGATTGCATCGGCAGCTTTCATCTGTTCCTGATTTTGATTTGGTGGTTCAAGATTTAAAGGAGCTGCTAAAAGATGCATTTTGTAAATTTAATATTTTTGTGGAAGGAGGTTTGGAATTGATCGAATCGAATTATTTAATAAGGTATAAAAAGGGAGACATTGAAATTGAGGTGCAGGGAGATAAAGACTTCGTAGAGGAAAAATTCAAAGAATTATTATCTCTTAAGCTCACTGCTTCTGCAAAAGAGCAAGCTGGGGTTACAAGGACGCCGGCGGACTCCGGTAAGGAGCTATCCTTAGTTGAATTTATTAGAAATAAAAATCCTAAATCCCATGGTGATAAGGTTTTGACATTTGCTTACTACCTCGAAAAGTTCAGGAACTTTAGTTCTTTCAATCTTGACGACATCGAACAATGCTATCGGGAGGCTAGAATTCCCAGGACCAAAAATTTTTCCGCCTATATGACGCAGCTAATTCGCGATGGATTAATAATGGATTCAGAAGAGAAAAAAGATAACAAAAAGGCCTGGATTTTAACAAATCGCGGTATAGAATATGTAGAGAAACTTAATGCTGCGAGTGAGTAAAACTTAAGTTAATCAAAATGCAGAAATTCCTGATTTTATAGAACCAGATGAATGCTGATGGAAGCGGTTTCAATCCTTGTTTTTCTGTAACGAAGTCTAAGGCGAAATAAAAAACAAGAAAATACGATAAAAATTTATCGGTTTTGTAGCTAAAGCTAAAGATTTTGTTATTCATCTATCAATTGGTTAGACGGATCATGACTCTAAGTGTCTTTCTTAATAAGAAGAAAAAAGATCTGATATAAGTCTTGCCCCTATTTAAGCAACGATGCATGGAAGGAAAATTGGATAATCAGGATTATTGCTCAGAACTGTTATAAGCGGGCAAGGGGGCGGGTCAGGCAGGTTGGGCCACCCGAGCCTTTGAAGGCGATTTCCTCCCCGGAAAGTTCATAGACCAGACAGCCAGCCTGGCGCAGGCGATCGGCGGTGACAGGATTGCCTTTAAGCAGGACGACCCGCCGTGGCGCGATAGCCAGGACATTACAGCCCTGCGTGGCAAACTCTTCTTCAGGAATATCAATGAGCTCGAAGCCCCTGGTTAGAAGCAGTTCATAGAAAGCAACAGGCAGAAGCCGCCTATAAACGACAGCCAGGTTCGTGTCCAGCAGGCTGATAAAACTCATCAGATGAAGGACTTCGCCGGGCCCTTGCCAGTAGGGAAGATCATAGGCAATGACCTCAACTCCGAGTGGCCGCAAAATTTCTTGAAGCTGCGAGATTCCTTCCTGGTTGGTTCTGAAACTGCGACCGGCGATTAGTGTTTTTTCATCCAGCCAGAGAAGGTCGCCGCCTTCAGCTGTAGCGGCGCCGGTCAGCCGGCCGAGAATGGGCAGGCCCCAACTGCGAAGCGCCTCCTCCAGGGCTTCTGGCTCACCGGTTCTTTCTTTCTTACTCATCTGAAGAATGATGGCTCCGGCCTCAGTTACAATCACCGGATCATGGGTGTAAATTGAGTCCAGGGTGGTTCTTTCATCAGCTGGCAAATATAGTATTTCCACTCCTTCCTGGCGGAGGATTTCTTCCAGCTGACTGAATTCCTGGCTCGCCTTTTCGAGGTCAGGCGGGGCGAGAAAGCCGAGCCGCCTCCATTCCCGCTCAACTTTCTCCGGGCTAACAAAAGCCTCGGCCGGTCTTTTTAATACCACCCGGGTCATCCTGCCGGTCATACTTTGGGCACCGTATGTTTTTTCCATGATGTGTCTATCTTAAAGCAAAGACCGTCGCCTGGCAATTGTGTTTGACTTCCTGAAGGCCGCTTCTGCCGGGAAATTTATCGTTGACAGAAATTCTTTGAGGTCATATATTCCGGATTGGTGGTTAAATAGGGAGCACAAAGATAATGGCGGGAGGTGCCGGAGTGGATATATGGCGCATGGGGACCAATGTTAATTGCAGCTTTTTAGCCCGGCGAGGCCATCCATCAATCTATCCACATTTATTTATGCGTTTTAATGCATCATCACGTATTGTGATTGGTCCAGGCCGGGGTAACTGGAATAACACTGGAGTAACAAAAGATAATAATAGATAATGAAAATAGAAATTGAGAGAAAAAAATCAGAGGAGCTGGTTTGATCTAAGGAAATCGCCGCCGGTCGACTATCTTATGTAATGTATGTCATGTAATGCAGGCGAGGCGCTGATAGCGAGAAGCATTAAGTAAGAAGAACTGAGCGGGGTGATCTGAGAAGGACAAAAATAGAATAATTTATCTAATTCACGTTAAGGAGGCGGAGATGAAAAAATCATGGGTTTCGGGATTGCTCTTAGTTTGTCTTCTTCTGGCTTTTTTCTTGGTTTCGGCTTGCAGCCGGGAGGAAAAGATTGAGATTAAAAAAGAGGATGGTGTTACCGCCGTTTATAATCCGAAAAAGCCAGCGCCGCCACGCGGTGTGCCTTCGACTCTATCGCTAAAAGAGGAACTGGTGCTCGGGAAAACAGGCGATGAGGAGGCCATGCTGCTTAATCCAAGAGCTGTTGAAGCGGATCAAGCCGGAAATATCTATGTGATTGATGGGAAAGCAGTTCAGATCAAGGTTTATGACCCGCAGGGCAATTTCGTCAGAGCCATTGGCAGGCGAGGTCAGGGTCCAGGTGAATTTCAGAGCCCGCGGAGCTTTTGCCTTACACCCCAGCTAAGCCTCGCTGTCTGCGATAGTCTATCGCGCCAGGTAGTTATCTTTGGCCTTGATGGCCAGTTTATCAGAGCTCTGCCTGACAAGACGCGAAGTTTTATGGATGTCAGAGTAAATGCTAAGGGAGATATTATAGCCACTCAGATGGTAGTAGGTGAAGAAGCCAGAGAAGAGCTCGTCTGGTTTGACTCCGAGCTGAAACCGCTTTTGACAGTGGCATCTGTGCAAATGGCCAAATATCCCGTTTTCAATCCTTTCCCGCCCTATATTTATTTTGGTTTGACGGCTGACGGCAATGTGCTGTGGGGAGTAACGACTGACTATACATTTAATGTGGTGAATTCGGAGGGGAAAACCGTCAGGAAGATTATCAAAAATTACGATCCAGAAATACTGACCCAGGAAGATAAGGACAGGAAAATCAAGGAAACCTTTGGAGAGGAGGGTGCACCTTCAGATGTCACTATCGAATGGTCCAAATATTTCCCTGCCTTCCAGGATTTTGTCATGGATGAGCGCGGCTGGCTTTACGTCAGGCCTTATACCAAGGAGAAGGTAGAAAAAGGCGTCATCTATGATGTCTTTGATGCTGACGGGCGGTATGTAGCCAGAGTTGTACTGCCGGACAGGGCTATGGCAATTAAATACGGCAAGCTTTATACGATTGAAGAAGATGCAGAAGGTATGCGTCTCGTCAAGCGCTACGCACTGGAGTGGAAATAAGAAAAAAATTAAGTCTTTGCCTGGAGAAGAATGGGCTAAAGCCAGGCGAATGTTTTTCTGGTCTGGACAGCGCTGGCCTCGAAATATTTGACTCGAAAGTCGCGTGATGATAATTTTAAGCGGAAGTGTCGAGACCCGACAATTGAAAGGAGAGACCGATGGCCGGACTGACTTATAAAAAGGCGGGCGTCAACATAGATGAGGCCAATGATTTTGTAAAGAAACTCAAGCCACTGGTAAAGATGACCGAACGCCCTGAAGTTCTGGGCTCAATCGGCGGGTTTGGCGGGCTTTTTGCTCCGCGGCTTAAAGGAATGAAGAAGCCAGTTCTGGTTGCGTCCACTGATGGGGTCGGCACCAAGCTTATGATTGCTGATCTTCAGAAAAAGTACGACACCATCGGCATCGACCTAGTAGCCATGAATGTCGATGATGTGGTGGTGCTGGGAGCCGAGCCGCTCTTTTTCCTTGATTATATTGCCTGCGGGAGACTGGACAAGAATCAGCTGTTGCAGGTGGTGAAGGGTATCGCTCGCGGCTGCCGGCTGGCTAATTGCGCCTTGATTGGCGGAGAAACGGCGGAGCTGCCTGGACTCTATGAGCCCGGTAAATGGGATCTGGCCGGTTTCTGTGTCGGGTTGGTTGATGCCGGTAAGATAATCGATGGTTGCCGCTGTCGTCCTGGTGATAAAGTTATAGGCCTAGCCTCATCTGGACTTCATAGCAATGGTTATTCGCTGGCCCGGCGGGTTTTTACTGAGAAAGAGTTAAGGGGTGACTGGGGCCGACAGCTTCTCAAGCCAACCAAAATTTATACACCGGTTGTGCTTCAGGCCCTGAAGAAAATTGAAATCAAAGCGATGGCTCATATCACCGGCGGTGGTTTTTATGACAATATCCCGCGGGTTATTCCGGAGGGGCTACAGGTCAGAATCAAGCGGGGGAGCTGGCCGGTGCCGCGCCTGTTCAAGGAAATTCAGCGCCGTGGAGAAATAGCCGATAGAGAAATGTTTCGCACGCTCAATATGGGGGTCGGCCTGGTGGCGGTGGTGGCGAAGAAAGATGCTGAAGCTGCAGTCAGGCTCCTGGAGAAGCTGGGCGAGAAGGCCTGGGTTATTGGTGAGCTGGTAAAGGGCCAGCATGAAGTGGTTATTGAGTAGGCTGGCAGCGCGATCAGCACATTTATCTTCGGGATACATTGATCCTGTTAGGTAACCAGGCAAAAGCGGCTATAATTCGATTAAAAGTGTTCAAATTTTCATTGTGACGATCTGATACTATTTGAAGTGCCTGATGCGGCAGGCGTTTGCCTAGCTCTTAAACCAAACCAGATAGGAGCTTAAATTCCGGAGAAAATGAAAATATCTGCCGGACGCCTGGCCGGCCGGTAGAAAAAAACAGCTTAAAATGGTAAATTAGTAGCGGATTTGGTTAAATTTAGTGCGTAGCTGAATAGTGCGCAGTTTAATATCTGTCGAGCAAGCAT
>Ga0209407_1003208_pt1 | contig 14452 bp, 11 predicted proteins | sample AD_JPNHG3_MetaG_FD_184410 | JGI IMG/M metagenome (GOLD analysis project Ga0209407, IMG submission 184410) | Active sludge microbial communities of municipal wastewater-treating anaerobic digesters from Japan - AD_JPNHG3_MetaG (SPAdes) (version 2) | ecosystem: Engineered > Bioreactor > Anaerobic... | reverse complement strand
TTTTACAATTCTAAAACAATACCTGGAAAATGTTCTTTCAACACTTGATCATAAGTATCTTAACAGTATTCCATATTTTAAGAAGAATAATCCGAGTTCAGAGAATACGGCAATTTATATATTTTCGAGGATTAAGAAATTATTGATAAACCATAATGTTCAGGTGAAAAAGGTTGTTGTCTGGGAAAGTGAGCAGCAATGCGTATCCTATACTGAACATTGCTAAAAAAATTTCAAATCCTGTTTGTCTATGCTAAAATAAACTATGTTTTTTGCACTTTTCTAATCGAAAATATGAGAAACCTGGTGGTAAATATGGAGTTTTGAATGTGGGAGAAAAGAAAAGTGTGGAATAGGGAGAAGATCTTGAAGTGTAAAATGAAAAATGTCTCCCTTTGTCTGCTTTTTCTTGTTTTGGAAAGAAAACAAGTAGGTTAAAAGGGTATTATCAGTTGAAAAGGAAAATATGAAACCAATTGTAAATGTTGTTCTTCCAATTCCAAAGATTTATTCTGGCAAGGTAAGGGAATTGTTTGAGATTGATAAAGAAAGAATTTTAATTGTAACAACTGACAGAATTTCTGCATTTGATTTTGTGCTTCCAACACCTGTGCCAGAGAAAGGTATTATACTTAATAAACTCTCGCTCTTCTGGTTCGAAAAACTCAGGGATATCTGTGATAACCATCTTGTTGAATCAGATTTTGATAAATTTCCCGAGACATTGAGGCCTTTCAAAAATGTTCTTGAGGGCAGAAGTATCATAGCAAAGAAGACAATAAAGATTCCTGTGGAATGTGTTGTAAGGGGATACCTATCAGGAAGTGCCTGGAAAGAATATCTTTTGACCTGTTCTGTGTGTGGTATAAATCTTCCTCCGGGATTAAGAGAGTGCGAAAAACTTCCAGAACCAATTTTTACACCAGCAACAAAGGAGGAACTGGGTTCGCATGATCGTAATATATCTTTCGAGGAAATGTCAGGTATTCTTGGCAAAGAGATTGCTGAATATCTTAAAAAGGTTTCAATCTCTCTTTACAAGGAGGCCTCTGATTATGCTGATGGTAAGGGAATTATAATAGAAGACACAAAATTTGAATTTGGCTTTTATAAAGATAGGATTATATTGATTGATGAAATCCTTACGCCTGATTCATCAAGATTTTGGGAGAAGTCGAGTTTTCGTATTGGATTGAGTCAAGATAGTTTGGACAAACAATATGTGCGCAATTATCTTGAAGGATTAAACTGGAATAAACAGGAACCAGTACCTGAACTTCCTGATGATGTTGTTGAAAAAACAAGACAGAAGTACTGGCAGATTTATAATATTCTTACCACCTGATATATTTATGTCAGCATACATTATAGAAATAACACTGAAAAAAAATCTGTTTGACGCTTTTGGTAATGAGATTCTTCATTCTATTCGAGAACTCGGAATAGATGGAATAGAAAAGATTTATGTATACGATGTTTACAAGGTTTACGGAGATGTTGATATTTCCACTGTTAGAAAGATTGGAAGAGAACTTTTACTTGATTCTGTTTCACAAACAATGAAGGTTTATCGTTTCGACAGCAAGAGAAAGTGTAAGAACCCTTGTGTTGAGGTATGGTATCTGCCAGGGGTCTCGGATCCTGTTGCTCTAACAGCAATGAAGGGTATAAGGGATCTCGGGATAAAAAATCAGTTAAATATCAACTGTGGTAAAAGATATGAATTTATTGGTAAGAAATTAAACAGAAAAACTCTCGAAACCATCAGCACCAAAATTCTTGCCAATACTCTTATTCATCAATTTATAATCAAAGGGATTTGATATGGCAAAGGCAGAGAAGATAAAAATATCAGATTGTGATGATAATACGCTTATGGAAATTAGTAAGAATGGGTTATTATCACTATCTATTGCGGAGATGCGAAGGATACAAAAATATTTTTCAGAGATTGGAAGGGAACCAACAGATCTTGAACTTGAAATGATTGCCCAAACATGGTCAGAGCACTGTTTTCATAAAACATTTAAGAGCGAAATCAAGTATACTGAGGTTATGGCTGATTCAATCCCAACAACAGTCGAAATTCCATCTTTATTTTCATTGATAAAAGCGGCTACAGATACTCTTAATAAAAAATGGTGTATTTCTGTTTTTAGGGATAATGCAGGTATCATTGAATTTGATAAAAGCAATTGTATATGTTTTAAGGTTGAAACCCATAACCATCCTTCTGCTCTCGAACCCTACGGCGGGGCTGGAACAGGCATAGGAGGGGTAATTCGAGATATCCTGGGCGCAGGTCTTGGAGCAAAGCCGATTCTTAATACTGATGTTTTTTGTTTTGGTCCTTTGAATATTTCACATCAAGAAATTCCCGAAGGGGTTTTCCATCCAAAACGTATCTTTAAGGGAGTTGTATCAGGGGTAAGGGATTATGGGAATCGTATGGGTATTCCAACAGCAAATGGTGCGATTCTTTTTGATGAGGGATACCTTTACAATGTTCTTGTATACTGTGGTACGATTGGGATTATGCCAAAATGGGCAGTTGAGAAAAAGGTAAAACCAGGTCATCTTATTGTTGTTATTGGAAACAGAACTGGCAGGGATGGAATTCATGGAGCAACCTTTTCTTCTGCGAGTCTCGAAAAAGATATTCCAACAAGCGTTGTTCAGATTGGTAATCCAATAATTGAAAAAAAGGTTCTGGATGCTCTTATGCTGGCAAGGGATGAAAAACTTTATTCTGCGATTACTGATTGTGGAGCAGGCGGGCTGTCGTCCGCTGTTGGCGAGTTAAGTCAGGATTGTGGCGCGATTGTTCATCTCGAAAAGGTTTTACTTAAATATCCTGATTTGAAACCATGGGAAATATGGATTTCTGAATCACAGGAAAGAATGGTTCTTGCGGTTCCGCCTCGTAATTTTAGCCGACTTAAGGAAATACTTGATTCAGAGGATGTTGAATATGCCTGCATTGGGAATTTTACATCAACAAAGAAAATTGAGATATACGACGAAGAAGATCTTGTTGGGAATCTTGACCTTGGCTGGATATTTCAAAAAGGGGAACTACCTGTTTTAGAGGCATACTTTGAAGAAAGAAAGACAGTTCCTATAATGCCAGAGAATATAGATATTGAAGAAGTTTTTCTTCATTTAATTTCTGACAATGTTATAGCATCAAAAGAACTTGTTGTGCGACAATACGACCATGAAGTTCAGTCGCATACAGTTATTAAGCCAATGCTTGGAGTTGAAGGGATTGGACCATCTGATGCTGTTGTTCTTACCCCTTTATATGACAGTTATCGTGGTATTGTTGTTTCTTGTGGTATAAACCCTTGGTATGGAATGATAGATCCATACCATATGGCTGGTTGTTGTATTGATGAGGCAATGAGAAATATAGTTGCCTGCGGAGGAGACCCTGAAAGAGTATCACTTCTTGACAACTTTTGTTGGGGAAATTGCAATGATTCATTGGAACTCGGGAAACTCACAAGGTGTGTTAAGGGATGCAGAGATTTTGCATTAGAATATGGGGCGCCTTTTATATCTGGCAAGGATAGTTTGAATAATTTCTTTACTGAACAGGATAAGACAATTGTTTCTATACCAGGAACACTTTTGATTTCTGCTATCAGCGTAATAAAAGATGTCAGAAAAACTATGAGTTCTGATTTTAAGTCAGTTGGAAATTTGATATACATCCTTGGCGAAACAAAAAATGAACTTGGTGGTTCGCGACTTTTTCACGTTTTGAACATTGAGGGTGGCTGTGTTCCCAAGGTAAAACCAGAGATAAATCTTTCTGTGATGAAAAAACTTTATAATGCAATAAACCAGGGACTTGTGCGTTCCTGCCATGATTGCTCAGAAGGTGGGTTGATTATAACAATTTCAGAGATGATGATTGGCAGTGGTTATGGAGCCGAAATAGATATTGAAGAGATTCCGTCTGACATTAAAGACCCAGTTGCTGTTTTATTCAGTGAAAGTCAGGGCAGGTTTATTGTCGAGGTTGATGGGTCATGCGTTGATAGATTTGAAAAACTATTTCAAAATCTACCCTGCGCTTGTATTGGTAGGATAATTCCTGCTTTTCACCTAAAGGTATTTTCTGGTGATAATCAGGTGTTAAGTGTAGATGGTGAAGAAATAAAACAAAAATGGTGTGGAGCACTTGAATGGTAAAACCTATTATCCTGCGTACTGCTGGTACAAACTGCGATCTCGAGATAGAGTGGGCATGTCTTAAGGCAGGGGCTACTCCCTCGAGGGTTCATGTTTCAAGTATAACATCCAAAAAAGTAAATCTTCTTGATTATGATATTCTTATTATTCCAGGGGGATTTTCCTATGGTGATGACCTTGGAGCAGGAAAGGTTCTTGCAAATGAAATAATGCTGAAATTCGGAGATTTAATTGAAAAATTTAGAGAAAAGGAAAGACCAATTATTGGAATATGTAATGGGTTCCAGGTTCTTGTAAAGGCGAAGATGCTTCCATTTTGGAATAAGCAAACCGCAAGTTTGGTATGGAATGATTCAGGCAGGTTTGAAGATAGATGGGTTTATCTGCGTGTTGAAAAATCAATATCACCATTTTTTAGGAATATGCCTGATGTTGTGCGTTTCCCAGTTGCGCACGCAGAGGGCAAATTTATACTTAAGGATGGTGTTTCACTGAAGAAACTTGAAAAAAACAAACAGATTGTTCTGAGGTATGTAGATCCATCTGGCGAGATTTCTTCCTATCCTTATAATCCGAATGGTTCAATATCCTCGATTGCTGGTGTATGTGATGAAAGCGGGCTTATTGTTGGTATGATGCCTCATCCAGAGCGGGCTGTTCTTAATGTTCATAAACCAGATTGGTTGAGAAACAATGTTAGAGATGGATATTATTCGGGGTTTCAATTTTTAAAAAATGTGATAGAATATTGCCTGTAAACACTTAATTAACAATTCTTCAACTGCTGTTAGATAAATAGGGCTATTTTAAAAATTTGACGAAAAATGTAGTGAGCACCTTTAGGTGCGTTCCCTCTGCAAGTTCCCACTTTTGTAAAGGGGGAAGTCAAGGGGGATTTTGAGATATCAAGAAAAGGACACAGGACTAAAGTCCCTCACTACATTATTTATAGAAAGGCAAGATGTAAGGCATAAAATGAAGAGCGTAAAATTAGAAGATGGTTCATTTTTATCTGAAAAACGTTAACCTGATAGAGAGGAGTGGAGAGTGGACAATATTATTTTTCAGAAAGCAGAGGCATTGACAGAAGCCCTTCCCTATATCCAAAGATATAAGGGAAAGATTTTTGTTATAAAAATCGGTGGAGCAATTCTTCGTATCCCTGAATCGCGGAAGAATATACTTCACGATGTTGCTTTTCTTAATGCAGTTGGAATAAAAACTGTTATTGTTTGCGGTGCTGGTCCTGCGATTACAGAGGAGATTGAAAAACGTGGTAAAAAGGTAAAGTTTATTGAAGGTTTAAGAATAACAGATGCTGATGTTCTCGAGATTGTTGTTGAAGTTCTCGGTAGTGTTAGGGATGAATTTGCAAGAGACCTTATTAATGAATTTAAGACCCCTGCTTTTTCTCTAAAACCAGAGGATGGTCATCTTATTGCCAGAAAGATTCACTGGCAAAAAGGTGATGAGGTTATTGACCTTGGATTTGTTGGACAAGTTGAAAGTGTAAATACTGATGTTATTAAGGAAACACTGGAAAAAGGTATTGTTATTTTTGCACCAGTTGGTATATCAAAGGATGGTCAAAAATATAATATCAACGGTGATTCTGTTTCATCATCTGTTGCTCAATCTCTTGGAGCAGAGAAACTTATTTTTGTCAGTGGCGTGAAGGGAGTAATGAGAAATCTTGATAATTCTGATACATTAATTTCTGTTCTTACTGCATCTCAGGCAGAAGGCCTTATCAACGAGGGAGTTATTCACGGAGGTATGATACCAAAGGTAAAGGGCGCTATTGCAAGCTTAAAAGGCGGAGTGAAAAAAGTTCATATCATAAGTGGAAACATTGCTCATTCCCTTATTCTCGAGATTTTTACAGAACAGGGTATTGGAACAGAAATAATTCTTGATGGAGAAAGCAATGGATGAATTAACTGTAAAAGAGTATTACCGCAAATATGTTATCGGTTGCTATGGCAGAGAGGATTTTGTTTTTGTAAAAGGTAAAGGTGTCTGGCTATGGGATATTAACGGAAGAAAATATCTTGATTTCTTTCCTGGATGGGCAGTAAGCGGACTTGGCCATTGTCCAGAAGCAGTTGTTAATGCTATATGCAAACAGGCAAGAAAACTTATGCACGTTGCCAATAATTATTATATTGATGTTCAGGCAATGTGCGCAAAAAATCTTATTGAAATTTCGTTTGATGGAAAAGTGTTTTTTTGTAATAGTGGTGCAGAAGCGAATGAAGCAGCAATAAAGTTATGTCGATTGTATGGCTCTAAAACAGGAAGATATAAGATTATTTCAATGAAGAACTCTTTTCATGGTAGAACCCTTGCTACTGTGACGATGACAGGTCAGGAGAAGTATTCAATACCTTTTAAGCCACTACCAGAAGGATTTGTTTATGCAGAGTTTAATGACATATCTTCTCTTAATGCCTGTATTGATGATAAAACCATTGCTGTAATTATTGAACCAATTCAAGGCGAGGGTGGTATAAATGTTGCGGACGCTCAATATCTTAAAAGGATAAGAGAAATCTGCAATGATAAGGATATGCTTCTTGTTTTTGATGAGGTTCAAACAGGTATGGGAAGAACAGGCGAGTATTTTGCATTTCAATATTTTAATGTAAAGCCAGATATTATGACTCTTGCAAAAACACTCGGCGGCGGATTTCCGATAGGAGCAATGATTGCGAGGAAAGGTATCTGCGACCTTCTTACCCCTGGAACGCATGCTTCTACTTTTGGGGGAAACCCCCTTGCTTGCAGTGCCGCGCTTGCTGTAATTGAAACAATTCAGAAAGAAAAACTTCTTGAAAATGTTTCATCTCTTGGACCTTGGTTTATTTCAGAACTAAAAAAACTTAAGGAAAGATTTTCTGTTATTAAAGATATCAGGGGTGTTGGTTTTATGATTGGAATGGAACTAAATGTTCCTGGCTCTAGTTTTGTGAATAGATGTAGAAATAATGGCCTTCTTTTGAATTGCACCCATGACGCTGTTGTAAGAATAATGCCTCCGCTTGGTGTTAAAAAATCCCATCTTAAGAAGGGAATCAGGATTATTGAGAAATCGCTGATTGAAGAATTTGGCAATAACTAAGGTTTTCAGTAAAATAGAGTTTGACTGAAAAAATGCAAAATTGACAATATACTGATTACCTTTAGGTGTGTTCCCTCTGCAAGTTCCCCCTTTTGTAAAGGGGGCAAGGGGGATTTTATAAAGGGGAAACGCTGTATTTACGATGTTGTAAAAAGACACAGGACCAAAGTCCCTTATCACATCACAAAGGGGGGATTTAAAATTCCCGCTTTCTTAAATATTTACAATTAATTTTTTATGAAAAAAAGAGATCTTATTGATATCAGGGATTTTACAGAAGACGAGATTTATCGAATCCTCGAAAAGGCAAAGTTTTTTAAGTTTCAGAGGAAAAAAGGAAACATACCCTCAGATACTCTTAAAGGGAATTGTATTGGACTTTTATTTAGAAAGCCATCAAGCAGAACAAGAGTTTCTTTTGAAGTTGCAATCATTGAACTCGGAGGCAGCCCGATATTTCTCGAATCAAGCCATTTACAGATATCCCGCGGAGAAACAATCCAGGATACTGCAAAGATTTTTAATCTTTATCTTAAAGGCCTTGTGATAAGAACATTCGAGCAATCAGAGGTAGAAACATTTGCAAAATATTTTGACTATCCGGTTATAAACGCACTTACTGATTTTTCTCATCCTTGCCAGATTCTTGCTGATTTTTTTACTATATGGGAGATTAAGAAAAGTTTTAATGATATTGTTATTACATATATTGGTGATGCGAATAATATCTGCAATACCTTGATACTTGCCGCAGATATTCTCGGTGTAAGGATAAATGTTTCAGCGCCAGAACAATACTCTGTGAGTGATAAGATAATAAATTCAATGAAAAATCCTGAATTACTTAAGGTTAGCAAAGATCCTTATGCCTTTATCCATAACTCAAGTGTTATCTACACTGATACCTGGGTAAGTATGGGAGATGATGCAGAGAAAAAACAGCGTTTTGAAATTTTTAAGCCATACCAAGTAAATTCGCAACTTTTAGAAAAGGCACCTCATGATTTTTTATTTATGCACTGTCTTCCAGCACATAGGGGACAGGAGGTAACAGACGAAGTTATCGATGGAAAGAATTCTGTTGTTCTACAGCAGGCAGAAAATCGTCTTCATATTCAGAAAGCAATCTTGTGGTTTCTTTATGAAATAAAGGGACAGAAGGAAGTATAGTAATTTTTGTAAGCAATGTTTGTCCTATATAAATTTTTTCTTTAACAAAGAAAGATACAAGAGGGATTTAAACACTTTGTCTCTACGATACACCCCTCTAATAGAGGGGATTTAAAAATTCTCCCTTTGAAAAGTCCTCCCGCTAATTCCCCCTTTTATAAATTTCCTCTTATATTTCCCCCTTTTGTAAAGGGGGAGAGGGGGATTTAGAGGCTTTTCTATGACACGCTACAACGGGCGATTGAAGGGATTCTCAAGGAATCTGCGGATGAATACAACTGATGCGGAACGAATGCTCTGGTCGAGTATTCGATGTAAACAACTTGAAGGATACCAATTCTACAGACAGAGACCAATCGGAAACTATATTGTTGATTTTTACTGTCCCAGGGCAAAAGTTATCATCGAAATTGATGGTGGACAGCATTACGAGGATGTAGGGAAGTTTAAAGACGGCGTCCGTGACAGATTTTTAAGAGGAATGGGACTAAGGGTTTTGCGATTTTCAGATAGAGAAATTCTTGAAAATTTGGATGGAGTTGTAGAAAAGATATGGATGGAGTTGCAGGATTTAAATCCATCCCGACCTTCCTTTACAAAGGAAGGGGGGAGGATTTCCCCTAAACCCTCCTTTACGAAAGGAGGGAGAACGAAAAAGAGGTGAAGTAAATTCATCCAAATTCTTCTTTAAAAAGGTCTGTAGATACAGCAATTTAATTTGAACTTTACCATATTAAAAGGGACTCTTGACAAGAATTTTCAAAAGAGTAAAATAACAATTGAAAATGAATTTGACAGAAAAAGTCGAAGGTTATAAGATAAAAAAAAGAAAAGTATCAAACATTTACAAGGAGGGGTGGATGAAAAAAGTAAGGATGTTTATAGCAGCAATAGTGTTGCTTGGGTTAGTGGTAAATCCTGTTCTGGTTTCGGCTCAGTCCGCGGGTCCATCTAATACAGTTAAACTTCCATCCGGAAAAACATACACTGCCACACAGTCGCAGGTTGAATCTTTAAAGAAACAGCCAGGTGTGCAATTCTCACAGGAACTTCCTGCACAGTTGCCTAAGGGAAAGTTTGCGGCTTCTATTTCACCAGAATTGGGTGGGGGCTATCTTATTGGTACATCTCAAGCCCTGGCAGATGCTTTAAACACAGTTGGAATTACCACAGGGCTTACTGCTGCCGCGCTTAGTGGCGTTGGTATTGGTATTGGAGTTGCAGTGGTTTCAGTAATTGGAGTAATTGCTGGAGCCCTTGCTGCAGATGATGATGGCGGTGGTGCGGCAGCTTCACATCATGCGGCACCTTCACACCACTAATTCAACCCTGGGTTATAATGTTATAAAGCCGGTTTTGGTTTTATGACAACATAACATTCCATAAGATGTTATACAGAAGGAATCTTGTTGTAATATGTATACCCCTCATTTTTTTTTGTTGTTTCCTTTATGGCGAAGGTAATTACTGGGGAGCAACAGGACTTATCAGAATACCTAATGGACGAATAATAGAGGATGGAAATCTACGTTTAAGTATTTCTCATGGATATCCCTACAGAACCTATTCGGCTACTTTTGGTTTTTTACCATTTCTCGAACTAAATGGAAGAATAACTGAATTACTTGACCAGAAAGTCCATAGGACAGGGTGGGAAGATTATGGTTATTATAAAGATAAAGCAGCGGATTTTAAGCTATTGGTATTCAGTGAACGGGGATGGATGCCTTCAATAAGTATAGGTGCCCAGGATTTTCATGGTACCCAATTATTTTTTAATGAATATGTGGCAGCGAGCAAAAGAATAAAGAATCTGGATTTTACAGTTGGCTATGGTGGGAATTTATTCGGGTCTCTTTTTAAGGAAGACGGCACTCAAACGCGAGAACTCGATGGAACTTTTGGTGGAGTGGAGTGGAGAATCATACCGAATGTATCCATTATCTGTGAGTATGACCCAACCGAAAGATTAGCCCGTAATAGTAAAGAAAAGATTGATTCTCATTATAACTTTGGTGTTAGATGGAACCCTCTTAGATGGTTGAACCTGACTTATGCCTTTCAAAAAGGTAATGAGCATAGTGTTTGTTTAGCAATAACCTATCCTTTCGGAAGTCCATTGTTAGAACAAAGGAATGATGAACCTTTTTATGGTCCTGTAAACAGAACCCCTTTAATCTATTCTCTATCAGAAAACAGTACTGCTACACGCTTATCGAGGATTCGTGATTATATTTGTGATGAGGGTCTTACGAATGTAAAGGTTACACTATCTAAAGACAGAAAAGACCTTTATGTAGAATATGAAAACAAAAAATATCTATCCCAGGTAAAAGGGTTAGGACGTGTTTTACGAATATGCGCAGCCCAGAGTCCTTCAGATATAGATGAAATCCATATTATTGTAAAATCAAATGATATCCCAATGATAAAGGTATCTTTATATCCTAATGATTTTATTGATTTTCTTAATGGAAAAATTTCAGCAGAAGAGGTTTTGTCCCGGATGGAAATCACTTCTGCTGTGTCGGAATATAACAATCTTCAGGATATCGGGCTTATTTCGTCTTCTTCAGAAAAAACCTCTACCTTTTCCTATTCAATTAAACCAGTTGATGTAGAGAGTTACTGGAACGATCCTTCAGGTTTCTATAAAGCAAGAATTGGACCTACCTTTTCTCTTGATAAAAACTTTGGCAGGGGTTTAAGCGCAGAAAGTTACATTAAAGTTCCCTTCTTCAATAATATTGAAACTGATTTGCCGCCTATTTCTGATGAACCAATTAGAAGTGATATTGCTGATTATCTTGAAAACAACGGAGTAATTGTTGAAGACCTGTTCTTGAATAAATTTGCGAAGGTGGGGGATACAAGTTTTTGTAAATTTACAGCAGGATATTTAGAACTGCAGTTTGCAGGAGTTTCAGCAGAATATTTGAAAATTTTCAAAGGTGGAAGGCTTGGTTTAGGAACCGAAATATCCTGGGCGAAAAAAAGAGAATCTGATTCGCCATTTGGGTTAAAGGACTTTGACGCGGTTACACCATTTTTAAATGGATATATCTATGTTCCAGAATTGGATACAACAGTACAGGCAAGCATTGGTAAATTTCTGGCTGGTGATAAGGGTATGAAAATCCAGGTAACAAGATATGTAAGAGGTGGAAGTATATTTGTATGGTATACAAAAACTGATACTGATGATTTTACTGGTCCCAACAGGAATTATTCTGATAAAGGAATAGGATTTTCCCTGCCTATTAGAGTTTTTGAGAATCATGATAGACAGGGTGTTTATAACTATGCGATTTCACCCTGGTCAAGAGATGTTGGTCAACAGGTAGGCCAGCCATATAGTTTATATGATTTTGTTTTTAAATTTACACCCGCGTATTTTGTTTCTCATTGGAGAGAGATAACAGAGTAGATTGTAATTTTTTTTATTTGACGCTATTGGCGATGTATGATAAAGTTTTTGCTGATATATTGTTAATTTTCTTCTTTTGTGAAGAAAAAAGTAGGGGAATTTGAAAATTTCGCCCTTTAACAAAGGGAGACGTAAATAGTGTTCACTAAAAAGAGAAGAGATAGACAAGAGAATTTTTGAGGATATTTTAAGGAACTCTGGGAGAAATATGAAAAAATACGTATATTTTTTATTTACCTGTATAATTTTGAACTTTTTCATTGTTCCCATTTTTTGTCAGGAATCTGCTCCTGCATTAGCACCAGAAAAAGGTGCTGTATCGGCGCCTGCAGAAAAATCAGTAGAGGCACCTAAAGTAGAGGCGAAGATTGCAGAAGGTGAACAGGGTTTAGAAGGAGGATTAGAATGGGGAACTCCTCAGGTTGTATCAAGAAACCTTTCTCGTTTTGGTAGTGGATTTTTTAGGATGTCTGCTTCTACCTTTGCTCCAATATCTGATGTTCCTGTTGGTCCAGAATATGTTCTTGGTCCTGGTGATGAATTAATTATTGATGTATGGGGAATGATTGAGGGTAGATACCAGGTAATCATTGATAGAGAAGGTGGGGTGGTTCTCCCAAAGATAGGTCGACTTCATTTATGGGGTTTAACCTTTAATAATGCAGAAAAACTAATAAGGCAGAAATTCAATAAATACTTTACTGGATTTGAATTAAGTATAACGATGGGACGATTAAGGACAATCAAGGTTTTCGTGTTGGGCGAAGTACGGAACCCTGGATCATATGAACTTTCATCTCTTTCTACATTATTTCACGCCCTGTACACCGCTGGTGGGCCTACTTCAACTGGAACAATGCGTAATATCCAGTTAATCAGGAATAATGAGATTATTGGTACAACTGATATCTATGATTTTTTACTTACTGGGAAAAAACAGCAGGACTATAAACTTCAATCAGGAGATACAATCTTTATTCCATTGGTAGGTCCCCTTGTAGGAATTTCTGGGAATATAAAAAGGCCAGCGATTTATGAACTAAAAGAGGAAAAAAGGATTCTTGACCTTATTAATCTTGCTGGTGGTATAAGTATTACTGGCTATTCTGGAAGAATACAGGTAGAAAGGGTTGAGAAATACGAAAAAAAACTGGCTTTTGACCTTGAAAATGTTATTGACCTTTTCGAAGGAAAAGATGGAAAAAACAATATTTTGTTGCAGGATGGCGATTTTGTAAAGGTTTTTTCTATAGACCCAAGAATTTACAACAGGGTTTTTCTTGAGGGTTATGTTAAATACCCTGGTGAATACGAATTAAAACCAGGAATGAAAATAAGCCATCTTCTTACTCAGGATCAACTTTTGCCAGAGGCATACCTTGAACGAGCAGAGATAGAAAGAACCGAAATACCCTCGCTTGAAATGAAGATAATTCCTTTTAGTCCAAAAAAATTACTGGAGGGTGATCAAACGCAGGATATATCACTTCAACAATTAGATAGGATAAAAATTCTTTCAGAATGGAGAGAACCAGAATCAGTGCAGATAATAGGAGAGGTAAAACTACCAGGTAGATACACTATCCAAAAAGGAGAAAGATTAAGTTCTGTTTTGAAAAGGGCAGGCGGTTTTACATCAGAATCATTTTTGAAGGGTGCTGTTTTTACTCGTGTTTCAGTAAAAAGGGCACAGGAAGAAAATATTCAGAAGTTTATTAAAACCCAGGAAGAATCATTGCTCAGAGAAATGAGTTTATCTACGATGTCTTCTCAAGAAAAAGCAGCAGACAGGGCGCAGATATTAAACCAGCAAAAAGAATTAATATCTTTAATGGCTTCTCGAGTGCCTCTTGGCAGGGTTGCTATTCGTCTTGATGAACCCGAAAAGATAGAAGGATCTCAAAATGATATAATCCTTGAAAATGGAGACACCCTATTTATACCAAAGCCACCTATGACAATTTATGTAGATGGCGCAGTAAACAGCCCTGGCGCAATCTTATGGACAAAGAACAAACCAGTGGATTATTATCTTGCTATGAGCGGAGGGCTTACCAAAAGCGCGGACAGAAAAAACATTATTATTGTAAAGGCAGATGGAACAGCACTTCCTTTGTATTATAAACCTTTGATTCCTGAAAGTCATCTTGGCTCAAATGAATCCTTTGTAGATTTTAGTACCAAAAAAGATGTTGGATTACGGACAGTAGAACAAGGAGATACAATTTTTGTTCTCGAGGAGATAAAAGAAAACCGCTGGCAGATTACAAAAGATATTTTTACTATGTTTTATCAACTGGCATTACCTGTTGCTGCTATGATGGATTAGGATAATTCTATGGAAGAAAACGAAATAGACCTTTATAGTTTTTGGCTTATTATCAAAAAGAACCGCTGGCTTATTATATGGTTGTTTGTAATTTCAGTGCTTGCCGCGATGATTATAAGTTTATTACAACCAAAAACTTATCGTGCTACTGCTTCAATTTTTCCACTTATTGAAACACCTAATATGGGACAACCAACTACTTCAA
>Ga0209407_1003202_pt1 | contig 14470 bp, 13 predicted proteins | sample AD_JPNHG3_MetaG_FD_184410 | JGI IMG/M metagenome (GOLD analysis project Ga0209407, IMG submission 184410) | Active sludge microbial communities of municipal wastewater-treating anaerobic digesters from Japan - AD_JPNHG3_MetaG (SPAdes) (version 2) | ecosystem: Engineered > Bioreactor > Anaerobic... | reverse complement strand
ATATTTTTGTTTTGTTCTGTTCAATATGTCGACAAAACAGGCTTTAAAGTACTCCTCCTGCATCATATCCCGCCACTCGATACAGCGGCTCATGATGTGGTAGGTGTGCTCGGGCAATTGTAGGCGCAATTTCCGTGCCATGGGTATTCCTCCGTGTTTTTATTATAATGTACATCCCTACTATACATAACGCCAGAGATGAAAAATATTAAAAAGAATTGAGCATTTTTTTTATACTTTTTGTGATTTTTTGAAAAAACACTATCTACAAGGGGTCAGAGCCTTGATAACCTGCGGCAGGCTGCCCTATCATGCACTCGCATCCTAATACGCCAGGCATCCCTGCCCGGCTGCCGTATGCTTCCAGTAGCCTTCCACGGATGGAAGGCTACTCGGTTGCAGGCGAGCATACAGCCATGGAAGGCCTGCACAGCCTGTTTGCTTTGCCTCTATCATGACTGACACTACACAGGCACTTTTCTTTGGTACTTTCTTTTGTTGCTCGCCTGTGACAAAAGAAAGTACCAAACATTGTTTACTGTTGCCATTCTGGTCGGTGATGCACTCCATTAATGTCCCGTTCCGTATGCCATACCCTGCTATCACCTCGCCTCCATCGGGATAGGTGGTGAGCGTTTTGCGTCCCATGCAATCATACTGGTAGTAGGTAGGATACTGCATTGCGCTGAGCGTATACCCCGTACTGGCTCCCGGCTCAAACTGCGGCTTGCCCTCCGCTACTACCCGCCCCATAGCATCGTAGCGCTTTGCCCCGCTCACCGTGTAGCCGTACTGTCCTGCTACCGTGGCACTCGTCTTTACCTGTAGATCACGTCCCAATCCATCAGTATAGCGCACCACGGTGAGTGCCTCGCTGCTGTAATCCCCACCACTCCGATTGGTGGTGATTGCCCCTACAGGACGGCTTACCCCTTCACCAGTTACTATCGCCCCCGCATATTCTACCGCTATCGCCGGTCGCCCACCCACATCATACGGACCCCACAGCATGGTAAGCCTGCCAAATACATCATACTGATACTGCATGCTTGCCCCGCTCACATCCCGCGTCCACAGCGGCACCCCAAAAGCTACGTCATACTTTGCCGTTGATGTGTAGCCAAGCGTGTCGGTGATACTTTCAATATACGTGCTGGTTGCCGTGTCATAGCTATACTGCAGGTGGTAGCGCTGCCCCTTGCTGTTTGCCGGCTGACGCACCAGCGTGATGTTGCCGTATGCGTCGTAGCCTATGTCGGTAATGGCAAAATCACCGCTGCTGTTCTTGATGCGAAGCTTTACCAACTGCCCCTTGCTGTTGTAGGTGCCTATGCGGTAACGGTAGGGTTTGCCTGCTGCATCCTGTACCACTACTTTTAACTTTATAACTTTCACATGCCGGGCGTTCCCCTCCGCACGGCATTCTTGTTTGGAAATTTATTGACAGTTGATAATGTATGTTTTTGCATTAATGCTTTATACCAGCATACAAATTATTTACCGATACAATAATCACCACAACACCCGTGGCTGCTTCGCACCCTCCGCATCCCTAACGCTTTACCACTGTGTGAAATTAATTATGATATGATGAATATTTTAATATATAATTGAATAATAATGTTTGAGATAATATTTCAATTCAATCAGACCTGAAATTCTCTTAACTATTTTTATTTTAAAATAAATAAATGATAAATTTAATTAGAAAAGTAATTATTTAATTTTGATCACTACTATAAAAATAATAAGTAATATCCATGGGAACAAAATAGTTATCGCTTGACATAGACTAAAAGCAAATTCAATTAAAAATAATTTTCTTTCTGTAATTTTGTCTTTATTTTCTTTTATAAATTCATAATAGCATACAATATCTTTATAAAATGGTATAACATAATCTATTGTTTCGAATTTAATTTCTTTTGTTATATATTTTATTATATACAATCTTAAATAATAGCGTATGATTATGCTTATCATAGTCGTAAATATTAAAAATAATGGTAGTGATATAATAAAATAAAAACAAATTAATTTTGTCATATTATATATTCTTTTTATTATAAATAAAATAAATTATAATTGTCATAATCAAAAAAATATAAGGTAATAATACACAAAACATCCAATATATTTTTATAATTGTTCTTTTCTTCTTATTCTTTATATCTCTCAAATATAAATAAATCGATGATAGTCCAATATAACTTGAAAATATATTGGATATATATCGAAGTATTTTATTATCAAACTCTATTATTTTAATTTCATCTGCATATTTCTCATTTGTATAAATGATAAAAATAATACTAATAAAAAAAAGAACTATAGTTAAAAGGATAACCATTAACATATTTTTAACCTTTTATTATTATTCCTTTTTAGAGAAGAAATTAATTGCCATATTTATTATGCTTTCTAATTCTTTATTACCCTCTACATCTTTTTTCATTTCATTCAATGCTGCAATTATTTGTTTTTTATCTGCTATTTTTTCTATTTTACCTGAACTTAATTCTGGACACAAAAAATTAAACGACAGTCCTAATTTAAATTTTTTTGATGAAGCCTCTGAACAAAAATAAAAATTCTAAAAAATCATACTTCCAACGCTAAAAATTGTCAATTTTTCAAAAAATCAACCTTCCCATAGATTTTACCATGATGTTTCCAATGCTACCTCATCACTGTTACCTTCCTTAAATCTTGTTTTGCCACTAAATTTTATTACCATCCTTATACAACCCTTATACCACGTGATGCACTATGAGACTTTTCATTCGATACAGATTATAGGCAGCGGCAATCAGAAACGCATGCTGACTATTTTTATAAAGCCCCCGATAGCGTATCTCGGTAAACTTCATCACCCGTTTTATTATGGCAAAGGGATATTCAACCAATCCTCGAATTGCTGCAATACGTCTGTTATTCTTTACCTGCTTTTTCCGTAAGCTCTTTTGTCCTCGTACCCTTCGCTCTATTATCCCACACCATATACCAGCCTTTCGTAACTTCCTCTTGCGTTCCTTCCCCATATACCCGCTATCAGCAAAAATGGCACGCTTTTCCTCCGCCGTTAAATATTCAAACTCATTGCTGTCATGTTCATTGGCCGGGGTCACCTTCAATTTCTTTATCACCCCGTTTGTATCGGTTGCTATATGGTATTTATACCCGTAATATTTTCTCCCTCGCTTCGAGGTATAACGCGCCTCGCTATCGTATGCAACATTCGTCTTTTTACCAGATTCCTTATCCTGACGCTTCTTTGGCTCCGATGCATGAATAATTGTCGCATCAACTATTGTACCCTTATTCACAATTAACCTTTTTGCTTCCATCTCCTTTTTTACTACCTCAAATATCCATTCCAAAAGTCCTTCTCGTATCAACGCATTCCGAAATTTGCATATCGTCGTCTCATCCGGTATATCATCCTCCTCCAAAATATCTAAAAACTTCCGAAACGATATCCTGTCATGGATAAGTTCTTCTGTCATCGGATCGCTTAATCCATACCAACTTTGTAAAAATAATGCCCCAATTAAAATTCTCGCCTTTATAGAAGGTCGCCCTCGTTCCCCTTCGTTTGGCTTATAGATTCCCACCTCTATCAGTTTCTTCTCTATCTCATCAAAGGGAATATTTTGTTTCATCTTTGCTAAAAATGCATCCGTCTTCTTCCCACCTTTGCTTTGCATGGCATAATCAAAAAAACTTTGTTGCATTGGTCTCCCCCTCCCGTATAAGATTACCTGTTCGTATTATGTCTCTTATTTTTCTATTGCAAGCATTTTTTTAAAGATTTGTTCAGAGGTCTCAATTATTATACAAACAACTGGATATCAGGTTTTTTATTTTTAACAATACAAATAAACATTTTTCCAATGCTTGTGCCCGCATTGTAATCTTAAACAATTTAATTATTGGAGGTTCCTTTATGTACCATTATAAAAATGATGGTTGTACCATCATTATACTATTGTTATTATTTTACCTAAAATTCTTGACGAACATTTGTACCATTTTACGGATGATAATAATGATTTTTAAAAATGGAGGCGATAGTATATGAAGATCAATTTTGATTTAGATGGCAAAATAGCTATTGTTACCGGAGCAAGCCGTGGTATTGGACAGTCAATAGCAAAAGGTTTAGCAGCGCATGGTGCAACAGTTTTTTGTACCAGCAGAAAAATAGAAGATTTAAATAAGGTAAAAGATGAAATTGAATTAGAAGGCGGTAAGGCACATGCCATAGCCTGTCACATCGGGAAGCTTGATGATATACAGAATCTTTTTAAAGCTGTTGAAGAACGCTATGGTAGATTGGATATACTGGTTAACAATGCAGCAACCAATCCATATTTTGGCGATGTATTACATGCAACGGCTGATGCATGGGATAAGACCATTGATGTTAACTTTAAAGGGTACTTTTTCATGAGCCAGTATGCTGCAAATCTGATGATAAAAAATAAGGGGGGCTCCATTGTCAATGTTGCTTCAATCAATGGTATTCGTCCTGCACCATTTCAGGGGATTTATTCTATGACAAAGGCAGGTGTTATTGCCATGACAAAATCGTTTGCTAAAGAACTGGCACCTTTTAATGTGCGCGTCAATGCAATCTTACCGGGTTTAACCGATACAAAATTTTCTTCAGTTATGACACAAAATGAAGAAATTTTAAAACTCATTCTGCCGACAATACCAATGAAGCGAGTAGCTAACCCTGATGAGATGGTGGGAGCGGTAGTATATCTTGTATCCGACGCAGCAAGTTATACAACAGGGGCTACTATTGTTATAGATGGGGGAGCGCTTGCATAATTTTTGAAGTTTTATTTACTGGTATATATGGCAACCATAACCATGAACAATGAAACAGATACCATCCCATTTGACCAGATGCAGATGCAGATAAACAAAGCCACTGAGGATGTGTCGGTTAAATGCAACACTGCAATTGAGCCATATATTGGTTTTGAAAAAGGATGTACGCGCATCAGTATACCTGTTCCGGAGCTATCGCCTGCACTCATAATACAAAGCCTGGGTGTTATCAAAGATCATATTGAACATATACGCATCCACTCTTTTTCTGAAGGGTACTATGCTGTGCAGGCATTAAATAAGAATATATTTAAAACCGAAAACATCTTTGACAACTGTAAGATTGAATTCTCAGGGCTTATGACAAATTTTAAGATAGAATGTACAAAAAAAGGCAATCTATCGCAGGAAGAGATTAACTGCATCATTGCACTTATGCAAAAAGCATATTCGTCAATGAAAGAAAATCCGGTAACACGGCTCATACGACGGGGTGCATCCGTATATACCGGTACAGAAGGTATTGACTGGAATTACATTGCAGGATATGAAGAGGTAAAACGTATCATACGTGAATCAATAATACTCCCTTTAAAAAATCCTTCAGTATACGACAACATTGCCCGGTTGACACGCAAAACATTTGAATACAATAAACCAAAAGCAATACTTTTTGAAGGGCCTCCCGGTGTTGGCAAAACCACCATAGCACGTATCATTGCCAGAGAAGTACAGGTGCCTCTCATCTATGTTCCAGTTGAATCAATAATGTCAAAATGGTACGGACAGTCATCGCAAAATTTAGCCGAGATATTTGATGCAAGCGAAGATATGGGAGGATCAATCCTTTTCATTGACGAGATTGATTCACTGGCAGGCTCTCGTGACCAGAACATGTATGAAGCAACCCGTCGCATTTTATCGGTGCTTTTACGGCGTCTTGATGGTATAGGAGCTATCGCCAATACTATGGTTATTGGTGCAACAAATCGAAAACAGGATTTAGATCATGCGCTTATAAACCGATTTGATCAGAGCATTCACTTTCCCCTTCCCGGCGAAAATGAGCGCGCAAGCATTTTTGGAAACTATGCACAGCATCTTAACCCTGAAGAGCTTATGAAGTTAGCGCATATAAGCAATACACTTTCCGGAAGAACCATCAAAGATCTATGCGAGCAGACCGAGCGCAGATGGGCACGAAAGCTCATTATAAAAAATTTACCCCCCTCACAGCCGCCATTTGAATATTACTATCACACCGTTAAAAATTTTTTCACAACTCAATCCGGGTAAGTACTCTGTCAATAGAGGGGAATATTGGATACTTTTTATACCGTTCATGAATCAATGTTTCATTACTTTCATGATTTTTTAGCATCGTAAGCAGTGTTCGCGCAGCATCGCTATGTTCAGAAAATCGCCTGCCAGCATAATCAGTGTAGCTGCCTGTTGATATCATAAACAACCAGTCAGATGACATAGCCAGTAAAATCTCACGGGCACATTGATACAGCATCTCATTTTTCACGTTCACATATTGTAAAAATTCATAGATCATCTCATCAAGCATGGCAGCATTCCTGCGCACCAGCGGATTGTACCATGTTGAAAAGTCTGCCTGTTTCCCCCACGATGACTCAACTAAATCAACTGTCGCACATTCACTGCCCAACAAATCAGAAGGCATAATCAGCTCTACACCATGTAATTGTGTAATCTTCTCTATGAGCAATTCCAGAAAAAGTGGCCCTTCAAACCACCAGTGTCCAAAAAGCTCGGCATCAAATGGAAGAATAAAAACAGGGGATTTGTGGGTAATGTTTGCAACCTGCTCTGACCGCTTATAGATTGCATCAATAAAATCATCTACCTGTTTACTTACTATCTCAGGAATACAGTCTGGATTATAATATTCCTTATCATCACTTCCGCTAACTGCATAAATCTTAAGCCCTAAAAGGGTATTATCAGGTGTGGGCGATAGCTCTTGTAATTCATAGAGTGCATCCCTATGAAATTCCCGGTAGTATGGATTGCCAGGGTATCCCTGCCCTGACCATATCTTCATTGAAAGAACAGAATCACGTGGCAGTACCATCAATCCGCTTTTTGTCATTGATGGGGAAAAATTCCCACACGCTGGAACAGCATTGCTCAGCAAAATGCTTTTATCATTAACAATGGTATAAGCAATGTTTTCATCCTTCAAATAGCTATCCATGCCGTAACAATAGCCCAGCTCGGGCAACCAGAAGCCATCTGGTTTATAACCAAATCTGCTATAAAAGGTATCAATTCCCAGTTTTATCTGCAAACGCATCATATACGGAACATGTCGCACCAGTGGCATAAAGGGGTGAGTAGCCGCAGTTGTTAATAGTTCAACAGCATTGGTATCGGCAAGATAGTGTAAATCATCCAGCACATCAGTGTTTTCAATATAATGCAATCTATCAGTTATAAAGGCATCATAAAAATGTAATGCCTTTACTGCTTTACGATTGTGCTTTTTTAATATATCCGAAAACTCACAAAGCTGTAAACACCATTGTTTAAACCGGTATTTATAATAGTCCTGCTGCAACATCGTTATCAGTGTGGGACTGAGCGACAGTGCAATCGATGGTTGTATATTTTTTTTTAGAAGAGAATTACACATCATAACAAGTGGTATATAACACTCAGCTATATTCTGATACAACCAGATCTCTTCAAGCGGAAGGTCGCGAGAGCTATCGCACACAAAAGGAAGGTGGGCATGTAATATAATACAGATTTTTATTTTATCAGGATGTTCCAAACTCATGACGATATGCGTTTATCGTCACATAAATCATGAATATTATTTATATCCCGTATATCTTTTGTATAGGACGGAATAGTTTCCTGTAACTGCTCAGGTGAAGCTGGTAATGCTATAGGATCAGATTCAAAAATAATCATTTCCTGGCCTTCTTCAATTATTGTAGCAAGCAATACTTTTATTGTATTGCCATGTAAATGAGTACCTAAGGATATAACCCAGTGATTATTCTTCCCAAAGACATCAACCTGCTGGTCCTGTATCCACTCATTTCCATGTAATTTCATAACCTTGATAAATAGAACCGGGTCACCATAAATATCTGTCACTGCCCCTGATACAATTTTCTCCCAATTAGGGCTATCTATTGACCAATGAACATGCATTAATGAAAATGAAGGTAAATGACAAGTAAAATATCCTGACATGGCTATACTCCCTTACCAGCGTGCATGATGCTCTTCAGCCCAGCCAATGCAATGTGCAATATTAATTTTTTTTCCATTATCACCGATAACAAACCCATGATAATGCCCAAAGAGCTGGTGCACCTCACTGGTAATTACCAGAAGATTTGATCTTGCTACCCTTTCAAAAAACGGCGTAAAAGTAAGCCCTAACCTTCCATCATTAGACCCAAAATACCATGGTTTCATAAAATTGGTATTATCGTAGTTGAAGGTAACCTTATCAAGCTTATGTATCTTCCCATCAATAAAAAAACAATTTTCTGTAGCATAGGAAAGATCACCAAAACCAAGCCCTAAATTAAGCCCAAACCGTGTTCCATCTGGTAAGAACCATGAACTGCTTGCCCAATTCCAGTAGCTTTTATATTCCCATACTCCTCTCCCCCAATCCAGTGTTGCCAGTGCTTTATTAAATGTAAAACCATATTCTTTACCATTCAGGATAAATGCTCCCTCTGCAGGCATGCAGTTTATCTTTTGATTATAATAGAATCGGTTATTACCAATTGGTGTCATCATGACAATAGAATCACCCGGTGGTTGTTGCAAAATCAAGTGCGCTTTAAAACCCTTCCCCTTCCCAAAACCCGGCCAATTTATAAAAATCTCTCTTTCTTTATTTTTTTTACTACATTTAAAAACAATATCCCCCTTTTTAAACATGCTATCATCATCACTGGTTTTACCTAATGTAAAACCTTTGCCAAACGGGGTGATAAGCGTATCTTCTATGTAATCCTTTGTTTTAAAGTCAATATAATAAATAAACAGCAATCCTGCATATCCAATATTTGAAATTGTAGCAGATACAAAATAATCTTGTGTGGTTATACCATAATAGTCCCATTCTTTAATTCGCATTTTGTTGAGAAAAGGTAATGGATATAGCGAAATAGCTTCCGGATTATATCGCCGTATCAGCGATGTTGCATATCCTTTTTCAATGAGCTTTCCTTCTTTATCAAGCAAATCACCCTTTTGTAGTACCCTATGCTGCATAGAATAAACTCCGTTTGTCATTATTGTTCATAACAGAATGAAATAGCACTAAAACTATAAAGTCAAGCAATTTTTTTTACTATGTATTCACTATTTCATTTTCATCTTTCTGCAATTAATATCACTATAGTGAAATTTTTAGTCCAATTGTACGGTTTAAGCAACATATGTCCTATTTTGAGGACACTTTCTATACCGATGAACCACTCTTTTCACCGAATAAACTCCATCGATGATGATTTTGCCAAAAATATCGATAGGCACTCTTCAGAAATGTACCTATTATACTTACATTTTTTATGAAAATGACAATAATTTTGGATAAATTAATTTTTTTCATTCTTTTTTATAAAAAAATCCGTTTTTTACTTGACGCTGGCATATGGTTTGCTTATATATAAGAGTGAGCTGGGAAAATCCTGGTACACAACAATTTCCTTCCAAAGTATTCCGCTATGCTTTTGTAGAGCTAGAGGTAATCGCCCGATTACCTCTTTTTTTTATTTTTTGAATCACGTAATAAAACCAACTCGCATAAACTGTTTATTACGTTGAACTTCCTATATAAATATAAATGTTTTTATTTTCCAGTGTCTTTAGTTTCAATAGAGATGCCAATGACAGGCTTTCAGTCAGTAGCTGGGAATAAAAATACAGCATCATGATGCTATTGTTTATGAAAAGGCTGCAAAGCATTGTTAAGCATATCTATAGTATAATTTATCTAATAATTATGGTATCAGGAATTTTATACAACGAAATGTTATCAATACACCATGCTTTGATCTCATCAACCGAAAGTTTTTTTACACCTTTACACACTATCTCTGCAACAAGCATTTCGATGGTGCTGTCACCGGTAAACGTAACATGTCCTGTCACTCGGACACTTTCTATACACGGATGATACTGCAATATACGTTCAACCTCTTTTGGATATACATTATAACCATTTTTCAGTATCATATCCTTTTTTCTGCCCGTTATAAATAAATAACCATCATTATCATAATACCCTACATCTCCGGTATGGAGCCACCCATTTTTGATATATTTTTGTGTCATCTGGTTGTTGTTATAATAATGGTTGATAACATTAATCCCCTTAACAATGATTTCGCCATTATTACGTGGTGGTTGCATAACTCCTTCTTCATTGACTATCCTGACTTCATTATAGGGCATGGGTTTCCCAATTGAGCATATTTTATTTTCAATATGAGGCATATTCCAGCTAACAATTGGTGAGGCTTCAGTCAATCCATAGCCCTGCCGTATAACAAAGCCTTTTTCAGCATACCACTCCTGAAGCTCTCGTGAAAGATAATCTCCACCACTTACCCATAAGCTGATATTTGAAAAGTCTACATCACGTTCAAAAAGCGCTTTCATAATACTATACATAGCAGGCACACCTACAAAATAACGCACTTTCCTGTTCAACAATAATTTAAATAATTTTTTAGGTGAAAACCTGTCAACAAGACATATTTCAGTCTTTGATATCAGCGGTATTATGAGTGAGGTAGTAAGTCCAAAAGCATGAAACAATGGTAGCGCTGCTATCATCATTGAGGCATAGTGAGGAAGCATCCACGCAACACTTTCTGCACTGTGATATATCCCGGTATGAGTTAACACAGCCCCTAATGCTTTCCCATCCATGGCAGCAGTAAAAATTATTGCAGCACCATTTTTTTCTTCTGGAACATAATCCATGTTATAATCATCAGCATCAAGTATTGCTTTTATTGAAGTAAAGCTACTACTATCGTCAATGACGATCATTTCACATCCCCTGGATACAAGACCTTGCTGTGTTAACCTATCCGCAATGAAACTCCGGGTAATGATACATGCAGGCGTAGTGATGTCATGGTAATACTTAAGCTCATATTGGCGCGCCATTGGATTTACTAAAACAGGCATCGCATTACATTGCAAAATTGCGAAAAAACAATAGATAAAATATGGTGTATTTCCTATCTGCATGATAACATTTGAGCTATTGGCAACTCCTGCCTTGCGGAGGGCATAGGCAATCTTGCTAACGTTCAAAAAAGCATCACTGTATTTGATCATTTCATCATTATACACAATAAAAATGTCATCAGGATATTGTGAACTTTTGTTTAAAAAAATCTCATAAAGGTTATAAGTATGCTGCTGGTTCATACAAGTAATTTCCATTATATTTTTGGCGATAGTTATTGTACATGATTCTTTGAAAAAATACAAGTAAATCTATCAGTTATAATAATGATTTTCTTGACTTATACAGTAAATATATTATAATACAAAAATATCACAGAAGAGCCGCTAATTTATGATTGTTTTAACGTTTGTCATCATCCTTCAAATATCATTTGTAATTCATGTATATTATATCATAAGTTATATTACAAAGAAGCAGGATAAGGATTTCAAGGGCTTTCTTTTTACGTCCATAACAAATATATTTTTAGCACTGTTCCTGTCTGTTTTTATCTTAATTTTTCCACAGGAACTTAAAGAAATTAACCTGGAACGTATTCTTTTTATCGAATCAGGTGTTGTTTTTTTAATAATGCTTTCCGTTAAAGCAAAAATTGCTTCAAATATTTATAAACGTGCTCAGGATCCCCAGCATTTCCATTATTCATATTTTGGAAAAAAAGTTTTACATCCATCGGTAGTTAAGATGTCAGAACTTTTTACATACTTTTTAACACTCCCTCTAACGGTGATATGTGGTGCTTATTTTATTGTAAAATTAGGCTGTGGCAAATAGATCATCATTTTTTAGCAGCCTGAATTATAGACAGTACCAATGAAGGAACATCAAACAAATCCTGCATGGCGATATATTCTTTTGTAGTATGCACCTGCCGCATGCCAGAAGAAAGGTTTACTGCTTTTATGCCACGTGCATTTAATATATTGGTATCACTACCTCCCCCTGAAACAGCTAAAAGTGGCTTTTTCCCGATGCTTTGTAATGCCTTCATAGCTATGGAAACAATACTGTCATTTTCGTTTATACTATATCCCTCATAATCCATATTACTTGTGACCGTAATCTTTGCTTTATATCGTAGTGCAATTGTTTTAGCAATAGAAGTAATTTCTTTTTTTATGGTCAATACCTTATTTTTTTTACGTGAACGAGTCTCAAGAGTACATTCAGCTTCTTCTGCAACAATGTTGGTTGCTCGCCCACCTTTTATAGTTCCAACATTGACGGTAGTTTCATCATCAATTCTTCCATGGGGGATGTTAGTGATTATTTCTGATATTACCCGTATTGCGCTGATACCCTTTTCCGGTTCCATCCCTGCATGAGCAGCTTTCCCTTTAACATGTATCTTCATACTGATGTGAAATGGTGCTGCAATAACCACCCCCCCTACCGGTCCATCACTGTCAAAAACAAATGCATATTTTGCCTGCACCTGTTTTAGATCAAAACCTTTTATTCCATATAATCCGGTTTCTTCAGCACATGAGAATAAAAATTCAATATTCCCATGGGGTAGTGTATTTTCTTTAATACATAGTATTGCTTCCAAAAATCCTGCAACAGCCGATTTATCATCGGCACCTAAAATTGTATTCCCATCTGAAGTAATTTTATTTTGTTTTATTAAAGGTTGTATATTTTCACAGGGGGTAACGGTATCCATATGGCATGAAAAAAGGATGGGAACATAACTATTGTCACCCGGAATCTTTATCCACACATTATACGAATTATTACAGGGATAGGTTATGCATTCAACACCAGCTGATTTACTGAAATTAACAATATAATCAATAACACCTTTTTCCTCCCATGACGGAGAAGAAATTTTGACAAGGTCAATAAAAGTTTTAATCAGTCTTTCTTCATTAACATGTGGTGTCTTTTTCATATTCATATGCCTCACGTATATTTTGCGGTTAACTTTTTTATTTTAACACTGTATTCTTCAACTATTTTATCCCGCGCCTCATCTGTCAACGCCTCACAGTATATATGTACAGCAGGCTGGATTGGATCGGGTAAGATTAAAATCCATCCTTCATCATACACTATCCTTATACCGTCTACCAGTTCAATATGACCATTAGAAGTTGCTGTAATCTCACGCATAATTATTGCTTTAGCATCAACCGGGCATGGTAACACAGTATGGTACATATTAGTACAGGGCAATCCTTTCCTTATCTCAGATAATTTTTTACCTTCTAATGCTGCCAGTTCTAAAATTAATAAAAATGTTATCATAGGATCATATTCATATATCATGTACGGGTAAACCGTATCTGCATCTCGTGAAAAAATATTAATAAATTCATCATTGGATAGTGTCTTAGCTATTCGTTCTATTTGTACACCTCTATCTTTTGCAATGTGCTCCAGACGTGACGATGATATAACCGGCATGAATAGTTTTTGAATGTGTCTGTGTTTAATAAATAATAGTCCCAATAATGTATAAATATCATCCCACTGCAAGATTGTTCCCTCTTCATCAATAATTGTTACCTGTTCGCCATGAGGGCCTACAATAACTCCTATCTCGCTATTCAATTTTGCCATATTTTTTATGCTATTTATTGCATCTCTACTTTCAATTCGTATGTCTTCGGAACTATTGAACTCTCGTATCTGGCCCCGCAATACTGTTGCCTTGCATGAAAATGCTGCTAAAAGAGATGGAAATATATGTGTTGTAGTTCCATAAAAACAATCAACGATTACATTATACTGTCGTTGTGCTATACTATCTTTGTTTACAAATTGTGTAGCAAACATTATATATGATTCAACATTATGAGTGGGATAATATAACCTGCCTACTTCAAAAGCACTCTGGCGTGGATAATCACCACGGAAAAATATATTTTCTATTTTTCGTCGTTCAACATTGCTTAACTCAAACCCCTTTCTATTAAATATTTTTATAAGGTTAAATTGCAAATCGGTATGGGGTGATATTTGAACGTATATACCAAGATCAGCATTTTCATAAACCACCGAATATTTATTTATTGGTAAACTTGCTATCTCAAGGTCATATACTTCTACCCCCATGGATAGTAATCCTGCAGTCAACGCTCTTTTTATTAATCGTGATGCCCGTGTTGTATCCCTGCTGACAATGACCTTCTTGTTTTTCCCCAAAAAAGCTCCAATAGCGGACCCTAATTTTGCAGCAAATTCAGGTGTAATTTTTACATTGAATGAGCCATATATTCCTTCATTGGTGAATAATATCTTTTTTTCCGTTTTTCCCCAGATCAGGTCATAACTCAATTGGGTACCTTCACCAATAACCTTTTCAGGCCATATTCTGATACCGGTGGCTATTTTAGCACCATTTCCTATCTG
>Ga0209407_1003200_pt1 | contig 14472 bp, 20 predicted proteins | sample AD_JPNHG3_MetaG_FD_184410 | JGI IMG/M metagenome (GOLD analysis project Ga0209407, IMG submission 184410) | Active sludge microbial communities of municipal wastewater-treating anaerobic digesters from Japan - AD_JPNHG3_MetaG (SPAdes) (version 2) | ecosystem: Engineered > Bioreactor > Anaerobic... | reverse complement strand
TTCTCTTTTTATCATACAACTCGGTTTGTTACAATAATTACTTTTTAACGGTTACATTTCTTGCCGCAAACGGTTACATTTCTGCCGCAAACGGTTACATTTCTTGCCGCAAACGGTTACATTTCTTGCCGCAAACGGTTACATTTCTGCCGCAAACGGTTACATTTCTGCCGCAAACGGTTACATGGTTTCTGATTTTTTTAATGATCAAGAGTAGTTGCACGCCCTTACAATAAAACAATAATTACAATTAAAAACGACAATGGGAACAGAGTTCTTAAATGCTTTCGTTTTCGTCGTCGTTTTCTGGTTTAGAAAAAAGGGGCGGGGCTATTTGACACTCCCACAACTAAAGCAGTGGGATTCTTAGGCTACATCAGCCAACGTCGATGTTGACGTCTGAACACTCTGCCCGGGCGCAAGGATATTCCGGGAAGCATTTTCATTTTGTTCAACCAAAGACAGAACATGGGGGTCAGGCTCACGAAGTTGCCCCAGGTTCGACGATCCGCCCGTACCACGACACTACCCCCGTCCAAGGAGCAAATATGAAAAGCCTTGAAAAGTAGCGTTCCTAATCGTAGCTGTTTTTCGCACGATACCTTTCTTCACGAGACGGGATACTGCATCACGCGCTATAGACACAGATACGCCAGCAGAGTCAGCGATGTTCTTGTAAGATGTCTGCCCCGATCCATTGAGCAAGGCGGCATACACGCGAGATTGTATTACGGTCAATGATGCCCTGATGACGGGGGGGTCTGACGGTCTGACGGTCTGACGGTCTGATAGTATATCGGGTTCGCCGTCTTGTTTTGGCAATATATCCGGTATGTTATCACCTGGGGGTCTGACGGTCTGACGGTCTGACGGTCTGATAGTCTGAGGGTTTTCGGGAAAGCTCTCACGCATAGACGCGATGGTTTTCTGCAAACGAGGATCGCTTTCGACTTGCTTCATCAGATCGTCCATGGTCTTTTTTTTGCGATTAGCCGGCATCAGTTATCCTCAAGAGTTCATCTGTTAGCATCCTAAATCTTTTTGCTCCCGCGCATTGAGGAGCATATCTGATCACAGTTTGCCTGTCCATTTCCGCCTTTTGGATGTCTGTATTGATCGGAATTGTAGTATCGAACAACCGATCTCCAAATCGTCGCCGCAAAGAAGCGACTGATGCCTTAGATATAGATGTCCGCATATCGACCTTATTGATCACCGCCCGCAAAAATCTCAGACTGTGATTCAGTCGCGCCGAAGCCGCTTGAATAGCCTCATACGCAGCCACAAAGCCGTCAATGGAGTACCTGCTACCGGCTTCTATCGGAATGATTGCCGAATCAGCGCACACGAGACTCATCAAAACAAAGAGTCCGAGATTAGGGGGACAATCTATCAAAGTGTAATCATAATGATCTATGGCGTAAGAGCGGATTTTGTTCCGTAAAGCGTAATAGCTTGCCTTGACATCGGCGTACAGCTCTACCTCCAAAGTAGCCGTATGGTTTTCATTGGGTAAAATGTCCACCAAATCATACGGAGTAGGATATATGCAATTAGTTACTGATACGTTATTATCGGAAAGGAGGTTGTATAAGGTATAGGAACTGTTATCGAAAGACAAAGGGGAAAATATAGAAGATGTATTGGCCTGTGAATCCTGATCGACAACCAATACTTTATGGCCTCGATTAGCCATTCCATGAGCGAGATTGGCAGTCAGTGTCGTTTTACCAACCCCGCCCTTGTTATTTATCACGACGATAATCACGGCAAGAATATTACGTTATCATGCAAGCCTAACCATCAGGGAACAAAGAACTAACTGAGAGATGAAATAATAAAAAAGGAAGGGGAAGTCAAGCGAAAAAGAGGGGGAGGAGAAAGTATCAGTGAAGATGATGCAGCAGGTATGCAAAAGGGATCATAAGACCGACAATACCCAGGGTAACGGCGTATTCTCCCGGAGTGCCGGTGCGATAGAGTCGGACGGCAATTTTCTTCTCGCCCCAAAGTCTGATACCGCTCATTGACAGAGCATCTTCCAGCAGGTGAAATAGGGCACCCAATCCGGGAGCAATAACCCACCAGGGCTTGAACCCCCAATGTCCAAACATTACCGCTGTATTCTGAAAAAGGGGATGATAAGCGAAGGGCAAAGAGAGGATCAGCACAAGTACCCACAAGAAGATGCTATGAGAAGCTCCGCGATGCCTGCTGAAGATCAGCTTTCCCGGCCCAAACTCAACCATGTCCGGCAGATGCGAAAAAGCGGCAACGGCTAAAGAAAAGGGGAGGATGCCGGATAAGACGTATGTTCCGGCCAAGGTGGTGATTTGGTGATTGGACCACTTCATGGTAACTAATTCAAATTTGCGGAAGATTCCTGCCGGTCCACCGCGTAACATACAAAGCGGAACATCATCTCCTGATCGTATTCCTCTCTGCCCGCATTGGTGCGGGCATACTCGGCATATTCCGTTTCGCGGCGTTCCAACTCGACCCATAACGCGGCAAGTGCGGACGCATAGTATGGCCCGCACAATACCCGGAGACTCTTTAGCAGATATATCATTGCTGACTGAGCGGTATCCGAGTTGTCGTAAAAGAACTTTTCGTAGGGCTGTGTAGTGATCCCGGCCCGTCTGCTTATCCGGTACAACGTGGAGAGATAATTGGTCATGGCGTTGCTCAGGTTATCCTTCAAACCTGCAATATCCGCATCTGGGTAAATATGAGAAAGAGCCTGGTAAAACCAAGAGTTGGTTTTGTTAAGTATGCCGTTGAGAAGGTGGACTCGATTGTCATGCTCGACGACCGAAGTTATCAGACCCATTTGTGTGGACATCAATAATGCCTCCGTACGATAAAGTATGCGTTGCGCTCACCCCTATATTACTTCCTTGTCCAGGGAAACGTAATCTGCGCCAAAAAGTAATACGGAAGAAGTAATATATGAAAAAGGAAGCCGAAAGGATGTGTCTATGCACTATATATTGTCGGTGTTGAGCGGCAAGGAGAAGGTAGTGAAAGCTATCCTGAGCAAGAGGGGCATTGAATGTCGGGAATTACCTTCGATTACAGGGTTTCTGATCGTGAACACTTCCATTCCGCCTGACATGAGAGACGAGATACCGCATATTATGTATATGTCGTCAGCCACCCCTGAGCAAATTGATAGATTGATGGAAGAAACGCAAGAGATACAAATAAAGGAGGGCATGAGGGTCCAAATAATGAAAGGTGAATATGCCGGATTTTATGGGCGGGTCAGACGGGTAATATCACATGGGAATGCGATAGTCGATCTCGGTTTATACGGCAAGATGATGTCTATACGTATATCTTGCAACGACATACAGGAGGGGTAATGGATATATCAGTCAAGTTAATCAGCTATTCTGTCCTTAAAGACAACATATCGGTACAGCTCGTATGCGATGAAGGTAAGGACGACGATCCCACCCTGCCGCTCCAACTCACCTCTTTGCAGGGACAGCACAGGTATATACATATCGGGGAACTCGAAACCAAAGGAATGATCAAATCCGTCGCCATACGGAAAGGTATCCACATTCTCCTGCATCTGCCTTGCACGCAGTATGTGGCGAAGAAACTGTTTTATATGATGGAGTCAGGCAAGCAAGTACGACTTATCCCAGTCAGCGAAAGTGAAGGCAAATTAAATGAACTGCTGGAAAAGGCCGCAAAGATGACAGATAAGGCCCCCAATGAGCTATTGAAGGAATTGACCACGTTCACGAACAAGAGTGGTAAGTTAATTGAAGGGAGGGAATCGGCTGGCGAATTGTCACCTCGCCATCAAGAAGTAGTGATATACAGGTTAAATCAGATGCTCCATGGGGACAATGCTTAAAACAATCAAGGCCATCGCGTCATATTTACGGGGAGATGACTACGCTCCCCCCACCATTAACCACAAAATAAAGATTGATCTCATCAGCCTTGCTCATACCCTGCACAGTGCTCAAGGTCACGTTGTTCGCCCCATAGTCTTTACGCCCCCACCGGCTGAATCCGAGGGAACACAAGCATATTCCTCAAGGCAATCGGATACCGCCATTGCCACCAACAATACCCCAGAAATACCAGCCGGCCCGTCAATCGACGCCGAACCGGGACCATTTCTGGAAACGCCGGCATTCATCAGAGAGGTAATAGAGCCATACTCAGACTTGCTGGAAAAGGTGGAAGCGTTAGAAGGCATATACCATATCATCAGCTTGTTAGACAAAGAAGGCGGGTGTCCATCTATCAGCGCAGGTGGTGATGGCGTATCGGGAACGGACTATGCCTCAGTCAAAGACATTTTGAGCAGAGTCACTCTCCGATCCCATACTTACCGCGTCACACGATATGCTATTGAGAAAGCGAAGGAAGCATATGGGGATAAGCCAGGTCAACTGCCGTCCATTGTCGTTGCTGCATTAGGACACGACCTCGGTATGCTGCCGTCATATCGCATACGGGACGAACACTTGAGTCAAGAGCACCCTGTTATCAGTGCCGCAATCGTGAAAGACATCTTCGGGATTCCGCAGGATGATAATGTTGTAGGCAGCCCGAAAGCATGGCTGAGTATGGCGGTTAAAATGATTCAGGAACACCATCAGATCAGTTCTACTGCCATAGTCTCTCTCCTGAGAGAAGCAGACGGTATGGCAAGGGAAGACGAAATTATCCAAGAAACAGGCACATATAAAAATCCGGCATGGAAAGACTGGTTCGATGCAAAACATTATTTGAACCGCTACATCAGGATGGAAATCAATGCCGTACAGGAACAGAAATGGCAGGCGTTCTCCTTTGACGGAATAGTGTATTGCCTTCCAGACTTGCTCTATGAGGCGGCAAAGCAATACGCCTCTGATTCCCAGGTTATCAGCATGTATTTATTCCGGCCTCTGGACAAAACCTCTGTCCTCAAATTGATACTGGGTTCACTCCGGCGCATCGGAGCGATAGGAGCGGAGCTTGGGCAAACGGAAATGCAGAAGAAATACAAGATCGTGTTAAAGATGAACAAAATCATAACCAAGGCCCTTATCCCAATCAAAGAGGAAGCCTTCGGAGATGGCGATATAGACGAGCTACACGAAACAAAAGAGGGCTTATCACACGCAATTACAGACGTAGAAGTGGCGTAACAATAGGGGCAAGATGCAGGGACAACGCATTACATATCCGAATACGGCAAAAAGATACGGTCTGCGACTGGAAACGCCGGAATTTATAGATGAAATGATCAAGCCTCACGAAAGCATCCTCAATTACATGGATGCGACTACCGGCATATACCGTATCATCGAATTATTAGACAGGGAAGGTGGCTGTCCATCTGTGGTAGATACCGGGAAGCGAAGAGGTCCTGAAGATGAATACCCTAAATTGTATGACATACTGAAAAAAGTGACCTTACGCAGCCATTCGTACAGAGTGGCACGGCTATCCATGGAGCTGCTGGCGAAAGACTATCTGGAGTACGACTATTTGATCCCCGTTACGTTGGTGGCCGCACTTGGGCATGACATAGGAAAGATACCATCTCTCAGGACTCCCGGACACTACACCACGGGGGAACATGCTGTGGTCAGCGAAGCGGTAATCAAGGAAATATATCGTGAGCATTATATGGCTATAGAATCCGCTACAGACGAGGAAACGCGAGGGTATTGTGGCCAACGGGTTAAATGGATAGATGATGCTCGGGAAGCCATACTGAACCATCATCGTCGGAGTACGGAAGGCTTTACCGCACGACTGCGTAAGGCAGATGGACGAGCAAGAGAAATGGAAGTGGCGGAGATCGCCGGCGGGAGCCTAAAAGTAAGACCTTGGGCAGAGTGGTTTGTCCCGGATTACTATCTGCGTTCGTATGTGAAACCATACGTAAATGTGCTTGATTCTGAACGTAATTGGAAGGCACTTGCCTATGGGAGCGTGGTGTATTGCGAGCCTTCCCTTCTATTCGATACGGCCATGAAATACGCCCAAGATGCGGGCGTTGTCTGCTCGTCGCTGTTCAGGGCAACCGACAAGGAAGCGGTATTAAAAGATATTGTGGATAGTCTCAAAACGATAGACGCCGTAAGCCCCGAGCTTGGACGTGCCTATTCCACGAGGCTCTACACAGTAGAGCTGGCCGGGGGGAGAAAACTCAAAAAGTCCTATGTGCCGTTGAAGATCGAAGCGATTGGACGCCCTGCCGAACTGGATCGGACAAAAGACAGATTCTTCCATTCGATCAAGGGCATCCGTCCATTTACTATCAAATCAGGAGGGGTAGCGTGATAGCACTATTTACAGCCGCAACGGGGTGGCTCGACAGGTTTAACCCACTCCAATATGTCGGGCACGAAGATTATGTGCATTGGTGGACGGAAGCATACCGTCTTGTATTAATTGGCTTCTGGGGAAGACTCATCGCCGCGATGTGTCTGGTGGGGGCATTCTGGTTTGGTGTGTACCGCAAGATGCCCGGCCTGGGCATTGTGCTGTTTTGCATAACGATAGCAATTACTTACATGGGTGGCTTAGTCAAAGTCATCTTCTGGTGGACGCCATAAGGAGGAACGGCGATGAACTATACGAAGGATACACCTCCGAAGCAAGATGCGGGGCTGGTAGTAGGCACACTGGGTGGGGCGGAAAAGCCAACAGGGTTACTGACGGCGATTTCGGCTATCGAGAGCTATGCAATGAGCGAACGGGAAAGCGGCTCCGTACCGGACGGATTTTTCACGACCGCCAACCGGGTGTCATTCTTTGCGGTGGGATTTACTGGTGGCTTTATCAGCGGCTTGATCGTCGCACTTCTTACTCCTATTGCGATAGGCGTGATCGAACGGTACATTCCGATCTTTGGCAGTACCGAGCCATCCCTATGGGATCAAGGATTCGCGTTTGCCGTTAGCATGTCATTCTCAATAGGATACGCAGCGTTCATCAGCAGGGTGAGGGGCGATTACGTCGGGACGGCATCAAAATCGGCCATAAATAATTTGATCGGAGGACTGGCAACAGGAGCAATCCTGAAAATGATCATCGCCTTTATCGGATTTCACTTCATGTATTTTCGGATTTTGGAACCATATACGCTCGGACCCTTGCTGATGAAGCTACACCCCTTCATAAAGCTGCCCACGCTTGAAATATGGTTCCAGTGGTTGGGTGAATTTCGCTATGTGTTTTTGATTTCGTCGTACTGGATCGTCTTCACTACCGCTCTGACAATATCCATCCCCATAGCAGCAGTGGCACTATCAACAAGAGGTACTCGCCGTCGCAAGAAGCAGGAAGAAAAGTGGGGGTGAAAATGAAAAAAGTCTATCCGTATCCCCTTCCCGGAAGTATAATATAGGCAGTTAGTTGTTTAAGTAGATACCGAAAGGAAAAAGGTAGGGCGGAAATTGTCCATGGATGCCCTGCCGGTAAAACTTTTCCCCGGTCTTATCAACCGGGTGTTGTAGCGTCTCGCCCCAGGGAGCGCACGTAAAATCGCAAAGAAGCCCTCTTTCGGGAGGGTGAGTAGTCTGGGGGGGTTGGGGCCTAATAAGCCCCAATCTGGAGCGTCAGTAATGACGACATACTACCGCGCTCTGGACATGTTTTTCCAGAAGCGGCCTACGCTGCCGAAAAAGTCTCGTGCCATTCGTGGCGGCATCGGAGGAAAGCGGGTCATTCCCACCCCCGACGAGGCGGGGGACAGGTTGCGTCGTAAGACGGACCTGGGGAGTAGGTACATTGGGAGTTGCGCTTCCTAATGTATCCGAGGGACAAAAAGCGCAAGGCGGACGGTTAAACCGCCTGGGGCGTGATAAAGCCCCAAAAAAAACCCCCCCTATCACCGAGGGATTGTATCGGGGCGTAATACGACGGGGAAGTTCCGTCGGGTCTGGCGAGCCGTCACCGCTGAAATTGCCGATAAGACCTGAACCCTAACGGGCAGGCACGGCAAGGAGGAGAAGATGAGGAAGTTATGCTGGAGGCCCTTCACGGGTCTCCGATATAAGATTTATGTGACCCGAAAGGGTCACATGATCAACATAGAAGCGGCCCGCAAGGCCGCTTCTAAAGAAGGTTGACCAAAAGGGGAAAGGCATATGCCTTTCCCCTTTATAGAAGCGGCCTTGTGGGCCGCTCCTATAGGTTAAACCGAAAAGGGGGGAAAGGCATATGCCTTTCCCCCCTTTTTTTCGTGCTTGAAACGAGATAAAGCAACTACATATTTTACCTTCCTTTCATTCGCCCTTCCACTGCATCTTTGAGCTTCTTCGCTGCCGAAAATCGTGGCACACGCTTGGCCTTGATCTTGATCGCCTTGCCGGTCTGAGGATTGCGAACCGTCCTGGCAGCACGCTCGAAGACCTTGAACGACCCGAAACCATAAATCACCACCGAATCCCCCTTACGCAACGCATCTGTAATGGTGTTCAGAAGACAACCCACCACTTCTTCCGCCTGTTTTTTCTTTCCGAGTACGGGGACCAACACCTTGACCAAATCTCCCTTATTCAATAGACACCTCCTGTAATAGAATATTATATTGTCTGCATGATGATGAACTCACCTGCCGACAATGAAAGCCCCATCTTCGTAATTCGCCTGTGTAGCAGCAGCTTTATTCACTTCTTTCAAGCCATGTCGAGTGCTGATATAGAGTCTCAACGCTTCCTTCACCAGATCGAACCGGCAATATGATTTGGCCAGACTTGGCAGCCCCTCACAAATGTCCCTATCTTTCTCCCTGTCTATGCCGAGACGAAGTGCTTCCCGGATAAACAGACCTCTGTGCGGTTTTGGCACCCCGTCTATCATGGCTATAATGTCCTGATCCTCGTCGGTGTTCAGTCTGATGATGTATCGTTTCATTGTGCTCATTGCGCGTATTCCCTCCCAAAGCAGTAGTAACCCATCGCGTTAGCGGTTACAGGATCAGACCGCACATACAGCTTCCTTTGCAGTTTCAGATGATTCTTCATGGCGAGCACACCGCCTCCTCCTGCGATGCCGATGTCCGGTTCCACCGGAAGGCCCTCGAAGTATCTGTCGATCAGCGATGACACCCTGGCCGCATACGCCTGAATAATCGTGGGCATCTGCTCCAGACGATACACTTCCTGGAGGATAGTGATCTCACCCATAGTCAGCAATTTCTCCGCCGAGTTGCGGTTGATGGGCCATTGATATTGTTTCTTGAACGTAGCACATATATCATCGAGTAGGAGCGACACTCCCATCGCCTCGCTGTAGGTGGCGTCCTCGATGTATTGGCCGTTCACAAAGAATACCATATCGATGGTATAGAAGCCCACGTCCACTACTGCGACGTTCTTTTGCGTAACCGTATCGTCCATTTCTTTGTAGGCGTAATATATGCCCGCACCCTGGGGGATCACGGATACCTGCGTGGCGCTCAGGTCATAAGAAGCCCCGTTCTTGGAGATCGCCGATGATTGCACGATACTCGTAAGTTTACGGGCGATGTCCTTAGTGTAATCACCTGGAGGAAGCCCCAGGACAATGTGTCCGCCATCCCGAAAATTATCCGGTTCCATGCCGCTTTTTACCAGTGCGTGTCCCAGAGGAGCGAGCCAGGCATTGGAACCGAGAAAGCTGGCCGTCCGGGTGTCGATCAGCCACTTGGATAGCGCATCGTGTCCGACAAGGTATTTCTCGCCGTTCACGATTATCGGTTTTACTGATCCGAATGTCTCCTCGGGCACCTTTGCGGTTACGTGCGTTGGAAACGCGCACGGTCCATTCTTGGAATTGTACGCCTTGGTGTAACCATAACCAATGTCAATACCGATGATTTTGTCCATTTAGTACCTCCCGTGTTTTATATATTCAATAAGCGTTCGTCTGATAGTATATTACTTCCAGAAAAGCAACATATTAGACGAAAAAACACAGAAAGGCAGTCAGGAGCACTCAAAAGTTATTATTTTCAAAGGGATGACAAGCATAACAGTTCCATGTATGTCTCAATCATGTACCTACGGTAGAGGAACGCGGTTATTGTAGGCAAAAGAGACACCGGTAAAACACCTATGGTACGGGAAAGACACGAAAAAGGATCATCATGTGTCGTATCATAGGGTCGTTAGAGGTGCGAGATAGGTTAATATGTGGACTGCAACTATACAAGATAGACACGGTAAACACAGAAAGCATCGCTAATGGACGGGTAATGTATCTATAATGTATTCGCATAAGTGGCGATAAGGCGTGCAAGGAGAGACACAAGAGTACCATACAGGCATAATGGAGCAAATCAAGGAATATACAGATCGCAACCGTCCGACCATTATCCACAGGCAATGTGAATAAGTAATGGCAAAACAGTCTACAGCAGTGTGTAAGGGGTTGAATATACGATAGAATAGCAAAATGCACAAAAAAGATGCACTCTGGCAGTTGACTTGACCCTAAACGGAAGTATAATGAGGACAAGGGAGCCTCATCAACTCCCCCACAGTCATTGAAGTAGGCTCACGAAAACAGTCATTGAAGTAGGCACACGAAAACCCCATTCATTGAAGTAGGTTCACGAACGTAAGAGGTCAAGTGGGTGATTCCCAGGCGGCCGTCTTAATCAGTGTAATAATCCGCAAAACATCAAGACAATCCGTCCTTGCATGCCAAAGGCGAAGACGCGGCTTGCGGAAGCCGTAACCCGTTGATTTAGCAAAGCAATCAGTATAATTGCATATGCGGAAAAAATGGGGTTTTTGCTTTGCAAGTTTTCTAATTTGGGATTAGCCGGGGTGGGTTAGTGCGTCAAAAATTCAATTGTTAGCACTTGTGAGGACTTAATATAAATATATATAGGGGCCAAAATGGACGCAAAAAGTGATGAAAAAGACAAAAAAGAGAGACGTCGTATCGAGCAAGTAGTTGACTGGCTGTTTGTCCCGGAAGGGGGTCAACGATGCTCCTTCCTGTCTGATGCTGATCGTATCCAATATATGGAGTGTGTTGTAGATCGGATCACCGATACCCCTGAGCACATTCAGGAACGGCTGATGTCACGATGGTACTACCGGGTGATGAACAATCACAAGAAACGAGAGCTGGCCGAAAGACTACTGAAAAGGGCGTCGGAGCAGATATACGCGAGGAGCCACTTGGAGGCATGGGCAGAAGCGATGCTGAGGAAAAGGCAGATGCAGATAACACCGGAAGCGATGGCAGTCTTGTATGCGATACATTCAGGCCGGGGCAAGGAAATGGCAGGTGTGTACGTGAGGGACATGCAGCGAGTAAAGGCACGAATGGCGTCCCGAATTAAACGCACTGGCACCATGGAGAAAACGGCTCGTGGGAGCACGGTACAGAAACCAAGGTATAAAAGAACTAAGCGGCAAGAGGAGGCGCAACGGAAAAAGTGGATGCAAGGGCACCCCTCCTGATAGGCATACTGATAAGTACCCTAACAGGCAGACCTATATGTTCTTTAGCCGCCTATCTGATGAATTGCTCATCGCGGCATCGCCTCCATCTCATGCACGAGGGCCGAGCATAGAGATGTACCCCGGACATAGCAGGGTAGCTGTTTCGCCTTGGGGAAGGAGAAACTTCTGAGTCAGGTATCAGGACCGGCAACGCACGAAGTGTGTTCGATTGGCCTGATCTGCTCCATAGGCTTTGCGAGCAAGCCTCTCAACCGTCTAACCCATACGGGCCATATAAAATATCTAAAGAACCATGACGCGGACTATAGGGCGTCCGCAACGGACGCCGTGGCGGTGGAGCTGTCATTAGCGGACACGACACGGGCGGAGTTATTGCGGGCGGCGTTTTTGTCTGCGTGGTTAGTGTATCCGCATGAGACACACGCAAAATCCAGGGTGCTGCGTCTGTTATCCTGGCTGGTGTGGCCGCAGGCGGAGCAACGCTGCGAGTTGTAGGCGCGGTCTATGCGGTGGATGGTGGCACCTACCTTTTGGGCCTGCCAATCGAGGGCGGCCTGAATTGCCGACGGCGACCAATTGCGGGCCAGGAAGGGGTTATTGAGTTTGTCCTCGGGATCGAAGGATTCGACCTGCCAGCATCCTGCGCTGGCGCGTACTGCATGGTAAGCGATGATGGAAGCGATACGCTGTGCGGTAGTCTTGATGATGTTCCGTTCCTGCGACCGGAGTTTGCGGAGCTTGTTCTGCATTGCTTCCCGTGTGGTACTAGACAAGGGTGCCGCGTCTTTACTTTTAAGAGCTTGGAGGATTCGCTTGATCTCGTTACGCACGGTATTGCGAGCGGCGAGCATGTTATCGCCTTTCCCGATACAGAGTTCCCAGTCGTAGGCTTTGCCGGATTTGTCCCTGAAATGGATCGTAGCCGGCACGGAATACCCGAAGTGTACCCCCATCACAATGTTGTCTGATAGCGGCTTTATGGAGAGCGGGTAGGTGGTGGCGATATGTCCGACATATCCTGCCTTTTCCCGCTTGCGCCCAAGGTAGGCGGCTCCTCTCTTCCATTCGCCGGAGACGATCCGTTCAAGTTCGGATCGGGAAGATTTGTCTCTTTTTTTAATCTTCAGCTCGAAGGCACACCAAGCAGGGACGTTATTTTCTTTGGCCCAATCAGCCCTGAACAAGTTGAGGCACAAGTAGTATTTGCCATCGCTGCACACGATGTTATTGCCGGAACTGGGGAGCATCAGGGGGTGGGTGCCGTTGGCCTTGTGTGTGGGGAGGACGGTATTGCCAGCCCGCAAGTCTTTACCGAGCTTCCCACGGAAGTGAGTCGAGGCAAAGACATACGCTTGCGATAGTGCCCTGGGGGACAGGGGTGTAGACAGTTGTAATTTTTCGAGGATGTCGGCGTACCCGGTGGAGAATCCCCAATCCTTCAAGTCTGCTTTGAGAATCTGACTTGAGTAGAGCAGGGACGTGGTATAATTGCACAGGGCGGCGAAGTCGTAGAAGCATTGGATCAGGGCTTTGTAGGCTGTCCGGCCCGTATCTTCGTCCACCGCATACACGGTATGCGAACGGCGGTCGTACCCCTTGATCTTTCCCAAGCCGAAGGTAAGATTTTTGGTGAGGGTTTTGGGTGGCGTATTGCCATTGGCCGCATCACTTTCGATCAATTAGTTCTCCTGCGTTTCTTTTTGCTACCCAGTTCCGCAACCACGGTTGACACGAAGGGGTGCGGCTGACGCCGATCCGGCCCGACATACGAGGGTGTGTGGATGGTATCGGGAGCCTCGTTTTCGAGGTGCGCTATTGAGATGTCGAGAAGGCGGAGCATGTATTCGTAATCCTCGCGTTTCAGTTCCTGGCCTATATCATCCTTATTGTGCCGGCAGGACACATCGTCGTCATGTATAGAGGCTTCCTCCACGGTCAGCATCCACAACGCAATCAGGTCTGGCAGCGTCCTGTTGATATATTCCTGGTTGCCGGTAGCATACACCGCTTCTATTTTATTGCGGATTTTTCTTAGAGCGTTTGCTGCGCTTCGCATATAATATGGTGCCCCCTAAAGATTATATTCTATGTAATACTTCGACAGCGGGCTATGAACCCGTGTTACATAGAGGGTGGACTCATTTTGCACAGAGTCACCGCCAACAACAACGAGGCCGTCCCCGTGTTTATATAACTTACCACACGACGCACTATATATCCAGCACAATACACCCCTCTACGTCTGCTACCGACACGCAACGAGCACAAGCGCATAGCACCCGAGGCAGGCCCCTGCGCTTCGAAGTCATCTGAGTAACAGGCCCCGGCCTCCCGCCCGCCCTATAATTACAGGTGTTCAATTGTGCGAATCCGCTGTTCCTCAACCTTACCCTCTGTCTCTTTGATAGGCCCGAACCAGTCCTGGGTGATCCAGGACAATCTCTCGCACAGCCTCTTGACGCTGTACCCCTGAGATAGAGGTTCGTACACTTCGTCCATGATGTATTCCAGGGCCGCCTGGAGTATGTTTTTGGGCATGTGCACCGACATCATGGTGCAGTACGAAGCGTCATCTACCGCTACCCAATCTCCGTCATGTCGCACATACACGGAGAAAGCGGAGCAGGGGCACGTCATTGGATGAGGGATCGGGATCGTAGTCGCCACAAATCCCCTTTCCCACGAAGTCCCATTCTACCATGACATCATCCCTGACGAAGCTCAGGGTCTCGAAGGACAATTCCGTTAGAGTCATATACGATCCTTTTTTGAACACCTGTAACACAACACAAGTTTTGATGGCCAGCCAAGGTTCTCTGTCCATTTCTCCTCACTTCGGCATCCATCCCATCTTTCTGCACAATTCCACTGCCTTTTTCTTGCTCGTGAAGGCATCCATCCAGAATCCAGGTTCAGGCTCGGCTACTATTGCCCAGACCCAATCACCAGTCTCATTGGTCTTGACAATGTCCACCGGTAACTTTGGAATCAGGGCCAATTCAATCGCTCGGTCATAGCTCACGGGATCTTGGGCTTT
>Ga0209407_1003197_pt1 | contig 14491 bp, 13 predicted proteins | sample AD_JPNHG3_MetaG_FD_184410 | JGI IMG/M metagenome (GOLD analysis project Ga0209407, IMG submission 184410) | Active sludge microbial communities of municipal wastewater-treating anaerobic digesters from Japan - AD_JPNHG3_MetaG (SPAdes) (version 2) | ecosystem: Engineered > Bioreactor > Anaerobic... | reverse complement strand
CGCCCGCCTCCAACGACAAACCGACGCCTGCCGGAGCCCGGCCGGATGGCCAAGCTTTGCCCTTTAGACCGCCCCGCCCTCCCCCCTCGCGCTTCCCAGCATCTCGACCCCCTTGATTTGGAACCGCCGGATTGCGACCGGATCGGTTGCAGACATGGCCATAAACCCGTTACAATGGCCCACTTCCAAAAGGAGGACATTCATGACGGTCATCAATACGCCGCAAGCCCCCGAGGCCATCGGCCCCTATGCGCAGGCGATCGAAGCCCAAGGACTCATCTTCTGCTCGGGCCAGCTCGCAATCAACCCCGCCTCCGGCAAGATCGAAGTGGTCGGTGCCGCAGAGCAGATGATGCGCGTGCTGCTCAATCTGCGGGCCGTGCTGGAAGCGGCCGGATCGGGACTCGACAAGGTGGTGAAGACCACGCTCTTCCTGACCGACATCGGCGACTTCCCGGCCGTCAACAAGGTCTATGCCGAAATGTTCGGCGATCACAAGCCGGCGCGCTCGACCGTCCAGGTGGCGCGTCTGCCGAAGTGCGCGCGCGTCGAGCTTGAGGCGATTGCGGTCAAATGAAGCCGTGCGCGGCCAGCCAGTCGCGCACGGGCGCGGCAGGCAGGCCCATGACGTTGGTGTAGGAGCCGCTCGTGCCGGCGATCAGCAGCTCGCCGTTCTCGTCGATGTCGTACGCGCCCGCGCGGTCGAGCGGCCGCGTCCGTTCGAGATAGGCCTGGATCACCGCTTCGGTCAGCGGCTTGAAGCGGACTGACGACGCCTCGACGCGCAGGTCGGGCTCCTGTCCCGGCAATCCCAGCGCCACGCCGGAGTAGACGATCTGCGTGCGCCCTGAGAAGGCGCGCAGGAAGGCCGCCGCCTCTTCAAGGTCGGCAGGCTTGCCGATCAGACGGCCCTCAAACCACACCAGGGTGTCGGCCGCGATGATCGCGGCGTCGGGCCGGCGCGCGCGGCAGACACGGTATTTCTCCGCCGCGTTCGTCACGACCGTACGGACCGGATCGGCGGCATCGTGGATCTCACCCGCATCCACGGCGCACACCTCGAACGCGCAGCCCAGAGACTTGAGGATCTTGCTGCGCCGCGGCGAGGCGGAGCCCAACACGAGCGGAACCGGTCTGACGAGGGTCTCCACGGCCATTCGCCTCAGGGCGCCGCATGCCGCCGCTGCTGGCGCGTGAGCGGCGCCTCCACCGTCATGCCACCGCCCGGCCCCTGCCCGATATGCGCGGTCCTGCGCCGGATCATGACCATCTGCACGATCGACAGCACCTGGCTCACCGTCCAGTAGAGCGAGAGCGCCGAGGGGAAGCTGTAGAACATGAAGAGCATCATGACCGGCATCATGACCATCATCATCTTCTGCTGCTGCGGATCGCCCGCCGAGGGCGTGAGATAGCTCTGCAGCGCCATGGTCCCCGACATCAGGATCGGCAGGATGTTCAACGGAATCGGCAAGACTCCCGCCAGCAGATTCTCGGGCTCACTCAGGTCCGCGATCCACAGGAAGGGCGCGTAGCGCAGTTCGACCGCGCTGCGCAACACCGTGAAGAGCGCGATGAAGACCGGGATCTGGATCAGCATCGGCAGGCAGCTTGACAACGGGTTGACCTTGTTCTCGCGGTAGAGCGCCCAGGTCTCCTGCTGCATCTTCTGCGGGTTGTCCTTGAACTTCGCCTGCATCTCCTTCAGTTTCGGCTGAAGCTCCTGCATCTTCTTCATGCTGACCGTGCTTCTGTGCGTGAGCGGCCAGAAGATGATGCGCACCAGGAAGGTCAGCAGAATGATCGCCATGCCGTAGTTCGGAATCAGGCGGTGGAAGAAGTTCAGCGTCGGGACCAGCAGCTTGCAGAACCAGGTGAAGGTCCCGAACTGCATCACCGCGTCCATGCCGTTGCCGAGCCGCTGCAGCAGCGACAGCTTCTTGGGGCCGATGTAGAGCGCATACTCGCGCGTCAGGGTCTCGCCCTGCCCCAGCACGCCGCCGGGGAAGCGCACACGCGCCGAAACCTCATTGAGATCGTAGACCGGCTGCGCCACGTCGCGGGTCATCGTGGCCGTGAACCCACAGTTGGTGTCGCTGGACCAGAACCCGGTCACAAAAAAGCGCGACTTGATCGCCACCCACGTCTGCGGCTCATGGATTGGCACGGTCGTGCGCTCGGGCATGCCGACGGCTGACGGCTTGCCTCCGCAGCCGAAACCGCCGCCGGGCGTGCCGCCCACGAGATACTGCTTGGTGGCCTTCTCCTTGTCCCAATAGCGCACCTTGGCTTTGGCGAAGGCGGGCAGCGAATCGACCGACAGCATGTCGTTCTTGGAGACGCCGCGCTGCATGGCGCCGATCGACACGCTGTTGGTGCCGAGCCGCGCCAACTCCGTTCCGCCGTTGCGCAGCGTGTCCGTGACCTTGACCTGATAGCCGTCCAACAGCTCGATGCGGCGGGTCAGCGCCAGCCCCTGCGCCGTGGCCGCCGAAAAGACGGCGGCCTTGCCGCCCTCTTCGCGCGTGACGGCATAGGCCGCGTTCGGGGCGAGCCCCGGCACGCCGGACCACTCCAGGCTCGGCGCGTTCGCGAAATCGAACGTGACCGGCGGGTTATTGTCGGACGCCTTGCCCGGCTCGCTCAGAAACCGGTTCAGCGTGACCCGCTTGATCACGGCACCGTGCGACGAGACCGCGAGCGTCACGTCGCCGCCGTTCAGGATGACGGTCTCCTCCGGCTGCGCGGGAGGCGCCGGGCGCGCGGCCTCGGCCTCGGGTTGCGCCGGCGAAGTTTCCGGCGCGGCGGTCAATGCCGTCTGTGCCAGCGGCAGCGGCTCGGCCGCATCAGCCGTCGCGGCGGCAGGCGGAACCGGCTTCGCGGCCGCCTCGCGGGCGCGTTCGGCCGCCTGCTTGTTGCTGTAGAACATCCACCCGACCAGCGCCAGGCCCAACAGAATCGAAATAATCCGCTCTTGCCTATTCATAATTCCTCAAAAACCGGTCACGACCGTTTGGGCGGCACCGGGTCATAGCCCGACGGCCCGAACGGACGGCAGCGCATCACGCGCCGCAGCGTCAGCCAACATCCCTTGATCACACCATGTGTCCGGAGTGCCTCGATACAGTAGGCCGAGCAGGTCGGCTCAAACCGGCAGCACCGCCCGAGATGCGGCGACAGCACCATCTGGTACGCCCGCACGAGCAGGATCAGCACCCCGCTCACGGCCCGGCTGATGACGGCCACGATCCAGCCCATGCGCGCCCTCCGTCATCCTCCGGCCAGCACCTTCGCGCGCACGTACACCGCCTCCAGGTCCCGCATGACCTCCTGGCACCGCTTGCCGGCGATCCCCGCGCGCGCGATCAGAATCACATCCACATCCGGTGCCAGGCGGTGGCGGCTCAACCGGAACACCTCGCGCAGCAGGCGCTTGGCACGGTTGCGGTCGACCGCGCGCCGGAAGGTCCTCTTGGAAACGACAACGCCGGCCCTGCGGCCGGCGTCCGTTCCGCGCGACACCCACATCACCAGCGTCCGTCCGTAGACCGGCCGCTTCCGGGCGAATATCCGCGCATACTTTGAGGCGTCCAGTCGGAACGGGCCGGGCAACGGCAACGGGCCGTCCCCGTTCGGTGCGGAACCGTTCATGACGCCGTGAGGCATCGCCCTTACACCTGCGTCAGGCGCACGCGCCCCTTACGGCGGCGCGCGCGGATAATCGCACGTCCACCCCGGGTGGCCATCCGGGCCCGGAATCCGATCTTGCGCGCGCGCTTGATCTTCGAAGGCTGCCACATCATCTTCATGGTCATCGTCTCCTGCTTGTCAACGTGAAAAAAGAAGGGTTAGGTTATCACACCGCATGGGCATGGTCAACCCACGCTGAAAAATAATCTGCACGACCAGGAGGGACGGCGGCCTCGCCGTCCGGACAGGCAGGAATGCCTGTCCTACCTTTTGCGGCGGCTTGCCGCCGCTTTAAAAAGCGGGAGCAAGCACCCGCACTCCATAAACCGTTCACGAGTCCTTGATGCTGACCAGGAACTCGGCGTTGCTCTTGGTGTTCTTGAGGCGCTTGACGATCATCTCCATGGCCTCGACCGGCGGCACCCCGTTGAGGGCGCGGCGCAGGATCCAGGTGCGGTTCAGCTCCTCGGGATAGAGCAGCAGCTCTTCCTTGCGGGTGCCGGACTTCTCGATGTTGATCGCCGGGAAGATGCGCTTGTCCACGAGCTGACGGTCCAGGTTCAGCTCCATGTTGCCCGTGCCCTTGAACTCCTCGAAGATCACCTCGTCCATGCGGCTGCCGGTATCGATCAAGGCGGTCGCGATGATGGTGAGGCTGCCCCCTTTCTCGATGTTGCGGGCCGCGCCGAAAAAGCGCTTCGGCTTGTGCAGCGCGTTGGCGTCGACGCCGCCGGAGAGAATCTTGCCGCTGTGGGGCTGCACCGTGTTGTAGGCGCGCGCCAGCCGCGTGATGCTGTCCAGCAGGATCACCACGTCCTTGCCGTTTTCGACCTGGCGCTTGGCGACCTCGATGACCATTTCGGCCACCTGCACATGGCGCTCCGGCGCCTCGTCGAAGGTGGAGCTCAGCACCTGCGCCTTGGTGTTGCGCTGCATGTCGGTCACCTCTTCAGGGCGCTCGTCGATCAGTAAAATGATCAGGACGGCGTCCGGATGGTTGGCCGATATCGCGTTGGCGACCTTCTGCAGCAGCACGGTCTTGCCGGTGCGCGGCGGCGCGACGATCAGGCCGCGTTGGCCGAAGCCGATCGGCGTGAAGATATCCATCACGCGCATGGAAATTTCAGTGTCGGAGGTCTCGAGGCGGATGCGCCGGTCCGGGAAGAGCGGCGTGAGGTTCTCGAAATGGACCGTGCGGCGCGCCTCGGCGGCCGGCTTGCCGTTCACCATGTCGACGCGTCCGAGCGCGAAGAAGCGCTCCTTCTCCTTCGGATCGCGCACCGGCCCCTCGATGTAGTCGCCGGTGCGCAGCGCGAAGCGCCGCACCTGCGACGGCGAGGCGTAGACGTCCTCGGGGCACTGCAGGTAGTTGCTCTTGGGCGATCTCAGAAAACCGTAACCGTCCGGCAGGATCTCCAGCACGCCGCTGGTGATCACCGTGCCGCCGCGGCGCAGGTAGCTGCGGATGATCTCGAAGATGATCTCGTGCTTGCGCAGCGTGCTGGCGTCCTCCGCATTGACATTGGGCAGCAGCTCCAGCAGCTCGGCGACCTCTTTTTTCTGCAGGTCGGTCAGATGCAGGTCAGGCAGGTTTTCGGGAACCGGCGGCTGATAGACCTCGACGATGGGGCCGCGTGTGAGACTGGGTTGCGCCGTACCGTCCTGCGGCTGCGCGGGCTGCTGGCCGTTCGCGTCGGGCGCGGGCGCGGCGTTGCGCGGCGGCAAATCGGGCTGGTCGTAGTCCTCCGGCAGACCTAGCGGCAGCTTCTGCTGGCGCTGTCCTCCGGGGCCCGCGTGCTGCATCCCGCCGCGGTTGTGGTGCTTTTGCGGGCGCTGGCGGTTGTTGTTCTGTCCCCCGCGTCCATCGCGGCGCTTGTTGCGGTCGCCCGAGCCGGAAGGACGCGCCACCGGACTGATCGGCGGACGGGAGGCGAAGCGCGCCCACTTCGAACGCGGCGCATCGCCGCCTGCCTCACGGTTCGCGGGCTGCGCCGGCGGTGTATTTTGCTCAGGGGACTCGTTTTCTGTACTCATCGGCTTTCTCCGTCAGGAAGCGGTAGACTTTTTCCGCCTCCCTCGCCAACGCCTCGGCATCGGCATTATTTTGAACCACGAGATGTGAACGGGCGGCCTTTTCCGCAACCGGCATCTGCGCGGCGATGCGTCTGCGGGCCTGCTCGTCTGTCAGGCCTCTGAACCGCATCAGTCGTTCACGTTGCAGCGCCTCGTCTGAAACGAGACATATAATGACATCCCAGTCCTCAGACCATCCCGCCTCAAACAGCAGCGGGATCACGGCGATCCGGAGGGCCTCCGCAGGCTCCTCCAGCCACGCCTGCAGGGCCGCCCGCACCAGCGGGTGCACGATGGCGTTCACCTGCCGCCGGGCCTCCGGATCACAAAACACGCGCTCGGCAAGCGCAGCGCGATCAATCCCGCCATGCTCATCGAGAACGGAAGGGCCGAAGAGACGCACCAAACCCTCCACGGCTGCGCCGCCGGGCGCCTCCAAGCCATGCACCACGTCGTCGGCGTCCAGCAGTTCCGCGCCCCATTGCCGAAGGGCACCGGAAAAGAGACTTTTGCCGCACGCGATGCCGCCGGTTATCGCTACACGCATGACCATGCAGTCAATCGTCAACAGGGTAAAACAAGAAAGAGCGGACGGGGCACACCCCCGCCCATCCCACATGTGTTGCCGTCACCTGCGCCGGCCCGAGAACTAGTAGTCTGTAAAACCCAAAACGCCGGTTTTTTCTAGCCATGATTACAGGATTAACATGATTGGGACAAAGCAGTTAAATCATGAAAATCCTGTAATCCTGGCCGAAATATTAAACTGTACAGAGCACTAGGCCCTCAGGCTTTACTGGATTGCGGCCGCGTTAGGCTCTGCGCCGCCCTCCGGAGCCGCAACAGGGGCCGCAACAGGCGCACTCGGGGTCGAGGAGGCGCCTGCCGCCAGCAACGCGGACTCACCGCCCGTCTTCACCACGCGGCCTGCAGGGTCGACCAGGCGCGCCGTCACGAACACCAGCAGATTGCGTTTGATCGAATGCTCAGAACGGCTGCGGAACAAACGCCCGATATAGGGAATGTCGCCCAGGAACGGGATCTTGTCCTCCATCGTCTTGCGGTCCTCCGTGATCAGGCCGCCCATCACGACCGTGGCGCCGTTGTAGACCGAGAGCTGCGTCTGCACCGACCGCACATGGAAGAAGGGCTGCTCCATCGGCAGTTCGGTGTACTCCGGCTCGGGATTCATGAGTTTGAGCAATTCGGCCGGGCTCAGCAAGGCGGCTGCGGTGTCGGTCAGGGTGGGGGCCTGTTTCTCGACCGGAATTTTCGTTCCGTAGTTTTTCCAGACCGGCTCTGAGACCACCTGCGGGTTGAGCATCAGGTTGATCATCTGGCCTTCAGCGGAGACTTCCGGCACCACCTGCAGGATCACGCCGACCTCACGCATCTCGAAGTTCTGCGGCTCAACCATGAAGGGAACCGGTATGGAGGTGGTTGAACCGGTGCTGCCGCCGCCACCCGAAGCATCAATCTCCTGGACCTCGAATTCGGTCGGGTAGATATACTCGGTCACGACCTTCATGATCGCTTCCTGGCCGGACTTGGTGACCACTTTGGGGGCCGAGAGCAGGTCGGTGTCGGAGCGCTGGCTCAGCATGTGCAGAATCATGGAGAGATCGGCGTTGCCGAGGAAGGCGTTGACGCGCATGAAGTTGTCGTTGATCCGATTGCCCTCGCCGGCGATCTTGTTGCCCTCCGTGCTCAGATAGCGCTGGCCGGTGCTGTAGTTCACGCCGTCAATGGCATTCATGCTCGCGTTATGGCTGCTCGCGTTAACCTTGCCGGATTGACCAGGGCCGACCGAAGTCGGCTTGAGAGTGCCTCCATCCCAGTAGTACCCAGGCTGCCCAGCCTTACCCGCCGGACGCGTGTACGGCGCGTAGCCCATGAGCGGCGTTTCACCGTCCGCTTGGTAGAGCGGATTGCCGGCCGCATCCGTGAGCTGGATCGGCTTGTTGCTGAACTCACGCAGGTTGAGCGCCTTGTCGAGGAACCCGCCGGCGTTGAAGCTGAAGTCGCTGTTGAGCAGCCACTCGAAGCCGAGCGAGTTGAGATCCTCCTGCGCGACCTCCACGAAGCGCGCCTCGATCTCGATCAGGCGGGGCGTGACGTTGAGGTCCTCCAGCACCTGCTCGAACACGGCGAGCTGCTCGGCGGTGTTGGTCACGCGCAGCTTGCCGATGGTGGCGAGATAGGAGATCGAGGAGCCGTCCGGCCACTTCACGCCCATCTGCTCGAAGAAGACCTTCCAGTCCTGTTTCTGGCCCATGTCCGCCGTCTGCATGAAGGTCGTGTCGCCGCCGCCCTGCGATCCCATCTCGCTGGCGGCCGCCGACATGCGCTCGGTCAGCGACGAGAGCACGTTGTAGGAGCGGGTCATCAGCTCGGAGTCCGGCTCGTTGGCCGGGACGATCATGACGATGTTGCCGCGGATCTTGAACTTCATGCCGGTGACGTCGCAGACCAGCTTGAGGGCGTCATAGAGGCTGATGAAGCGGGCGCTCAGCGCCGAGATCGGCGGCACACCGCCAGCGGCGGCTGAGGGCGCCGGCGCGAAGGGATCGGCATTTTCGGCGGGTGCGGCGGCCGGTGCGCCCGTGTTCAGCTTGAGCACCAGGTTGACGCCGCGCTGTTCCATCGGAATCTCGGGCTTGTCGTAGTCGCGGCTGGCCTGCTTGAAGAAATCGACGGCGTCAATGATGGTGGCGGGCGGGCGGAAGGTGACCTCCGGGATCACGATGTCGCGCAGCTTCTGCTGGATGACCTGCTCGGCGGTCTTGGTGCCCAGCGGATCGATGGTCGGCTCTTTGCGCGTGATGTCGCCGCTGCCCGAGGGGCGCTGCGCGCTGTCGATGGCGTAACGGTTCGGCGTCCACGACGCGCGGACCTCATGGATCATCTTGCTGCGCGTGGCTTCGAATTCGATATCCGCAACAGCCTTCATGCGGTCGGCGATACGGTTACGCAGCTCCATCGCTTCCACGTTGTGGGGATTGTCGCGCAGGACCAGCTCACACTCCTCCAGCGCCTTGGCATACTCGGCGGTGGTGTAGTACTGGCGCGAGCGGCGCAGGCGGCGGCGGATCTCGTCACGCTGGGCCTGATATTCTTCTTCGTTGATCCGGTGGGAAATGCTGGAGGTGTCGGCTTCGGCCTTGGGCGGCTGGCGCTTCAATGTTTCGATCAGGCGCTCGGCCTGCGGGTGGCCGTACTCTTTGGCCTGCGCGGCCAGCGGCAGCGCCTTCTCGGCGTCGGCGATCTTCATCGCCTGCTTGGCGTCCAGGTAGAAGGCCTCCGCCATGCCGGCCTTGGCCTCCTCGCGCGCGGCCTGGGTGGCCGGACGGTTGCCGATGAACTCGAGGGCCTGCTTGTATTGATCGCGGGCCAGTGCGTAGTCACCGGCGGCCAAAGCCTTCCGGGCGGCCTCGAGAGAGGCAAAGCCGTGGCTGTCGAGCGACTTGCGGCGGATCGTCTCCAGCATCACCAGCTCAGAAATCAGGCTGGCCGTGTCGTCCTTGTCCGCCACGGCCGGCGCGTCGCCAGGGGCGGGCGCGGGCTGCGCCGCAGGGGCGGGCGCGGGCTCGACTGCGGGCGCGGGCTCCGCCGCAGGGGCAGGTTTCTCTTCCGCCTTGGGCGCCGCGGCAGGCGCGGGCTCGACCTCGGCCGGCCTGGCCTCAGCGGCGGGGAGTTCGGCAACCGGCGCAGGGGCCGGCGCAGGCGCGGGCTCAACGGGCTGCACCTCGGCCGGCGCGGGAGCGGCGGGCGGCGGCTGCGCCGGAGCGGCGGCAGGCTTTTTCTGCTGGCCACCCAAATCCTGCAGCAACGCTTCGAGATCATCCTGCGCGTACAGGCCGGTCACGGCTCCGCAAGCCATGGCCGATACACTCAACACCAACAACCACCGTGTACTATGCGTCATCTGGAGAGACTCCTATTTGTGGCAGCTTCTTATCCTGAATAGGCAATAAAAGGTTCCCATATTAGCCGGAGTAATGTGACTAATCAAGCTTGGGAATCACTTTTTGTTGCCCAGTCGCTTCGTTCTCTATCGTGACAGACGTCTTCGCACTGTCGACGGAAAGGACGCGGTACGTTTCTTCGCGGACCTTGAACGTGCCGCCCTCCAACACCGAATACTCGGCGTTATCGAGCGGAAGCACGATCACCGCTTCAACGTCTGTGACCTTCCCGCTTTCGTTGATCGTCAACGTCATCTCTTTGTTGTCCGACAATCTTTTCACCGTCACGGTCGACGCGTCCACCCGCATTTTAATGCCGGGCATGTTGGGGTTTTCGCGCTCGACGGTTTTCGCCGTGACCGTTCCCGCGAGATACCCGGTTTCGCCGATCTTCTCGTTCTCGCGCACCCAGTACGTCCTGCGGATCGGTTCGATCTGGTTGAAGACGATCTGGTTCTTGCCGTCGGGCATCTTGTTGACGCCGCTGAAGACCAGCGGCATGCGCTTGCCGCGCAGCTCCTTGACGCGCAGGAGGCTGACCAGCGCCGGATGCGACTTGGGATCTTTCGGATCGGTCTTGGCGATGATCTCCTCCAGGTTCGTGAAGCCGTCGCCGTCGAGATCGCCCTTGGCATCGGCCGGATCCTGCGGATTCAGCCCCAGCGCATTCTCGATACGGTCAGGGATGCCGTCGCCGTCGCTGTCCAAACCGGGATCGGACTCGGCCGGCTTCGGCTGTGCGCCCGCGCAGAAAGGGCAGGTCTCGGCCGCGTAGGGGATAGGCTTCTGGCACTCTTTGACCACGCAGATGACGCGCCGCTCCGGTGTCAGGAAACCGGCCTGCTGAGAGTCGGGACGCTCCAACTGCAGCGGCGAGCGCGCCAGCCGCATGGCGGCCTCAAACTCCGACATGTCGATGGCCCCCAGGGCGGTGGAGGCGGGCTTCAACGAGCTGATTTTCAGCTTGTAGTTGGCCTCTTCGCGCTGCCGGGCAGGCCCCGCCGCGCGCGTGAGGTAAAACAGGGAGGTGACGAGGCCGATCAGCACCACGACCACGATCACTTTGTCGTAGTACTTGACGACGGGATTGTTCGCGTTGAGTTTCAAGGCCACGGTTTAGACTCCCTCAAACGAGTAGACATCGATGTCAAGTTTCACGTTCACCGGCGGTTCCAGTTCTGGATCGGTCACGATCCGCTCGACATGCGACAGCTTGGCCGGGTCGACTGGCGCCGCCCCATCGGTGGCGAGCTTCGCGGAGCTCTCCTTCTTCCTGGCGTTAAACTGCGCCAAGAGGTCACCCGTCTTGCGCAGCTCGACTTCGGCCACCACCGCAAAAAGGTCCATCGCCGCCAGCCGGTTCAAAGCCTCGATGAAGGCGGCCGGACGCGCCACGAACTCGACCGTGAAACGCTGACTGGTCCAATACGCCGTTTCGGCGCGCGCGGCGGATCCGGACGCCCTGGCGCTGCCGCCGCTGTCGTCCCGGCGGCGGCCGCGACGGCGCGGGGACGTCTCTTGCGGCTCTTCCTCTTTTCTCACGATATCGAAAACCTCGCGCTCAACCTTCTTCAGCTCCAGAATGTTGGCGGCGTAAAGCTCCTCGCAGATCTTCTCGATGATGGCCAGTTGCACGGCCAGCCGGTCCACGTGCTCGGACGCCGGCAGGCTGTCGGATTGCCCGAGATACTGATCAAACCCGAAGTAAAAATTGGGGCCGACGATCTTGCCCTGCACCGCGCCGGAATGGGCAGACAGCCTGCGGACCGAGGCCTGAAGCTCCTGCTTGAAGCTGGTCGGTGTTTTGGGCTCAACATGGAGGTCGCCCTTGTGGAGCTGGTTGGAGGCGGTAGCCAGCCAGCCCTCCAGCACCTTTTGATCCTCGCCGACACGCGCGATGTTCTCGTCGCTGGGGAAAACCTTTGCCCGGTAGATCTGCTGCAACTCTTGATACGCCCGGTCGCGCTCTTCCGCCGCCTCGTTTTTGATGGCGGTTTCACTGTAGAGAAACCAGCCGGCAACCCCGCAGACGGCAGCCATCAGGACGCCGCAGGCGATCATGGTGATCTGTTGACGTTTCATTTCGTTTCGGTATCCTTCGAGGCCGCCTCGGCCAGTGTCGCCTCGATTGTGAATTCAATCAAATACGCCTCGACGTCCTTCTGACCGGTGATCCTGACATCCTTCGGCCCCTTGCCGAACACCGACTGCATCTTCAGACGGTCGCGCAGCACTTCCAGCACCGTCGCGTTACGCCCGGCGGCGCGCTCCTTCTCCTCGACCGCCTTGAGCTTGTCCGCCCAGCCGCGGCCGACGATGCGCAGTCCCGTCACGCGGTCGCCCTCGCCCTTGACCGGCACCAGCTCCGTGAGCCAGACCCCGTCGAACAGACTCTTGCGCACGGCATCCACGCGCTTCAGCCACGCCGAGCGCTCCAGGATCACGTCCCGCAACGCCTCGGCCTTCTTCGAGACCTCCCCTTCGGCGGCCTGCGCCTTGCTGAGGCGGGCCAGGTCGCCCTTGCGCGCACTCAACTCCTCGGCCACCTGCGCCCCCTGGACGCGGTACAGTTCCGCGAGCTGCTTCGCGTGCACCACCCAGATGAACAGGCAGAGCAACAGGCCGGCCGCCGCCAGCGCAAAGAACGGCACGCGCTTCTTGAAGGACTTGCGCTTGACGATCTCGGGCGGCATCAGGTTGATCTCAACCGGGCACGCCAGGGAACGGCGCAGCGCCAGTCCGACGCTCTCGGCCAGCACGAAGGCATCGACGCCCGCCCGCTCCCGGTTGATCCGGCTGCCGATCCCGACATTCGCGAACGGATTGAGATAGGTGACCTCAATCTGCAGCTTCTCGCGGAAGAAGGTGTCCAGGTGCGGCATGCCCGCCGAACCGCCCGTCAGGAACATCCGGACCGGTGCGCTGCCCCCCTGCTGGCTGCGGTAGAAATTCACGGAACGGCTGATCTCGGCGTGCAGGCGCGTCACCACGTTACGCACGACTTTCGAAACGCGCTCGGCCGTCTCGTCCTCCGAAGCGGTCACCCCGCCCAGCGACACGAACGCGACCTGCCGCTTCAGAGCCTCAGCCTCCGCGAAGGAGATCTGGAAGCTCTTGGCGACCTCCTGCGTGATGGCGTTGCCGGCCACCGGGATGCAGCGGTTGTAAATCTTCTCGTCTTCAATAAAGATCAGGTTGGTCGAGCGCGCGCCGATATCGAGCAGCACCGTGCAGCCGTCCAACTGCGAGTAGTTGTAGCGCAGGCAGTTGTAGAGCGCCATCGGCGCGACATCGACCACCTCGGGCTCCAGCCCGATCTCCACAATGCGGTCGGTGATCTCGCGCACGTTCTCGGTCTTGGCCGCCACGATCATCGCGCACTGCTCGCCCATCGAGGCGTCGCCGATGAACTGATGGTTCCAAACGATCTCGTTCATCGGGAACGGGACGTTCTGCTCCACCTCGTACTGCACCATCTGCAGCAGCTTGTCCTCGGCCACAGCGGGCAGCCGCACAAAACGCGGGAACACCATCTGGCCGGAGAGCGAAAGCATCAGCGGCGCGGGACGGATGCCGCGCGCCTTCATGATCTCGCGGACAGCCGCCGCCAGATGCGAGCCGATCCCCGTCTCGACCTCCGGATCCGCCCCCAACTCGGACATGCCGTAATTCGTCAGTTCCGGCGCACGCCCGCTTTTGACGGCGAATTCGGCTAAAACAACTTTGCTCGCGCCCACATTGAGCGCGAGAATGCGGTCAGATGAGAACACTATTGCACCACCTCGTAATCGTCCGGGTTGATCAACGCGAACGGTGTCTTCAGACGGTCCACCAGCCCTGTGCGCCGGACAAGGAACGGATTGCCGGCCGCATCGCGTTTGTCCATCACGGCGCTCTCGCGCCACCACTCCTTCGGCAACTGGATACCCGAGGCCAGCGCCTCGCTGGCCAACACCGTCCCATCCTTGCCGGTGACCTCGAGCGCCAAGGCGATCGGTTCGCCGTACCGCTCCACCAGACTCGGCGGCAACGCCACGCAGCTCATGTGGTCCCCCTTCGGGATGTCAATGTACTTGACCGTCGTGGTGTAATAACTGAAAAGATCCTTGCCCTGCTCGTCGCGCCCTTTGGTCATCACGTGATAGACGAAGGTCAGCTCGTCGGTCCATTTGGCCGAGGTTTCGTACTTGATCTCGAAAAGCGCCCACTCGCGCTGCCTGCGGTTGACCTTGGGCTGAATGTTGTTCACCGAGTAGCTGAACTCGGGGGTCTTCACCATCGCCGTCTTGCCCGGCGGCGGGAAACGCGTGATCTTGACCGTCTCCTCGTCTTTCTTGGCCCCGGCCTGCGACGTCGCGCCGCGCTGGCCGAGCCGGGTCTGGGCCGCAGCCTGTTCCACCATAAAAACAAGCGCAGCCGCCACACACACCGTGAACCGCAGAGTTTGCTCTCTCTTCATTGCTGAAATCCTCCGAACCGGACAACAGAGACCACAAGCCACGTCACCCTTTTATCATTTAGCACATACAATTTAATCCTACGCGGACGGGAATGCAACACCGAAACGCAAAAACACTACCATCCCATAGGGCAGACCGGAAACACACCGGTTCCCATGATTGGCACCTATTATGCGGGGGGGGGCGAAAACCGTCAACCCCTGAATTTTATAAAAAAAGTGTCGGCTTCGGAGGCGATAGCCTGTAGCCTACAGGCGCATGAAAAAACTGATCCCCCAATCGCTTGGGTTCACGCCCCCGAAA
>Ga0209407_1003190_pt1 | contig 14505 bp, 11 predicted proteins | sample AD_JPNHG3_MetaG_FD_184410 | JGI IMG/M metagenome (GOLD analysis project Ga0209407, IMG submission 184410) | Active sludge microbial communities of municipal wastewater-treating anaerobic digesters from Japan - AD_JPNHG3_MetaG (SPAdes) (version 2) | ecosystem: Engineered > Bioreactor > Anaerobic... | reverse complement strand
CCTTCAGCCGGTCGATGAATAGAATATAAGAAAACAGGAATTGACGCAAGCTATGAAACAGGTACAATCAATGTCGGAAATCCTAACACACGAAATGGCCCTAACCCAGGGGGACAGTCAGGTGGAGACCGTATCTATGTGAATGCGTATGCGACCGGAGCAGAAACAGGGGTTTCCTGGGCCGATGCCTATACTGATTTACAAGATGCTTTGCATCGTGCATCACAAGGTTGCGGGGATGAAATATGGGTGGCTGAAGGGATTTATCGTCCCACAACGACTCAAAATCCAAGTATTTCATTTGAGATGGTTGATGGAATTGTGCTCTATGGAGGATTCTGTGCTGATGCAAATTCCCTGAGTGAACGAGATTATGTAAAATACAGGACCTATCTCAGTGGAAATGTTGACATTGAGGGGGATTCGGATACGTATATTGTTGTCAATACAGAGCCTAATTCAGCCATAAGCAGTAATACTCTCCTAGACGGTTTTGTCATCACGCATTCTACCGAAGCGGGGATTTATTGTAATGAGGCAGATTTGATTATCCAAAACTGCGTGATTACAGACAATGATGCCAATGGGATCAATGTTTACAAGGCTTCCCCTTATCTCTTCGATTCTATTATTACTGACAATGCCGCTGTGGGAGTTTATGATTGCAATGAATCCCATATCACCATCGAAGGGTGCATTATTTCAAAGAATGCAGGCAATGGAATCTCATGCAGGAAAAATGCGGCACTGACGGTCAAGAATACATGGATTCATAACAATGGTGGGGAAGGAATAGCCTTTTCCGATGCGGCTTCTGGTTCCGTGATTCGTAACAATACAATTGTCTATAATCAGGGTAAAGGAATCTGGGCAGATGTTACGACTCCTCCTGCCGTAACCAATTGCATCATTTGGGGAAATGAGAACGGAGACATCTCAGGATGTGGAGCAACTTACTCTTGTTTTGATTTGGGATATCAGGGAACTGGAAATATTGATGATGACCCCAACTTTATTGGTGATGCCCCAGATGTTTACAATTATCATCTACGCTATGGCTCTCCCTGCCGGGATGCCGGAATTGGATATTATCCAGAGGAGTATGATATCGACCAGGAGCCACGAGAATATGGTCCCGAAATTGATATGGGGGCAGATGAAATCTACTGCACAGATAATAATTTGAGCGATGATGATGTTTATCACCCCTTGGATTGGAACACAGACGGACTCGTGAATCTGTATGAATACAATTATTTCGCAAGAGCATGGCTGTCTTATGACCCCAATGACCCCGCATTCGACCCAAACGATGTGAGGTATGACCCAAACTTAAGCGAACCTAATTCTCCGTCATTTATCGACCCCAGTCGTTTTGAAGATTGGTATGAATGGAAGTATATATGCAACATTGATACAGATGGAAGCAGTGCGTATCAAATTGATTTAGCAGACCTTGAGTTATTCTGGAATAACTGGACTTGGAAAGCATGTTATCTCAGTTTTGACAGATGGTTTTATACTTTTGGGGAAATAGATGGGGATACTGACGAAATGATGGAATCACAGACAACTGCAAGCACCATGAGTTTCCAATCGGGAATCACACCTATTGCTGTGGAGGACCAACTTCAGAATGCTCAAGAAGTGGTTGAATTTCTTGAAAAATTATGGCTGGAAGATCCGGAAATTCAGTATCAAATTGACACGCAACAGTGGACCGATTTTATGACCCAGATTTACAACTGGAAAGCAACTTTAGAAACACAATATGTTATCGAACAAATAAACTTTGAGTAACAAGGTATAACTCCCTATTAACCTATTAACAACCCTCTCCCGGCTGTAGCCCCCTACTGGATTACAGCCTTTTTTATATTTCCCCCATCAACCTGTCCAGCACCTCCGCCGCCTTCTTTTTATTCGCATTACTCGCCTTGGAGTAAGATTCATCCAACACCCTGATTGTACGTCTTCGGCCTATAGTGGACAGACAGGAGGCATTTATGATCCTTTTAGGATTTCGACACCATCTGATTTAAATTCTATTGGATTTGACTCTAACGGACCTGCAAAATATGCCCGATAATAATGTGCGCAAAATATTGTACGTTATCACCTTCAATAATCGACGGCCAACTGCTGATAGACCCCTGCTTGGGATTACTGGCTTGCCAGAAGCAGACTAAAAGACAAATAAAACGTTTTTCATAGTTGATCTTGTTGTCGCTCTAATGCAATAAAATTAACTAATCCATCACGGCTTTCTTAAATTCCAGCGTGACTTGTCGCTGCGGGGGTCGAATTTGGTCAGCGACGGCGTACTGACGCTCACCGCAGTCAATGCCAGCGGTTCCTTTGAATCAGACTCGGCCATCGGGATAATGCGGTATGTTCCGTCGATTAACTGGTCGATGCGCCACAATTGTTCAGGCTCGCCGGTAAAGGCTGCAACCACTTCAAGCTCGGCATCCTCTGTAGCCGCCAGAGCGCGATCCGTACCGGCTATCGTAATCTTGAAAAAGGGGGAACCGAGATAACCCCCGACATTGGGGACGGGCGTGATAGTCCACTTTTGATGAGCCTGGAGCATATAATCACCCAGACGAAGGCCAACACTGCCGGCCGGCCAATTTACAGACACCGCTGCGACATCCTGATCCGGAATCGGAGTCACTGGCCCGCTGTATCTTCTGCCCATACCTGGGCCGCTTGGGCCGCCGGGACCGCCAGGGCCCGCTCCGCCGCCGGGACCTCTGGGACCCGAAGACATTTGACGGATTCTTCGATTTTCACTGAGCGGTACAGCCTCCACAGCCAGTTCCAGACAATAACCGCTGCGTTCAGACTCGATTGCAAAAGTGCCCCCGGTAAACATGTCCCCGGCAACCGGCCATCCGTTTTTCCAAAGCAACGGACGAATATCAAGAACGCTGCGGCCGCCGCGATCCATGTCGGCTTCGTAGTGGCACGAGAATTTCTGAACGTCATTGCCAAGGTCGATCAGGCCGAAGTGGCCGGGACCGATGAGGCGATTATTGGCGGCCACGACAAGTTTGCCGCCGCCTCGGAGCATGTCAATGCCCATATTGTCAAGGTAAGGGCCGGTCGGTTTCCTGGAACGTCCGACGCGGATATTGTAGGTAGAGTGGGTGCCGCTGCAGCACGTGCCGTGGGTCCCGAAAAGGTAGTACCAGCCGTCTCGATAGATCAGGGCCGTCGCTTCACAGTCGATGGCGATATTGACCGGCTTGTTGCCTTTGACACGCATGCCCGTTTTGGGATCGAGCTGGACAATCCTGATATAGCCAAAGTAAGTCCCGTAGGTGCACCACAGTCTGCCTTTCGGGTCAAGACATAACGAAGGGTCAATGGCGTCACAATCCTCGATGCCGTCACTCGATGCCACTTCAATCGGTTCGGTGTATTTAAAATCAGGGGAATTCGGGTCAAGGGTCTTATTCCACATCGTAAGAATTCTGCCGTTATGTCCACCCCCCAGACCGCCGCCGGTCGCGCCATAGACCACCAGATAACGGTCGCCGATTTTCATGACATCGGGGGCCGCTCCGCCGCCGGGACGTACGGCGCCGCTTCGCCAAGTCCAGCCGTCATTGGATATCAGTCCGCCCCCGCCGGTGCCGAAGGTGTAATACTTGCCGTCGCACTGCACGACTGTCGAGGGATCGTGAATGTAGGGTTCGCCATTCAGGGTCATCGCCGGACAAAACGGCTGCAGTAAAAACAGGCCCCAAACCAATGCTGTTAAATAACATAATTTCATGGAACCTCCTGAAATAATAACAGGCAATTAGAATAGATTAAACCAGACAAAACGAAAGCCCGGACGAATTTACTTCGCGGCCGTTTCAAGATTCACGACGAAATCCTTGATCGGTTCACCCTGCTCATTGATAAAACGAACACAGAAATCGCTTAATCCCGGACCGTTAATGACAGCACCGCGAATAACATTGCGGCCTTTCTGGAGCGTAACGCGTTTGGAAACGCAGTCATCCATCACCATACGCCGATCCCCAAACAGACCCACGGCCTCTGTGCCGTTCAGCCACCACATGGACGCGGAATTGGAACCGACTGCCAAACGGATATTCTCTATCTGACGCGGGCAGTCAATCACAGTCACAGCCCAGAACAGAATTCCGTATGTCGGCTTATTCAAGCCGTAGGCAAAACGAAACAGCTTGACATTGAAGTTGGTACTATCCAGTGCATGCCATGTGAGTTCCATATCGGATACTGTCACTTTGTCGCCGTCACGCGGAACGACGGTAAACTGGTCGGGAAAGTACTCGGTACAGATGGTATTGCGGACATAACTTTCGGTAAACCCGGCATTACTGCGGATGGGCAGCTTGATTGGTTCCAAAAGCAGCCATCGCTGGATGAAACCATCGGCATCCGGCGATTTGACGCCCGATCCGGCCGCCCTGAAGTAGGGTTCAATGCTGCGGCGATCTTCACTGGTTTTGGGACTTTCGGCGGTACTGCCTGATCCGGCTGAACAGCCTTCAAATAACACTATAAAAAGGATGCTGAATATCACGAGTATGATATTGCGACATGTATTCATAACAGACCCTTCACATTACTTTGAAGTTACGCGGGCAAAACAAAACCTATTCTTGTTTGAAAATTGATATATACAATCCATGCCGTACTGTCAAATAATTTAATTAACCGCTGAACTGCAAGTAAAGCGATATAGACTTTGCGCCCCTCGCTGCCGATGCAGTTTGTCCGGTTATGGGTTGCTTGAATAAGACCATAGACAATTATTTTTGTGATTGAAAACGAGGTTTTAGAATGGGCGGTACAGGATTCCAAATTGTGCCCTCCTGTTTGTAAGGCAGGCGCTCTAACCAGCTGAGCCAACCGCCCTAAATAACATAAGTCTTTAGCGGGCAAATAGATACACTATTTTTTAATGCATTTGTCAAGAAGGAAAATCAGAATAAAAAAAAGGGTCCAGCGGTTGTCCAGCGTAAAAGGCAAAAGGACTTTTAAAAGATTTGAGGTGGGCTTTTTTTAAAAAACTATTGAAATAGAACCCTATAATTTTGACTTTGCATACACAAAAGATCTTTAATTTGAATTTTTCTTTCCTCTTCAATTTATTACAGACAATATCTCAGCCAGAACATCCCCAATTCGGCAAGGTCGTCTATATTAACCTGTCCATCGCCGGTCAAGTCCCCCATTTCAGGTGTAGTCTCGGTCTGCCACTCCGCCGCAATATACGCGAACTCTACAAGGTTTACAATTCCATCCGCATTAAGGTCGATCTCGCATATGAGCGGATCATATTGGGAGTAAACCATGTCGTCCAAACGATAATTTTGCTGATTGGTGCCCGTTCCTCCGACTAACCGCACTGAGGTGAAGGGCGTATCTGAGATGAATCCCCAGAATTCACCACTGTAACTGTTGGAAATGAAACCCACATAAGGTAACAAGTCGTCGATGTAAATCAGCAAATAGTTTCCAGAACCGCCGGGGCCGCCTAACGTCCAATTTCCCCCATATCCGATAATCTCAGCGGCAAAACTCCATGTGGTTGCCGGTTCATTCTGACTGGTCGATGCCAAGACATCCTGATAGCATTCCTCGGCAGGGTTGATATGACCTGACTCGGTTGACACAAAACTTACTCCAATGTTCAGTTGGTCGTCAGAAAAATCCTCCGTTACAAATGACCCGCTCAGTGCATTTTCCCATTCTGTCTTGTCGGTGTAAACTGTAATCGCCGCTTCACTTACCGCGGCTATCGAGGACATTAATAGTATTAACGCCACACCCCAAATCCGTAATTTGCACATAAATCACCTTCCTTATCTTGATTATTTTTGATCTTACCCAAAATCCCATCAATTGATATTCTCCATTTATACTCCCCAGAAATACATTTTCCCCGCTTACTGTTAAGGTATTCCAAACCGCAAAAAGTTTCAAAAATTCTTATTTTCTTAAAATTTGGTTTTTCAACCGAACCCGATTTTGTGCTTGCCAAACTATATTCTAACAAATGGGACACACTATTATAACAAATGGCATGTATAGTTCAAATAAGAGTATATAACCAAACGGAGATCGAAAGGATCAGTTATGAGATATGCAAATAAACATATTGAAAAGGGGCAAAGCAGTACGGAGAATTTCAAGTTTCAAAACCGGGGTCGTTTTGGGGAGAATACAGTGACAAAAAAACATGGAAATATCGACATTTCGGTATCGGTTTATTCGAATGGGGATGGAACTTTATACCGCTTCACGAAATACGTTGTAAGAGATTAAAAAGAACCCGAAATCGCATAAGAGGCTGTAAAATAAACTGTGTAAATGGTCATAGATATGTTAACCTTAATTGGAAAAGGGACTTACTATGGCCAAGCAGACAGATGAACAGAAACGGCGTGATGAATTAATTGACGAATTACTCAAGGACTACAAGGGACCGGAGTCGTTTTGGGGTCAATCAGGGCTATTTGCCCAGCTTAAGAAGCGGATTATTGATCGCACCTTGAATGCCGAGATGGATAGCCATCTGGGCTATACCAAACACGATCCCAAGGGTAAAAACAGCGGCAATTCCCGCAACGGCAGGGGTAAAAAGACTGTCGTCGTGGATTCTGACCAGATCGAACTGGAGCCCCCCGGGATCGCAACGGCACGTTTGAACCCCAGTTGCTCCGCAAGCGAGAGAAGTATTTTCAGGGATTTGATGATAAGATTCTGGCCATGTATGGTCGCGGCATGAGTGTCCGGGATATCCAGTCTTCCCTTTTGGATATGTATCAGATCGATGTCTCCGAGGGTCTTATCAGTCAGGCAACCGAAGGGATACTGGAGGAGGTGAAAGCCTGGCAGAATCGTCCCCTGGATAACATTTACCCCATCCTGTTTCTGGATTGCATTGTCGTCAAGAGCCGTGAAGAAGGCCGGGTTTGTAACCGCAGTGTATATCTGGCGTTAGGTGTGACGATGGAGGGTCAGAAAGAACTTCTGGGCATCTGGATAGCCCAGACTGAAGGTGCCAAGTTCTGGCTGGGGGTTATTACCGAGCTTAAAAACCGCGGGATCAAGGATATCTTCATTGCCTGTGTGGATGGTTTAAAGGGCTTTCCCGAGGCGATTGAAAGCGTCTTTCCCGATACCCAGGTCCAGCTTTGCATCGTGCATCTGGTTCGCAATTCGGTCAAATATGTCAACTGGAAAGACCGCAAGCTTATCTGCGAAGATCTAAAGAGCATATATACCTCGGCGACTGAGCAAGAGGCCGAGATGGCTCTGGATGCTTTTGGCAGGAAGTGGGATGCGAAGTACCCGACCATCAGCCAGATGTGGCGAAGGAACTGGCAGCGAGTGTTCCCCTTCTTCGACTATCCTGAAGACATCCGCAAAGTCATTTATACGACCAATGCCATCGAATCGCTGAATCGTTCCCTGCGTAAAATTATCAAGACCAAGGGGGCTTTCCCCAACGATGCGTCCATCCTGAAGATTTTTTACCTGGCCCTGAGCCACATCGCAAAAAAATGGACGATGCCAATTCACACATGGAAGGCTGCATTGAATCAGTTTGCCATCCGGTTTGCCGGACGATTTGAGGTCTAGGAAAAAGGACTCCGCCTTCGGCGGAACTGTTTTATGAGTTTTTTGCGTATGGGCCAAAACAGAAATAAAAAAAGCTCCGGCATCCATAAAACCTGCGGGAGCTTCCTGTCTCGGCATCGTCCTGACGCTCAGGTTGCTCTCCAGCAGAGCCCTATCCTTCAGAACGATATGGACAAATTAATGCGAAGGGGTTATAATGTCAATTGTGAAGTGAAACCGTTAAGGCCATTTACACAGTTAAATGAACAGACCCGTTTTTGTTCTTGTTCGCGTTCATATTGAGCTTCCCACGCTATGCGTTGGTTGATTCTTTCTTCAGTATTAAATTCGTCAGGAGCACCAGAAGCGGCATATCTTCCCAGTCCTGATTCCTCCTTATCCTGCAAAAGTTTGGCTAAGGTCTGAGTCTTGCCGCGGGGACCAAGAAAAAAACCGTTTTCGTCAATATCAAATTCGATCACCGCTACACGCGAAACATATTTGCCACCCTTATAATAGAACAAACTCAATGTGTTCCGAGTTCCCAGCACCAGCGGCAATTCTGGTATATTCCCTGCTATTTCCGGATACAGCAATCGTTCGACCACTTCTTTGATTTCGCCAGCCTGACAAAAACCCTTGTAGGGTCGGTCCGCCCTGAACCAGATAATGCTTACTGGAAGCCCATCTTCAGTCAGATGGAAATTGCGGCCGGTCCACACTTCTACCGGCATGTAGATTTTTTCTTCTGTTTCTTGACAAGAAGAACACGTCAGCATAATTGAAAGCAATATTGAATAGATAATTGTGTTTTTCATTTGAATCTTGCTAATTTTCACTAGACCGATTTTCCGGTGAAGGGGCGTTGAAGTCATTACTATCTGATATGTGCGGGGTGTCCCAAGGTGGTATTGCGAAGGGATCAGGAATAGTCTTTAGCAGATTCTTCAATTCTTCAGATGTTCCGTATTCGCATTTGAAGTAACTGTAGCCGATTTCGAAAGGAACTTCGAGTATTTTATTTTGACCTTGCTCATAGAAAATCATGAACAATTTTTGAAGTCGTTTAACCTTAACATTAAATGCAACAGGTGTTTTGTCGCAATTCATTAGAGCATCTTTAATTTTTTCGGGATCGCTGAGTTGGTAGGTTTTTCCGTCAGGATTGCGAACGTATGCAGTCGCAATCTTCAATTCCTGTATATCCCTGATATCTCTGATTTTTATTTTGGTTTTTTGTTCATGGAACTTGAATCCTATGAAAAAGGCAATTCCTACAGATAGTATTATCAGTAGGAGTCCCATTAGCGTTTTTTTGTTTGTGTTCATAAGTTGCGGCCTTTTTTATCGGTTTTCAATTTTTTGTTCTTTGGGTGCCAAGCCTTCTCTTTTGAATGTGTCATCTTCCTTTCCATATTGGTTAAGTTCGTCGTCTCCAAAAAAAGTCGGAAGCAGTGATGCTGAAGCACTGGCTGTAGCCGAATTATTCCAGATTCTTTCATAAGCTAAGGCAAGATTGTTTCCTGAGCCCAATACGTTCCAGAAATCCACCATGCGATCTGTTGTGTCATCATTAAAGATTGTTCCACCGCCGGCGGCTACGTCTCTTGCCCATCCTATGTAATTCATGTGCTCGTCAAGCGGCCAACCAGGATTGTAGGTATATGCTCCAAAAACCCAGGCCAAATCATATTCTCCGTTCACAAGGTTATGCGTTACACAACTTGAGCAAGTGTCTACAACCACCAATCTCTTTGTTCCCGCTTCTCTCATCGGCCTGCCGTCGATTGTGATGCTGTTAAGATCGAAGCCGATGTGGTCGTAGTTGTTTCCTGCTGCCGTTAACAGAGCAGGGGCATTTGATATTGTGTTCCGGGTGAAAGAGAAGGCAGGAACTTTTTTACCATTTACCCAGCAGTTTACACTGGTTCTTGGTATCTCTGGATCGCCTACAGAACGGTTTCCATGTCCAACCCAGTAAACATATCTGAGGCTTCTGTTCCCTAAAACAAACTGGAGATTTGCCGGGGTTACATCTTTTTTATATAAGACGCAATAAGCAATCCCCTGGTTTTCGAACGCCTGTGCGGCTGCAAGGATTGCAGGCCGTCTTTGTACGAAGAGATCTTTGCCGTTCCACCAGTGTGTATCCGGGCAGATGATGACCGCCCTCGGTCTTATGGCCCAATCGTTTGGATCGAACGGTTTCTTTATTTGTCTATCTATTTCCTTGTCGCTGCTGACGTTTTTGATTGTAACGGAGGCGAAGCCATTTGCGAGAAATGAACCCGGAACGCTTACATACATGACCTCATCGGATGCTGTTACGGTATCAACAATCAGGCCGGTCAGGTCATCTGTAAATGTTATTGAATATTGGTTGTTCATAGGATTGTACGCGCTGACCTCATACGTCTGATTCGGATCACCATATTCGGGAATATCTGCGAAGTACAAGCCAACTGAATTCGGGTCTGCAATTATCCGTTCTGTGATTTCCAAGCCGTAATCGATACTGCGAACAATTTTAAGCCGATGACTGCCTGGACCAAAACGCATCATATCCAAATCAAAAACTGGAGTCTCCAATTCCCAATTGTCCCACTGCCCAATAGGTTCATCATCGAGGAATGCCGAAATCCTCCAAGCTGGAACAGGGTTTTCCACCGCCACCGACAGCATCGAGGCCGAGTGCTCAATTACAATATCCGGGTCAGGGGCATACGTCTTTTCCCAATCGAGCATAAAGGCATCCATATCGCGCTGGTCAATTAAATCTGCACCACTTGGAGCGTTCGGATCATTGGGATCTGTGCCTGTATGCAAATTGCATAGACTGCATATGCGGTATTCATCAAACACGGGTGTCAGCCAGTATTCGGCCAACACTTCCAAGTCCGCAAAATTCACAAAACCATTATTGTTGAAGTCCGAACGTGCGCAGTTTGGGTCAGCGTGCAAACTCAAATTCGGGTCGCTTGCCCAGCCGTAGTCACAAGCATAAAATGCAAAGTCGCCCAGGTTTACCCAACTGTCATAATCCAAGTCCATCCGAACGATATTTGGATCGCTTCTGGCCCCCATGCACATTTCCATTAGCACCAAATCGTACGCATCTACAATTCCATCTCTGTTAAAGTCCGCCGAACTGGATGGGATGCCAAAACCACCTGTCAGCCCCAGCGCAAAGTGACAGCCGATGTCCATTTGTCCAGTATCGGGCCAATCGTGGCATACACCTGTACCGTCGGTAGCAATGCCGTATCCAGCATTAATCAGGTGCGACCAGGGATCGATATACAGGCGATTGCTGCTTTCCAGAAGGTAAAATGGATCATAAGGAATTACAAAATAACCAATGTACGATATATAAACATTAGTGTTATAGTAGGAATTGGCTGCAAAGGCCGAATACTGCACATTGATCGTCGCTTCTGTGTCGGTCTTGTATAGTCCGTAGAAATATGTTAGGGAGAAGGTACTATTTGTTACGCTAATTTGCGGAACAAGGGGTGCGACCACATTAGGGTCGGGCAAATTCGGATCAATATTTATTCCTCTCACGTAAAGCCCCACATCCGCGCTGTCCATCACCACTCGCTCAATTGAAATTTCAGGATACGGAAATGCCTCACCATCAAGATGTACATAAACTGCGGCAGACGCATAGGCTGAAATGTTCTCATCCTCAAACAAAGTTCCATTCATATACTCACCAAAATGAGCCAATATGTACTCGTCCATCCAGTACCATACTGACCCATTGTACCAGAATTCACAATCCACTATTCCTACGGGAGCATAAAGATGAATACCATCATAACAGGCAATTGTAATGACATATCTCACAGGGTGAATCAAAGCCTCATCAATTACAATCCCTGCCATACAGCCTGCGATTTCAAGATTTTCAATCCGGGTCTTCGAGTCGGCTCCGCGATGGACATAGATTCCGGTGCTATTATGCCAGAACCAGTAATGATTTGGGTCTTCAGGAATGATTTCTACCGGAGGCAAAACATTGGGGTAGTCCTCTTCGCTATAGAAAGCTGCTTTGCCGGTTTCGAGCAATCCACCGGGCATAACTTCGATTACAATACTGTTCGGATCGTAAGGTGCAATCAGCCTCACACCAGCGGGTATAACAACGTGCCCTTCAATCTGCAACGGCAGTGAAGAAATGCGGTACGTCCCCGGCTCAATGATGCACGACCCAAGCGGTCCCAACAGTTCGGCATCCCAAGCCAAGAGTTCGGTTTCCCCGCTCATCGACATCATCGTCGAGCCGCCGTCCACTTCCATCTTTTCAAGGGATTCCATTTGGAATAATTGCTCTGTAGGTTCTTCTTCAACAGAGATATAACTGAATGACTGATAATTGACCCCAAAAACCACTACTTTGTTGTCCTCCTGCATATCAAACACGATAAGCTGGTAAACTTCTGTATCCGCAGGGACAAACACAGTAGCGATTGCAAGAGGCTGATTTGTCGTCAGACTGACAACGGCCAGACCTGGATCATCGACTAGCTGAAAAGCTATGCTACCAATACTTTCAAGGTCAGAAGTCTGAATTACCAGAGTAGAGGAACTTGAGCCTTCGTGTGAAAATTCGCCGCCGATTGCGGTCAGAGTCAGGTCGTAGCTTGTATTGTTGGGTTCGGAATCAAGCAGTCTGATTTCAAGAGATTGCGGGCTTGATAATTCCACCGGCCAAGCCGCAGGATCATCCCCGTTAATGTTTAAAAAGATATCTGCATGAGCAAAGCAAGTAAGAACAAGAAAAGCCAAAACAATGGTAAAAAGATTCCAACTCAGGACGGTTTTCTTCCCATTTGTAGCCACTGCAAAACTCACCATAATACCTCCATTTTCTGATTTAGACTATTTAATACAACAATCTCTTCATTGTCAAGCTTTTCTAAACTTTTGGGTGGGATGGCCAAGGAACATCGTATCCCCCTCAAGAGGATTCGTTGCATGACAGACAGGACCTATCGAGAAGTAAAGACTTTATGGACCAGGGCTGGGGGGACCCCCAGCCGGCGGCCTTGCGGCTCCACAATAACGTTTATGAAAAGCTGTCTGTGGATAGCAAGGACCTGATCGATATCCCCCATTACTGGCCCCAGCGGAAGGCCCCGGGCCTGCCTCGCTACCAGTTTATCGCCCGGGAAATTCGCAGCGGCATGATGTTTTTGGCCGATGCCCCGATCATCACGGCCTGCTGAAGGTTGCATTCCTGCCGTGCCGTATCCTTGCCGCGATACGGAAAGCATACGATACAAACCAGATGAATACAATCCGGCAGAGAAAATGAATTGAAATGATGCGGCAAATACAGTACAATCAGAGCAATGAAGTGGGGTGTTCAGATGTTCTGAGCACCTTTGTAACCGACTGCAGATGTCGAAAACCCTATCACATAAGTTGGTACAAAGAAAAAGGGCAGGTCATATGATCACTGAATCGGAAGAGGATAACGATGCCACAACAGGATAATCCACCCGTTACCCAGCGTGCCTACACCCTTCGGCTGCGCGGAGCTGACCCGAGTGATATTTCGTGGCGCAATGCGCTCTGGCAGACCCACGAGGCAGTCAACAAGGGCGCCAAAGCGTTCGGCGACTGGTTGCTCACCTTGCGCGGCGGACTTGACCACACTCTGGCGGATGCCAAGGTCAAGGGTGGGAAGGGGAACCCCGACCGCGATCCGACCGATGAGGAGCGCAAGGTGCGGCGTATTCTGTTGGCCCTGTCGTGGCTTTCAGTGGAGTCGAAACTCGGCGCTCCGCAAAATTACATCATTGCGTCTGGCACAGAGGCCGCCGAGGATCGGAACGGCAAGGTTGTCGCGGCGCTTGAAGAAATCCTTAAAAGCAGGAACCTTGCGGAAAACGAGATTGACAAGTGGAAGAAAGATTGCTCGGCTTCTCTGAGTGCGGCCATCCGGGACGACGCCGTTTGGGTCAACCGGAGCAGGGCGTTTGATGATGCGGTCGAGTCGGTGGGCTGCTCACTCACGCGCGAGGAGGTATGGGATATGCTGGAACGCTTCTTCGGAAGCCGTGCTGCTTATCTGGCCCCAGCGAAAGTCACCGAAGATGAATCTTCAGAGGAAGAGCAAGAGGAGAAAGCGAAGGACCTCGTCCAGAAGGCCGGACAATGGCTCAGCAGCCGGTTCGGCACCGGCAAAGGAGCGGACTTCTTCCGGATGGCCGCCGTATATGGGAAGATCGCGGCGTGGGCTGTCAATGCTCAAGCAGGCACGACCGGGAATCAAGCTATCAATAAACTCGCAGCCGACCTCAGTGAATTCACTCCTGCATCGAACGACCTAAAGGGCGTGCTTGGTCTGATCAGTGGTCCCGGATACAAGAGCGCGACGCGCAACCTTCTCACCCAGATCGACGACAAACCCATCGTTACTCAAGAGGATTTGAAGAAACTGAACAAAACGGCGGCCGCGGATAGAGGAAAATGTGAGACGAACACTGGATCGAAGGGGCAACGAGCATACTCAGACGCCATCTTGAAGGACGTGGAGTCGGTTTGTGGGTTCACCTACCGGGTCGATGAAAACGGCAACGCTGTTTCAGTCTCAAACTATTCCCTGTATGGCGACGATTACAATTGGGGCTCGGCCAGGCATTCCGAGTTCGCCGTCATACTTGACCATGCTGCCCGGCGTGTTTCGCTGGCTCACACGTGGATCAAGCGTGCCGAGGCGGAGCGTCGCAGGTTTGAGGATGACGCCCAGAGGATGGCCAATGTCCCTGGTCCGGTGAAGGCTTGGTTGGATTCCTTCTGCTCGGAACGTTCGGCAACGTCAGGTGCTTTGGAACCCTACCGTATCCGTCGGCGGGCGGTGGACGGATGGAAGGAAGTGGT
>Ga0209407_1003184_pt1 | contig 14519 bp, 12 predicted proteins | sample AD_JPNHG3_MetaG_FD_184410 | JGI IMG/M metagenome (GOLD analysis project Ga0209407, IMG submission 184410) | Active sludge microbial communities of municipal wastewater-treating anaerobic digesters from Japan - AD_JPNHG3_MetaG (SPAdes) (version 2) | ecosystem: Engineered > Bioreactor > Anaerobic... | reverse complement strand
TCAGAAAAAATATTAAGCTTAACAAATTATACAGGACTAGCAGAAATAGAATTTATGTACGATAAAAAAACTAATTTATATAAGTTTCTCGAGATTAATCCTAGGACATGGAAATGGCATATTATCTCAAATAAATTAGGTTTTAGTTTTGTATGTAAAATGATTGAATGGATAAATAATGGAGAAAAAGATACAATAATAAATTTTGACGATAAAGTTGCATGGGTTGAGAGATTAACAGACTTTAGTGTAATTATTAAAGAGTTATTTTATGGTAATAATATTTTAAAAAAATCTATTAATTCTTACAAAAAAATACCAAAAGTATATGCTGTTTGGGACAGAAATGACCCGTTGCCTTTTATAATGTATATACTTTTATTTCCAATTCTGTATTTTAAACGTTATTAAAGGACTAAATATGATAAACTTGATTTTATTCATCTTATTTATTATAGAATTGATAGTTGGCATAATCTTTTACAATTATCTACATAAAAAAACTCACATTAGAAAAAAATTCATTTTAATTGATAATTTAATTTCTGTATTTATTTCTTTTTTAATAACATATTTAATACTGACTAACAAAATGAAAGATATAAATCTAATTTTATTTATTTTTCTTTTCTTGATAATTGAATTATTAATATATTTCGCAATAGTGTTTCTAATATCAATGTTTAGATTTTGGCGAGCTCCTAAAAGAAAAATAGTAGCAAAAGAGAACGAAATAGTTTCACCAGCCGATGGTAATATAATTTATATTAATAAAATTAATGAAAATTATAAATTTATTTCTATTAAAAATGGTAAAATATCTAATATAACCGAAATAACTCAAACTAATTTAATAACTAAACCATGTTGGCAAATAGGTATAAACATGACTCCACTTGATGTTCACAAGAATTGCAGTCCGATCGAGGGAGAAATTGTCCTTAGCAAACATATAACGGGAGTTTTTCATTCTTTGAAAGAAATTTTATCTATGACTGAAAATGAAAGGCATACCTTTGTAGTTAAAAATAATTTTCTTTCAGTAGGTGTTGTACTTATCGCCTCGAGACGAGTAAGAAGGATCGATTCGTATGTCAGAGAAGGTCAAATTGTTAAAAAAGGAGATTGGATAGGAATGGTAAGATTTGGTTCTCAAGTAGATATATTTTTACCTATCAAATGTAGTATAAAAGTAAAAATAGGTGAACAAGTTTATGCTAGAAAAACTATCATAGCGAGTTTTTAGATTATTTTTAAAATTGCAGAGATTATTAAATCAAATATAGCAAAAAATTAAACAATAATTATGAATATACTTATTGATATTGGACATCCCGCTCATGTAAATTTTTTCAAAAATACTATAAAAAGATTACAAATTGATGGAAATAATATATTAATATGCGTATTAAACAGAGGTAAACTACCTTTTATAGTAAAAAAAGAATATAAAGGATATGAAATTAAAATTGTAGGAAAGCATAAAGGTACAAAATTATCTATAATTTTTGATGCAAATATATTAAGATTTTTTTCATTATTTAAAATATGTTTAAAATATAAACCAGATATTGGAATTAGTACTGGTAGTTTTATATTAGGATTTGTTTTAAAATTATTTAAAAAACCTAATATATTTTTTGATGATGATCCAGATAGAAAATTAAATATAATATTAGAAAAATTAACATCAACGGAACTTTTTTTCCCAATTTTTTATAATTCAATTAATGATTATGAAAAAATAAAAAAATTTAATGCTCTAAAAGAATGGGCATATTTATCTCCCAAATATTTTACACCTACTAAAGATGCTTTATTAAAGTATAAATTATTTCCCAAAGAATATATTTTTGTTAGAGAAGTTTCAACAGGCAGTCTTAATTACGTGAATCAGAAATCAAACATAATATCATCTATAGCAAATAAATTACCTGAAAATTTTAAAGTTTTATTTTCATTGGAAGATAAATCTACAATCAATTTGTACCCTGAAGATTGGATTTTATTGGAAGAACCTGTTGATGATATTCATTCATTAATTTACTACAGTAAATTGCTCATTTCTTCTGGCGATAGTATGGCTCGCGAGGGATCAATGCTTGGTGTTCCAAGTATCTATTGTGGTATAAGGGATATGGCAGCTAATAAAGTAATGATAGATAAAGGTATGCTATTCCATGTTAATATTAATGATGTACCAGAGTTTGTAAATAAGATTATTAATGAAGAATTATTATTAGAAGATCAGAAGAGTTTTAGAAATAAATTGATGGAAGAATGGATAGATATGCCAGAGTTTATTTATAGTAATATAGAAAAATATAAAAAATAATAAATATGAAAATCTCTATTTTTGGATTAGGCTATGTAGGATGCGTTAGCCTGGGTTGTTTAGCAAGAAATGGATATTCTATGATTGGAGTTGATGTAAATCCAATTAAAGTAGATTTAATTAATAAAGGATTACCTACAATAATAGAAAAAGATATAGATTTAATAATAAAAGAGCAATACGAAAAAGGGAATTTATATGCAACCACGGACTATCGTGAGGCTTTGCTAAATTCTGATGTTACTATTATATGTGTAGGTACTCCATCTACAGATAATGGACATTTAAATTTAGATTACATTTTTGAAACGGCACGTCAAATAGGGTCTGTTTTAAAAGAAAAAGATAGTTTCCATGTAATAGTTATACGTAGTACTGTTCATCCTGGTACTAACTATAAAGTAGGTGACATTATAGAAAATTTTTCTGGGAAAAAAAGAAATGAAAATTTCGCTGTTATTTCTAATCCTGAATTTCTTAGAGAAGGTTCAGCTGTATATGATTATTACAATCCTCCGTATACTGTTTTAGGTTCTGATAATGATAAAGCATTAGATATTATGGAAGAAATTTATAAAGATATTAATGCTCCTATTATAAAAGTCAACATAGAAGTAGCAGAAATTATTAAATATGTAAATAATTCATTTCATGCACTAAAAATTAGTTTTGCTAATGAAATAGGTAATATTTGTAAAACATTGAAAATAGATTCACATCAGGTAATGGAACTTGTAACTATGGATAAAAAGCTTAATTTATCCCCATATTATTTGAAACCAGGATTTGCATATGGAGGTTCATGTTTACCAAAGGATCTGAGAGGACTAAGGTTAATAGCACATGATAATTATCTGAATGTGCCTCTCTTGGATAGTATAGAAAATTCAAATGAAAATCAAAAACTAAAAGCAATACAAATTATTGAGAAAATTAATTCAAAAAATCTTGGGATTATTGGATTAAGTTTTAAATCAGACACAGATGATTTCAGATATAGCCCATTAGTAGAAGTCGCAGAGCATTTTCTAGGCAAGGGATACAATTTATCTATTTATGACAAAAATTTGAATCTATCTAATTTAATTGGAGTTAATAAAGATTATATTCAAAAAAACATTCCTCATCTTTCTAAATTACTTGCTCAAAATATTGATAATGTTATTTATAATTCAGATATAATAATTATTTCTCAAAAATTTGAAGATGTGGAAAATTATATTGAAAAATATTCAGATAAATATTTTATAGATTTAATAAAGATTACAGATAAAAAATATAAAAACTACGAAGGTATTTGCTGGTAATCTATTTACCTCTAATTAATTAGAATAAAAATATTAACTATATTGTTCATATTTAGCTAGGAGTATTTGATAATTTGGAAAAAATAAAAGAGCTATAATCCAATCCTAAAAACAGCAATTTTAGCTTCGCCGCCAAAAAATGCTTTCCGAAAAAATTGACGTTACAGCTTTCATGGTCTGGTTCGTAGAGAATTATCCTGAGAGTGCAAAAATAATGAAAGAAAACCCGGGTTATCAATATAGATTTAAATAAATGGATTTCACCTTATCAACTTATAAGTCCCTTATCAATTCTCTCAAAGATAATAATTATAAGTTTTTTACTGTGGAAGAATATTTCTCTCTAATTGTTTGCTCCTCGCTGGATTGCCCACTCGTCATCCTGCGCCACGATATAGATCGTACACCTGAGAATGCTCTGAAAATGGCAAAATTGGAACATGAATTGGGTTTGAAAGCGACATTTTATTTCCGCACTATTCCCCAAACATTTAAACCCGAGATAATAAAAGAAATTGATGACCTAGGGCATGAGATTGGCTATCATTATGAGAATATGGCACGATGTAATGGAAATTATGAAATGGCGATTGAGGATTTTAGAAATAATCTTGATAAATTAAGAGAAATATCACCTGTTTATACTATCTGTATGCATGGTTCGCCACTCTCGCAGTATGACAATCGGGATTTGTGGAAAGTCTATGATTATCGGGATTATGGAATTATTGGTGAACCTTATTTAAATATTGATTGGGATGAAGTTTTCTATATTACCGATGCGGGACGAGCCTGGAATAATGAGAATGTATCAATTCGAGACAAAGTTGATTCAAACATAAAAATAGACATTAATTCTACCATTGATATTATAAAAAAATCAAAGTCTAGTGAAATGCCATATCAAATTATGTTAAATGTTCATCCTCATAATTGGGCAAATAATAATGCTGAATGGCTGAAGATATTTGCTTGGCAAGGCACTAAGAACATTATCAAAAGAGTGATAAGTAATAGACATAAATGAAAAAACGTATAAGCAAGTTCATTCTTTGCCTTATTGATATCGGGATTTTTGTTGTTGCCTTTTTTATTGCCGCCTGGCTCAAGCCTGCTACTGTCCGGGTTTACATTCCTAATTACTGGAAACCAGTAACTGGATTTCTAATTATTTGGATTTGTGTCTCTCTATACAATAATAAGTACCGCACTTTTAAAGAGCAACGATTCAGTTCTATACTTTCATCAATTATTTCCACGGCCTTTATTTCGACTGCAATTATTGTTATTTTAATGTTTGCCCTAAAGCAGATGAATTATTCAAGATTGATTGTCCTCGGCACCCTATTATTTGCGACATTACTGGAAATTTTCCTTTCCTGGGCTTATTTCTATTCGAGAAAATACGTTTTTAAAGATCCTGATTTTTCAGCATCAGGATTAATGACTCATTCGAAGCGTCTAGAAAATGGAGAAATTGATACTGCATCAGAGTATCATTTCCAGAATGAGGAAAAATATATCCCTCGATTTGATCATATTGCTGATTTTCAACCTCTTCAAGATATTCTAAAAGACAGGTATCTAACTGATGAAAGTGCATTATTCGACTTTATTAATTCCTCAATTGATTTGAATTGCTTCGACAAAAACAGTTCCGATATTTTAGATACTGCAACTATTTTTAATCTTAAAAAATATGATGATATTTCGCTTGAATTTTTAGTCAATCTGCACCAATTAAATGATTTTCGCAGAATAAATGAATATTTTATTGAAGTTAATAGAATTTTAAAGTATGGAGCAGTTTTTGTCAGTTGTGGTCAAATACTTGAGGAAAGAAGTAATGAAATTAAACAGAAATACATAAAGGTTTTAGCTTATCCAATCCTTTTTTTTGATTTTATATTTAATCGCGTTTTTCCGAAACTCGATATATTAAAGGGTATCTATTTTTCGATAACAGAGGGAAAGAATAGACCTATTTCAAGATGTGAAATTCTCGGGAGACTCTATTATTGCGGTTTTGAAATTATTGCAACTCGTGAAATTGATAATCATCTCTTTTTTGTCGCAGTTAAGAAGAAAGAACCTGACACCAATCCTGATCCCTCTTATGGACCATTATATAAAAAAAGAGCAATAGGAAAAAATGAAAAATATATTTATGTCTATAAGTTCAGGACTATGCATCCTTATTCTGAATATGTTCATGACTATATGGTTAAGAATTTCGGCTATAATGATATCGGAAAACCTGCTAATGATTTTAGAATCACCCGATGGGGTAGATGGATGCGCCGTCTCTGGCTTGATGAACTGCCTCAGTTATTGAATGTACTCAAAGGTGAAATGAAACTGGTCGGTATTCGACCTATAACTATGACTTTTTTGAATGAGTTTCCTGAAGATGTTCGCAAGTTACGAGCTAAATATAAACCAGGTTGCATTCCTGCCTATGTTTCCCTTCTTAAACAAAGCAAAGACGGCTTTATTGAAGCCGAAACTATCTATCTTCATGAAAAAGAAAAACATCCAATCTGGACGGATATAAAATATTTTTCTAAAGCTGTATATAATATAGCTACCGGAAGGATAAGAAGTGATTAAGTTTAATCGGAGGATATTTAATGAGAAAACTGATTAATTTTGGGATTATTGGTTTTGGTAAAATCGGGCCAAGACATAAGCAGAAAATAGAAGGGAATAAACATTGTTATTTAAAAGCAATTTGTGATATTGATGACCAAAGACTTGGTGAGATCAGTGATAATAATGTTCAATTATATACCGATTATAAGCAGATGTTAAAAGATCCTGAGATTGATGTTGTCTCTGTTTGTACACCTAATTATTTACATGCCCAGATGACAATTGATGCCTTAAATGCTAAAAAACATGTGATATGTGAAAAGCCAATGGCACTTACAACCCAAGATTGTGAAAAAATGATAAACTGTGCATTAGATAATAATAGAAAGCTTTTTATTGTTAAGCAGAATAGATACAATCCGCCTGTTCAGGCAGTCCGGAGTCTATTAGATGAAAATAAACTCGGGAAATTGTTTTATATTGTGCTTAACTGCTATTGGAATAGAAATAGAAATTACTTTGCTGGCTCTACCTGGAAAGGAGATAGGAAAAAGGATGGCGGGGCATTATTTACCCAATTCAGCCATTTTATTGATTTGATGTACTGGTTTGTTGGAGATGTAGAGTCTGTTTATGCTTTTGTTAAAAATTATAATCATCCTGAAATTGATATAGAAGATACTGGTGTTGTTGCATTAAAGTTTAAAAACGGTGCAACAGGTGCTATTAATTTTACCAATTGTGCTTATGAGAAAAATATGGAAGGCTCAATTACTTTATTTGGCGAAAAGGGAACTGTAAAAATCGGTGGCGAATACCTTAATAAACTTGAATATCAATTAATTGAGAATTATAAAGTAGCTAATTTGCCAAGATCTAAAGGTGCAAACGATTATGGCACCTATAAAGGCAGTATGTCTAATCATCATAAGGTTTATGAAAATGTAGTTAATGTATTATTACATAATGGAGATATTGCTGTTGGTGGGGTAGATGGTATGCAGACTGTGAAGATTTTGGAAGCAATCTATAAATCAGCCGAATTAGGCCGTGAAGTAATGCTATAAATATTCTAAATATTGAAATGAATAATCCACATTTAAAAAGTATCCAAATTCGGGATGTTGAATTTGGGAAAGATGTTGTTGTTATCCAACCCGTGAATCTTTATGAATGTACAATTGGGGACAACTGTTTTATTGGTCCATTTGTAGAGATACAGAAAGATGTTGTTATCGGCAATAATTGCAAAATTCAATCGCATGCTTTTATATGTGAATTGGTAAATATTGGGAGTAATTGTTTTGTTTCGCATGGCGTAATGTTTATCAATGATAATTTTTCTAAGGGTGGACCAGCAGGAGGTGATAAGAATTTATAGAAACCGACTTATATTGGGAATAATGTTTCTATAGGGACAAATTCAACTATATTGCCGGTGAAAATCGTTGATAATGTTGTTATCGGTGCTGGTTCAGTGGTTACAAAAGATATACTTGAGCCAGGAATCTATGCAGGCAACCCTGCCAGGAAGATAAGAGATATCATTTAACCACCGATAACAATGATTTTATATGATTTATGAAAAAGAATTAAGTGATAAAATCATTGCTTGTGCTTTTAAAGTATATAATGAACTCGGTAATGGTTTTCTTGAGAAAGTATATGAAAATGCAATGGTGTATGAGTTAAGGAAAAATGGAATAGCTTGTAGTAATCAAGTTCCGTTAAAAGTATATTATGATAAGATAGTTGTTGGGGAATATTTTGTTGATATTTTAGTTGAAGACAGAATTATTATAGAACTTAAAGTATGTGAGCACTTGACAAATATTCATGATGCTCAATTGATCAATTACCTAAAATCAACAAAGTTGAAGTTAGGCTATCTCCTGAATTTTGGTAGCAAAAGTAAGTTGGAATTTAAAAGATTAATATATTAAATGTCAGTGTATATCGGTGGTTAATTTGGAGTTAGAATGAAAGTTCCGTTTGTTAATCTGAGAGCGCAGTATGAGTCAATTAAAAATGAAATTGATATCGCAATTCAGTCAGTTGTAAATGATACTGCCTTTATTGGTGGAAAATATGTAAAACAATTTGAAGAAGAATTTGCAAAATATTGCAATTCCCAATATTGTATTGGCGTTGGGAATGGAACCGATGCTTTATTTATTGCCTTGAAAGCTTTAAGAATTGGTTCTGGCGACGAAGTAATCACTGTCGCGAATTCCTTTATTGCTACTTCAGAAGCAATTACTGCATCTGGAGCAAAAGTTATTTTTGTAGATTGTCATCGTGATTTTTATACGATAGATGTTGAAAAGATCGAAGAGAAAATAACTGATAAAACTAAAGCAATTATTCCAGTTCATTTATATGGTCATCCAGCCGATATGAATCGTATATTAGAAATTGCTAAAAGATATAATCTTTATGTTATTGAAGATTGTGCCCAGGCTCATGGAGCAAAATATCATAATCAAAAAGTAGGCATATTTGGTGATATTGCTTGCTTTAGTTTTTATCCAGGAAAAAATCTCGGCGCTTATGGCGATGCTGGAGCTATTTTGGCAAATAATAAAGAGTTAGCAATAAAGTGCAGAATGTTAGCAAATCATGGTAGGATTGAAAAATATAATCATGAATTCGAAGGATATAATTCTCGTTTAGATGGATTGCAGGCGGCTATTTTATCAGTTAAATTAAAATATATTGATAAATGGAATGAGAAAAGGAGAGAAATTGCTTATAATTATAATAAGTTACTCGAAAATATTAATGTAGTAACTCCGAAAGAATTGTCACAAACTGAATGTGTCTATCATCTTTATGTAATTAGAACGAAACAAAGAAACAAATTGCAGAATTATCTGAAGGATAAGGGAATTTCAACGGGTGTTCATTATCCCATAGGTTTACCTTTTTTACAGGCTTATAGTTATTTGAACCATAAGCCGGAAGATTTTCCGATAACATATCAATATCAGAATGAAATTTTAAGCTTACCGATTTATCCTGAATTAACTAATGAGCAACAAATTTATATTTGCAATAATATTAAAGAATTTTTCGAAACCGATGACTAATGTCTTCGCAAAAAAACAATTATATATGATATTCTAATGATCGAAACGAAGGAAGTTCTTCTATATTGAATAGTTGATATTTTTATTAGATATACATTTAATTTTAATTCAACCTTAAACATTCAGAATTTATAATTATCCTGTTAAAGATGAACGGAATATCCAAAAATGTTTTAATAATAGTTCTTTTTACCTTCTCAGGTCTATTTGCTCAGACTTACGAGACTATACCAACAACGCACTGGATTTATAAATCTATTGAAAAATTACAAGTCTATGGATTTTTCAGATCACTGGATCAAGGATGTCAACCATATACCCGTTTTCAAATTGCTAAGGTTTTATTAATTGATTTAGAGGCTAATCAGATAGTTAGCAAATCTGCAGAAGTTGAAATTAATCGTATTGAAAAGGAACTATTTCCTGAAATACAATACCTTCAGCAGAGAGATATAAATCCATCAGAATCTTCGATAAAAGTTGGTTTTACATTAGGTAATACTACTAAATATAAAGAGGACACAAAAAATTATAGTTTCTTTCGTTTAAATGGTGCTTTATCTTTTTATGACAATTTTACATTGAGATATTCGGCATATTTGGATCAGCGATTTAAAGACGATCCCTATTTCACTGGTTATGAATGGAAAGGATTTCAAGGATATGAAGAGCAGATGTACATTAGCTACGCCACTGATTTCGTAGATTTTAAGTTCGGGCGTGATTATGTCAAGTGGGGTTATGGAAAAGGGGGCCGTTTATTTATTTCAGACAATTCCCGTCCTTTCGATATGATAAGTCTGAAATTAAAATCAAAGTATATCTCTTTTCAATCAATGATCTCCCAGCTTGATAAAATGTATAATGCGGAACGTTATTTAACCGCTATTCGTTTGGAATTGAATCCTTTTAAAAATATTTATTTAGGTGTTGGTCAATCTGCTTTATATGGCGGTGAACATCAATCGCTTGATTTTACTTTATCGAATCCGTTGGCGTTCTATTCTTTCACTCAGGATAATGATAAAAAGCCGTTAAATGGGATGATATATTTTGACGCCGCCTGGTATTTTCGGAAAAAATACAAATTTTATAGCGAATTCTTAATTGATGATTTTCAAGTAGATCGTGATGTTAAAAGCGACTTGGAGCCAAATGAGCTGGCATTTCTGGTTGGTATTGAAGGAGTAAATGTCTTTAATGCTTTTGACGGTTGGATGGAATTTACGCAAGTACGAAATAGAACTTATAATGTTCCTGGTCAGCGCCCTTTTGAAAAATTTCTGCATAAAAATATGCCTATTGCCCATCCGCTTGAGACCGATTTCCAGAGTCTTCAATGTGAAGCCGATAGATGGCTAAATAGTCATTTCAAATTTGGATTGGGATATTATTTGATACGGAAAGGTGAAGGGACTATTCGTGGAGAATTTACCGAACCCTGGATGGAAGATGATATTACTATGGAAACTGGATATACCGAAAAAATTCCGTATGGTATTGTTGAAACAACAAATAGATTTTATACTTCTTTTCATTATGAATACAATGTTCATTTGCAGTCTGATTTCTCTATTGGATATGAAATTATAGACAATTTGGACCATTTTAATGGTAATAAATCTGATAATTTATTTTTAAATCTAAATTTATATCTAGCTGTTGATTGGCTTAAGCATTTTTAGTTTTTAATCAAATTGTAATTGTGTTTTTTTCTTCTCATAGCAGTTATCCTTCCTTCTTGTTATTGATCTCGCTCCGGCGGAATTTCCTCCGGAATGAATAAGTTCCGACACGGCGGGAGAGCGAAGCAATCCTAATCCCATACGGTTCACAAACCTCCCCCCTCATTGTCCATTCATAATTCAGCATTTTTAACGTATATGATTAAAAATCCCAATAAATTTTGAATCTAACTACTACTTACTACTTATTGACTACTACCTACTAATTACTTCTTACTTTATACTACCTACTAAAATCGTCAGATTTTTACTTTTCGGATACCGAATGCGTATTGAGCATAGGTGAATTGGTGTGATGGTCAAGGGTCGCGAGAAATTTTATAAAAAGTGGTCGTGAAAAGTTGACCACTTTTTTATTTAAAAAGATAGTTCAATTTCCAGTTTCACTCATTTTGCCAAAACTCTTTACAGAATTTCCCTAATGCCATTTGGGATTACCACACTTCGACTGCATATTCACTCGTCCTGTTAGATAGCTTAGCATCTAACAGGGCTCGTAGTGACTATAAAGGATAGCGGTTCCAATGATCAAAGTAAATATTACGGCCTTAAGAACATCTCCGGCTGGGGAGCGAAGTCCCAGCGAAAAAAATGGAATTTTCAGCGCTTTTGGAAAGCTTTTAATAATGTTGATTACTTTTGTCTATGTCATTAACAATTTGTGATTGCGATAACTTTTGCGCCTTAAATTCCATTCGCTGGGACTGAGTGAACCCCCGTGAGATGTTCTTAAGCCGATGCTTTTTTTGGTTCTTTTTTCAGCAAAGAAAAAAGAACAGATAAATTTTATTCACCGCTCCGAAGGATACAATGACAAATAGGGAAAGTATCATTGATTCCGCTCCGGCGGAATTTCCTACGGAACGAGTGATCCCGCCGCTGAGAGAAGCAATTCTAATCCCAGTCTTTATTATTAGCCAATAATGCAAAAACATTACTACGTTTATATAATGACTAATGAAAACGATACTGTACTATATACAGGAGTTACGAGCAATTTGAAAGTAAGGACCTACCAGCACAAAAATAAATTAGTAAAAGGATTTACCCAGAAATATAATGTCAGTAAACTCGTATATGCCGAAGTTTATGATTATGTATGGGATGTATTGAGGAGAGAAAAGCAGATCAAAGCAGGATCCAGACAGAAGAAGTTGGATTTAATAAATAGAGATAATCCGGAATGGAAAGACTTATCAGATGATTTAGATTATGAATGATAAACACTGATGTAATATGTCATTGCGAGGAGCGTAGCGACGTGGCAATCCCTATCCCGTGGTCTCGCAAACCTTTCCTTTTAGTGACCATTAGAGATTTTTTCGTAATGCCCTTACGGATTGCCGCGCTTCGACTGCGTCCCAGCCTGCTCTCGCCAGTTGCGGGCTGTCAGATCCACTCGTAATGACAGATATACATGTCATTGCGAGGAACGTAGCGACGTGGCAATCCCTATCCCGTAAAATTCACAAACCTTTACCTTCATTGACCCTTCATAGTCTATCTTTAATGCCATTTGGGATTACCACACTTCGACTGCATATTCACTCGTCCTGTTAGATATCTTAGCATCTAGCAGGGCTCGTAGTGACCATAAAGGATATCGGTTCCAATGACCAAAGCAAGAAGAAATAAGTCAAGTTCTAAATTTTCTGTAAAATTGGTAAAATGATAGGTTCAATGATCAATAATCCCGATTCATTTTTAATCCCCTGAAATTTTCCATCTCTGCCATCTACTCCCCTGCTTCGTATCTTCATTAAATTAACACATTGCTATTCTATTGCAATATATTGCCTAATATATTATATTTCCAGTGTAATATATGGAAAAAGAAAAGCTAAAAGAACTGATAATTGAACATAAAGGAAAATTCTTAAAAAAGACCGAACTAGTTAAAAGAGAAGTTCAGAAGGATATTGCTCCGCTTTTAAATCAGAGAGAAATCATCATAATTACCGGCGTAAGGAGAGGCGGCAAGTCCTCACTTATGCGATTAATGGCTGATGACCTTGTCGAAAAATATAATGTTCTTCAAGATAATATTCTCTATCTGAATTTCGAGGATGAAAGATTTACTAATTTTAGTATTTATGATTTTGAGCAAGTTTATGAAATATTTCTGGAATTATATCATCCTGATGGCAAAAAATACTTCTTTTTAGATGAAATTCAGAATATCAAAGGCTGGGAAAAATGGGTCAATAGGCTTTATGAATTCGAAGATTTAAAAATATTTGTCACGGGTTCAAATGCCACATTATTGAGTTCCGAAATAGCCACGGCATTGACGGGAAGAAATAGACAACTAATTGTTTACCCATTTTCTTTTAATGAATTTTTAACTTTAAGAAATTATACTATCGCCGAGAAGGATTTTTATTTAAGAGAAAAGCGCGTAGAAATAAAAAAATTATTTGATGAGTATTTTAATCTCGGTGGTTTCCCCGAGATCTTGAAAATCCGTGATAACACCCTATTAGAACAGTATCTTAAGGATATAATTTATCGGGATGTGATTGCGCGATATTCGATCAGGAATATAAAAGAGATAAAAGAGCTTGCTCTATTTTTGGCATCTAATATTGGGACAATCCAGAGCTACAATAATCTTAGGGAAGTAATAAATGTAAAAAGTCTCAATACCATAAAGAACTATTTAGAAATGCTGGAAAATGTCTTTCTATTTTTTAAAGTGGATTTATTCTCGTACTCGGTTAAAAAGCAAATTTACAATCCATCGAAAATTTACTCGGTAGATTCAGCCTTGAGTAATGCGCTTGCTTTTAAATTTTCTGAAAATATAGGACATATTTATGAAAATATGGTGTTTATAGAATTGAAAAGGAGAAATAAAGAGGTCTTTTACTGGAAATCAAAGAGGGGGCGAGAAGTTGACTTTGTTATAAAAAGAGGACTAAAAATAGATGAGGCTATCCAGGTTTGTTTTTCACTTACTGATAAGAGAACGCGTAATCGAGAACTTGAAAGTTTACTATCAGCCAGAAATGAATTGAGTGTAGATAATCTTGTATTAATAACTGAAGATGAAAAAGGGGAGGAGGTAATTGATGGCGCAACAGTCAGAATCATTCCCCTGTGGAGGTGGTTGCTTCAGTCTCAGTAACAATAGCGGGAAGTAATTCCCATCGCCCATGCCTGTCATTGATCCGGCGGAATTTCCTTCCGGAACGATCCCGCCTGGCGGGAGAAGCAATTCTAATCCCAGTCTTTATTATTAGCCAATAATGCAAAAACATTACTACGTTTATATAATGACTAATGAAAACGATACTGTACTATATACAGGAGTTACGAGCAATTTAAAAGTAAGGACCTACCAGCACAAAAATAAATTAGTAAAAGGATTTACCCAGAAATATAATGTCAGTAAACTCGTATATGCCGAAGTTTATGATTATGTATGGGATGCATTGAGGAGAGAAAAGCA
>Ga0209407_1003183_pt1 | contig 14520 bp, 12 predicted proteins | sample AD_JPNHG3_MetaG_FD_184410 | JGI IMG/M metagenome (GOLD analysis project Ga0209407, IMG submission 184410) | Active sludge microbial communities of municipal wastewater-treating anaerobic digesters from Japan - AD_JPNHG3_MetaG (SPAdes) (version 2) | ecosystem: Engineered > Bioreactor > Anaerobic... | reverse complement strand
CCTTCGGGACGACCTGCCCGGCGATCGTGTCCATGCCGCCGATCCCCGAGCCCATGATGGCCCCCGTGTCCCAGTCCACCTCCGTGCTGTCCGGCTTCGGCACGGTGAAGCCGGCGTCTCGCCACGCGTCGATGGCGGCGATGCAGGCATAGCCGATGTTGTCGTTGACCGAGAGCATGTCCTCGGCGTCGAAGTAGCGCCTGCAGAGATCGTCGAACCCCTGCGGGACGCCGCCCACCTGGCAGGCGAACCCCAGCTCCTTGAGCTGCGGGATGAAGCGGATGCCCGAGCGCCCCTCGCGCAGGGCCTCCTCGTATGCGGCAAGGCCATGGCCGTTGGGGGCCATGATCCCCAGGCCCGTGATCACGATCCTCGTTCTCATTGCAGGCTGACCCCCATGCCGGCCAGCACGCCCGTGGCGACGGTCTCGCCGTTTTCCCTCTCCATGCTGACCTTCGCTTTCAGGTTCCCCTTTCGGAAATAGACCTTCTCCCCCCGGATGATGACGCGATCGCCCGGCTTCACCATGCCCGCAAACTCCACGGCCTCGATGACGGTGAAGAGGGTGGTCAGGTTCCCTCTCTGGAGCTCTTCCTCCCGGCCCTGCGCCAGGACGAGGTAGAGCCCGAAGGCGACGACCCCCGTCTGGGCCATGGCCTCCACGAGGATGACCCCCGGTGTGACGGGCCGCCCCGGGAAGTGCCCCCGGTAGAAATATTCGTCTTCCTTGAACCGGTAGGCCCCGACGATGTGCGTCTCGTCGAGCTCCAGGATCTCGTCGATGAAGCGGAAGGGGGCCTGCTGCGGCACCGCCGCCAGGACCTTTTCCCGCATTTCCCGATCAGCCGCCATAGAGCCCCCCGTTGACGTGGATAACGCTGCCTGTGATGTAGGAGCCCTTCGTCGCCAGGAAGGCCACCACCTCGGCCACTTCCTCCGGCCTGCCCATGCGTCCCAGCGGCACGCCGGCCAGGAGCCGCTCCCGGATCTCCTGGGGCAGCACGGCGGTCATCTCCGTGTCGATGAAGCCCGGCGCCACGGAGTTGACCAGGATGTTGCGGCCCGCCAGCTCCCGGCAGAGCGATTTCGTAAAGACGTCCATGGCCGCCTTCTCCATCGTGTAGGGGATCTGCCCCGCGTTTCCCGTGTGCCCCACGACGCTCGAGATGTTGATGATGCGCCCGCTCCCCTTCCGAAGCATGAACTGGCGAAGCACCCGCTTCGTGAGGTACCAGATCCCCCTCGTGAGGGCCCGCTGCTCGTCGAACTGCTCCACCTTCATGGCGTGGATGTCGGCGTTGATGGAGAGGCCCGCGTTGTTGACGAGCACGTCCACGCGCCCGGCCTCGTCCTTGATCCGGTTCACAAGGGTCTCCACCTGGTCGAGATCGGCCAGGTCGGCCTGCAGCAGGAAGGCGTCGCCCAGCTCGGCCTGGAGGGCCTCGGCGCTGTCGGCGCTTCTTCGGTAATGGAGCCCCACGCGGAACCCCTCCATGGCCAGGGCCCTTGCGCAGGCCGTTCCGATCCCCGTGCCGCTTCCCGTCACGACGGCCACCGGTTTGTCGTTCATCCCTATTCCCTCATCATCACGCCGCCGACGGCGTTTTTCGATTTGTGCGGGTAGTCCGGGTAGGCGATCCCGTGGAAGACGCCCGTCCGGGCGTCCTTCAGGGTCATGATCAGCTCCCCGTCGACGAAGATGTTCGCATCGGCGATGACGATGCTGGCCCCGGAGTCCTTGAGGCGCTGGAAGCGCTTCACGGTGACCTCGTAGCGCACCACCCGGTTGTAAGGCCGGATCTGGCCGCTGAAGAAGATCTCGCCGCAGCCCAGCGCCCGCCCCGTCCCCAGGGCCCCCCGCCACAGGCAGTAGAACCCGAGGAGCTGCCAGACGGCGTCCACGCAGAGGCACCCCGGCTGGACCGGGTCGCCCGGCAGGTGGCACTGGAAGTACCAGGCATCGAGCCGGATGTCCTGCTCGGCGACGATCGTCCCGTGGCGGTTGTCCTTCGTGATGGAGAGGATCCGGTCGACCATGAGAAGCGGCGGTGCGGGCAGCTTTGCGTCCATGCCCTGGGGGGCATCGGAGACGAGGTTGCCGTAGACAATCGCCAGGATCTCCGTCAGGTCGAAATGGTCTCTGTCCATGAATTCCTGGTAGGTCATGAACGCTCCTGTACCGTCAGCATCATGTGGGCCCAGGACAGCCCCGCCCCCACCTGCACGAGGGCGACGCGGTCGCCGGGCGCGAGGTCGTCCCAGTGAAGGCTCAGCGATCCCGGGGCGCCCGCCGTGGCCGTGTTGCCGAACCTCTCGACGTTGTGCCAGTGGTTCTCGGGGGTGATCCCGCAGCGCTCGCAGACGGTCTTCAGCATGCCGAGGTTGGCCTGGTGTCCGACGAACTTCAGGCGGCCGTTGAGCGAGGGGTTGGCCGCCTGGACGATGCGCAGCGCATCCGTCGTCTTGCGGATCGCGAAGCCCTGCACGGCGTTTCCGTCCTGGCCGAAGTGGCCCGTGCGGCGGATCGTGACCTTGTCCCAGCACGAGGGCTTGGCGTCGAAGTGCGTGGCGTCGATGACCTTGCCGGACGGGACGGTGAGCGACACGACGGCGGCGGTGCTCCCGTCGCCGAAGAGGCATGCCGAGCGGCGGTCCGAGTAATCGAGGCAGCGCGTCAGGTTTTCGGGCTGCGTGATCAGAACAAACGGGGGAAGGGCCCCCGCGCCGAGGTTCGACAGGAAATGAACCTGCAGCCCGAAGCTCGTGCAGGCCGAGTTCATGTCGAAGGCGGGCACGTCGATTCCCAGCTCGGCGGCCACAGTCGAGGCCTCGGCCGGCGAGGCCACGTCGGCAGCCGAGCTGCCGGAGATCACCATGCCGATCTCCCCGGCGGCCAGCCCCGCGCGCTCGAGGGCCATGCGGGCGGCAAGGGCGGCCGTTTGGGCGTTGGTGTAGAGGCTCGCCTCCTGGGCGGCGCGGACGTCGCGGTTCTTCGTGGCCCGGATGTAGTCCAGGGGCAGCACCGTGCGGCGCTCGAGGATCCCCACACGCTCCTCGATCCACTCCTCGCTCGACCCGATGTCCAGATCGCTCAGGAAGCGGTTGGTGATCACGTTTTCCGGGTAGAAATGCCCGAGGCCGTGCAGGTAAATCATAATCGTCTATTCCGTCTGTTCAGTCTGTTCCGTCTATTCCGTCCCTTTTTCCGCCTGTCCCCGTCTATCTTGGTTCCCGACCGGATAGACCGGACAGACGGGAGAGACCGAATAGACCTTATACCAGTTCCCGCCCGATGATCATATGCTGCACCTCGCGCACCCCCTCGTAGATGTCGATGATGTGGGCATCGCGAACGAGCTTCGAGATCTCGTACTCCTGCATGAAGCCGTAGCCGCCGTGCAGGTGCAGCCCCTCGTTGGCGCAGAACAGGGCCGCCTCGGCGGCGGTGTTCTTCGCGAGCGACGAGTACATCCCGCGGTCCTCGTCGCGCTGCTGGACCTTGACGGCCGCCTTCATGAGGGCCAGTTCCGCCAGCTCCACCTTCTTCCACATGGCGACAAGGGTTTCCCTCGCCACGGGCATGTCGCAGATCCGCTGGCCGAACTGCTTGCGCTCGCGGGTGTACTGCAGGGTGAGATCGAGGGCCCGGCGGGCCAGGCCCACGCCGATGGCGGCCACCATGGGCCGGGCGTAGTCGAGCACGTCGATGAGGTACTTGAAGCCCTGGCGCCTGTCGCCGATGATCTGGCTCTCGTCGACGACGACGTCCTCGAAGGTGACCGTGGCCGTGTTGGAGAGGTGCTGCCCGAGCTTCTCCTCGGGCTTGCCGAGGACGATCCGGCCTCCGCCCCGGGCCGTGAGCACCGTCTGCGGCTTGGCCGGCAGGTTGGGCCTGCCGTCCCGGAACATCTCCTCCGTCGGCACGATGCAGCAGGCCAGCAGCTGCGCCGTGGGCTTGCCCACCTTGCAGAAGACGGTGAACTGGCTGGCGTAGGAGGCATTGGTGATGAAGCACTTGGCGCCGTTGAGGACGTACCGGCCGTCGGCGCCCCTGGCGATGAAGGTGCTCATGGAGGAGTTGTCCGACCCGGCGCCCGGTTCGGTGAGGCAGAAGGATGCCAGCAGGGGCGCCTGGACGTAGGGCCCCAGGAAGTCCTGCTTCTGCTTCTCGCTGCCGTGCTGGGCGATGACGGTGTTGGCCAGGTCGTTGCACATGGCCGAGGTGGAGATGCCCGTGTCGCCGTAGGAGAGCTCCTTGATGATGAGCGCCGAGGAGACGGCGTCGATCTCGAAGCCCTTCACTTCCTTCGGCACGCTCAGGTTGAGGATGCCCAGCTCCCAGGCCTTGGCGATGATCCCGTAGGGGAATTCGTGCGATTTGTCGATCTGCAGGATGTTCGGGAGGATCTCGTTTTTCACGAAGCGCCGGACCGTGTCGACGTACATCTGCTGGTCTTCACTGAGGCGGAAATCCATGGCGTTCTCCTTGCGTGTGTGCGTGTTCGGATGATCCCCGCGGGGGGCGGCCCGTTCCCGGTCAGTTGCCGGCGAAGGTCCTCTCGGCGGAGGAGAGTGTGGTCAGCGAGATGCAGGTCACGCCGATCGTCTTGAAGAAGTCCCGGAGGGGACGGTTGGGACCGATTTCGTAGACCCTGTCGGCCTGCGATGCGATGGCCTTCATGTTGTCGCACCACTGGACGGTGCCCGAGAGCTGTGCCACGAGGCGCTCGATCACCTCTTCCATGTCGGGGGAGTGGAAGCCGCCCGTGAAGTTGGAGGTCACCTTCACGGCGTTTTCGGCCTTCATCTGCCTGCGCACGCAGGCCAGCTCCCCCTCGAAGGGCTCCTCGATGGTGTGCATGAAGCGGCTGTGGAAGGGGGCGCTCACGTTGAGGGCCACGAACCGCGTCGGGTTATCGTCGGCCAGCGCCTTCGCAAGGCGCTCCTCGGCCTCTGGCATGGCCTTGGAGCGGCCGCTGATGACGATCTGGTTGGGCGAGTTGATGTTCGCCACGTCGATAGGCAGATCGGCGAGCAACTCGCGGATCATCCGGGTATTGAGGTCCTTGCGGATGACGGCGGCCATCGCGCCCTCGCCCACGGGGACGGCTTCCTGCATGAGGCTGCCGCGGATGTGGACGATGCGCAGCACCGTCTCGAGCGGCAGGACGCCCGCGGCCACCAGGGCCGTGTACTCGCCGAGGCTGTGCCCGCCGAACACGTCGGGGGTGATGCCGTACTTGTCGATGACGGCCTTCAGCATGGCGATCTCCGTCGCCACGATGCTCGGCTGGGCATAGGCGGTCAGGTTGAGCTTCTCGTCCTCGCCGAAGCAAAGCGCCGCCACGTCCCACCCCAGGGCGTCGGAGGCCTGCTCGTAGACCCGCCGGCATTCGGGGATGCTGTCGTAGAAGTCCCTGCCCATCCCGTGTCGCTGGGAACCCTGTCCCGGAAATACGATGGCGGTCTTGCCGTTGGCCATTGGTTGCCGTCTCCTTCGGTGCTTCTTTTATCTCTCTCTCTTCAGCAAGCGAGCCGCTCCCTGCGGCCCGGCCCTGTATCAGCAACCGTTGTGCCAGGGGGCTGGAGTGTTTGAAGATAGATGTAACCCATTGTAACAGCTTCATAAAAAATGGAACGGGCAAGGCGCCGGGGGCAAGGGAAGGGGCACCCGGGTGTATACTTCGCTTCACACTGGGAAGGGGGGTATACAGCGAGGGAGGTAAAAAAATCCTTTACAGAAGGAAAAACGGGGTGTATTGGGAATGAACGTTCATTCCGATATTGGGCAATACAGACCGAGCCATGAGAAACATGGACAAGCGAAAGGAGATCATGCAGGCGGCCCTGGTGCTCATCGCAGAGCACGGGTTTCATGGGGCGCCGATGTCCATGATCGCCGACCGGGCGGGCGTTGGCGCCGGCACGATCTATCGCTATTTCGAGAGCAAGGAAGCGCTGATTGCCGAGCTGTACCGGGAACTGGAGGACAGGCTCCTTGCCTGCCTGAGGGAGGGGTACTCCGATGCGGATCCCATCCGGGTGCGGTTTCTCCATGTGGGCGCCGCGGTGATGCGCTATTTCATCGCCAACCCCCTGCATTTCCGTTACATGGAGCAGTACATGAACTCCCCCTTCGGGACTGCCCTCAAGCGGGACCGCCTGATCGGCCGGGCGGACGGGGGCAGGCTGTTCTTCCAGAGCATCTTCGAAGAGGGGATGGCGCAGGAGGTGCTGAAGGAATTGCCCATTTTCATGCATTTCGCCCTGACCTTCGGTCCCCTGATCGTCCTGATCCGGGATCACATCCTGGGGCTCGTTTCCCTGGATGACGCGGGGATCACGCAGGTCATCGAGGCCTGCTGGGACGGGGTCAGGAGACCAGGGGCCGCAGGGATCCCATCGAATTGAAGAGGTGTTGCATGCAGATCCGTCGGCGATACAGGTTGATCGTGGTTGCGGGGCTTCTGGCAGCCGCCTGGATCCCGGCCGCTTGCGGCCAGGGTTCCACGGGGAAGGCGCAGGGGCAGGCCGGTCCGCCGGAGGTGGCGGTGGTCGAAGTGAAGCCCGAGCGTGTCGCCGTCACAACGGAACTGCCGGGCAGGACATCGGCCTACCTGATCGCCGAGGTGCGCCCGCAGGTGAGCGGCATCATCCAGCAGAGGCTCTTCAGGGAGGGCGCCGACGTGAAGGCGGGCGACGTGCTCTACCAGATCGACCCCGCGACGTACCAGGCCGCCTATGACAGCGCCAGGGCGGCGCTTGCCCGGGCGGAGGCCAACATCACCTCCATCCGCTTCCGGGCGGAGCGCTACAAGGAGCTCGTGGAGATCAAGGCGGTGAGCCGCCAGGAATATGACGACGCGACGGCGGCGCTCAAGCAGGCCGAGGCGGAGATCGCCGCCGGCAAGGCGGCCGTGGAGGCCGCGCGGATCAACCTGGGCTACACCCGGGTGACGGCACCTATCGGCGGCCGGATCGGGAAGTCGTCGGTCACGGTGGGCGCGCTGGTCACGGCGAACCAGCCGATGTCTCTGGCGACGATTCAGCAGATCGACCCGGTCTACGTCGACGTCACCCAGTCGAGCGCCGTGCTCCTGCAGCTGCAGAGGGCCATGGCGAGCGGCGCCCTCAGGCGCGACAGCGCCAACCGGGCCAGGGTCAGGCTGCTGCTGGAAGACGGCACGCCCTATCCCCTGGAGGGGACGCTGCAGTTCCAGGACGTCACGGTGGACCCCACGACGGGGTCGTTCGTCGTGCGGGCGATCTTCCCCAACCCGAAGCGGCTCCTGCTGCCCGGCATGTTCGTCCGCGCCGTGGTGGAGGAAGGCGTCAACGAGCGGGCGCTCCTCGTCCCGCAGCAGGGAGTTTCCCGTGACCCGAAAGGCAACCCCCTGGCCCTGATCGTGGATGCCGAAGGCAAGGTCCAGCAGCGGGTGCTCACCGTCGTCCGCACGATCAAGGACAAGTGGCTCGTCTCGGACGGTCTTGCGCCGGGCGACCGGGTCATCATCGAGGGTGTGCAGAAGGTCCGGCCCGGCATGACCGTCAGGACCGTCCCCTACGGCGCGGCAAAGGTCCCCAACGGCAAGGCGGCAGGGCCGGCCGCCGCGAAGTCGAAGTGACGGAGGCGCGCGATGCTGTCGAGATTCTTTCTGGACCGTCCCGTCTTCGCGTGGGTCATCGCGATCATCATGATGGCGGGGGGCGCGCTTGCGATCTACAACCTTCCCATCGCCCAGTATCCCCCCATCGCCCCGCCGTCGATCGCCATCACGGCCTACTACCCGGGGGCCTCGGCCGAAACCGTCGAGAACAGCGTCACCCAGATCATCGAGCAGAAGATGACCGGCTTCGAGCGGATGCTCTACCTGACCGCGACGAGCGACTCGTCCGGGTCGAGCCGCATCGAGCTCATCTTCGCCCCGGGCACCGACCCCGATCTCGCCTGGGCGCAGGTGCAGAACAAGCTTCAGCTCGCCATGGCGAACCTGCCGGAGGTCGTCAGCAACCAGGGCGTGAGGGTCAGCAAGTCCACCCGCAACTACCTGATGTTCGTGGGCCTGATCTCGGAAGACGGCAGCATGGACGGAAACGACCTGCGCGACTACGCCCAATCCAATCTGGAAAAAGTGCTCTCCCGGGTTCCCGGCGTGGGCGAGGTGGAGATCTTCGGCAGCCAGTACGCCATGCGCATCTGGCTCAACCCCGACAAGCTCACCAACTACGGGATGACGATCCAGGACGTCATCACGTCCCTTCGGGCGTACAACGTGGAGGTCTCCGCCGGGCAGTTCGGCGGCGCGCCCGCCGTCGAGGGGCAGCGGTTGAACGCAAGCATCATCGTCCAGAGCCTGCTCAAGACGCCCGAGGAGTTCGCCGCCATTCCCCTGCGCACCAACCCCGACGGCTCCGTCGTGCGCGTCCGGGACGTGGGCCGGACGGAACTCGGCACCGAGACCTACGACGTCCAGGCCCGTTTCAACGGCATGCCCGCCGCCGGGATGGCCATTCGCCAGGCCGCCGGGGCCAATGCCCTGCAGACGGCCGACAACGTCAAGGCCAAGATGGAGGAACTGGGCCATTTCTTCCCCCGGGGCATGAGGGTCATTTACCCCTACGACACGACCCCCTTCGTCCGGGTGGCCATCAAAGAGGTCTTCAAGACGCTCTTCGAGGCGATCGGGCTCGTGTTCCTGGTCATGTACCTGTTCATGGGCAACCTGCGTGCCACCCTCATCCCCACGATCGCCGTGCCCGTGGTCATCCTGGGCACGTTCGCGGCACTGGGGATTTTCGGCTTCTCCATCAACATGCTGACCATGTTCGCCATGGTGCTGGCCATCGGCCTGCTCGTCGACGACGCCATCGTCGTCGTGGAAAACGTGGAGAGGATCATGAGCGAGGAGGGCCTTTCGCCCCGGGAGGCCACGGCGAAGTCCATGGACCAGATCACGAGCGCCCTGATCGGCATCGGGCTCGTGCTCTCGGCGGTGTTCGGCCCCATGGCCTTCTTCCCGGGCTCCACGGGCGTCATCTATCGCCAGTTCTCGGTCACCGTCATCACCGCCATGCTCCTGTCCGTGCTGGTGGCCCTGATCCTCACGCCGGTGCTCTGCGCGTCGCTGCTCAAGCCGGTGCCCAAGGGGCACGAGCCGGCGGAGAACGCCATCTGGTTCCTGCGCCCCTTTTTCCGCCGGTTCGACAGCCGGTTTTTCCAGACCCGGGACCTCTACATGCGCCTGGTCCGCCGGTCCATCACGAACAAGCTTCGCTACCTGGCCGTCTTCGTCCTGATCGTCGGGGCCATGGGCATCCTGTTTCTGCGGATGCCCACGGCCTACCTGCCCGACGAGGACCAGGGCATCCTGACGGTGCAGGCGCTGCTGCCGGCCAACTCGACCCTGGAGCAGACCGACGAGGTCCTGCGACGGGTCCGGGAGTATTTCCTCGAGAACGAACAGGACGCCGTCGAGGCCGTGTTCACCATTTCCGGCATCAGCTTTTCCGGACGGGGGCAGAACGCGGGGTTCTCCTTCGTCAAGCTCAAGGACTGGGATCTGCGCAGCGGCGCGGAGCTGAAGGTCGGCGCCGTCGCCGGGCGCGCCATGGCGGAATTCTCGAAGATCCGCAACGCCATGGTGTTTGCCTTCGCGCCGCCGGCGGTCGTGGAACTGGGGCAGGCCAAGGGGTTCGATTTCCAGCTGCTGGACCGCGGCGGCCTGGGGCATGCCAGGCTCATGGAGATCCGCAACCAGCTCCTCGGCATGGCGGCCAGGGACCCCGTGATGACCAAGGTCCGGCCCAACGGCCTGGAGGACGTGCCCGAGTACCGCATCGACGTGGACTGGGAGAAAGCCGGGGCCCAGGGCGTTCCCATCACCTCGATCCACCACACGATCGCGGCGGCCTTCGGGAGCGCCTACGTCAACGACTTCATCCAGGCCGGCCGCGTCAAGCGGGTCTACGTCCAGGCCGACGCGCCCTACCGCATGCTGCCCACGGATCTCGAGCGGCTCCACGTGCGCAACAACGCGGGCCGGATGGTCCCCTTCTCCTCCTTCGCCTCGGGCCACTGGACGACCGGGTCCCCGAAGCTCGAGCGCTTCAACGGCTTCCCGTCGATCAACATCGTGGGCGAGGCTGCGCCGGGAAGGAGTTCCGGCGAGGCGATGAGGGCGATGGAGGGGTTCGTCCGGGAGCTGCCCCAGGGCGTCGGGTACGACTGGCAGGGCCTGTCCTACCAGGAGCGGATGTCCAGCGCCCAGGCGCCGCTGCTGTACGCCTTCTCCATCTTCGTGATCTTCCTGTGCCTGGCGGCCCTCTACGAGAGCTGGCCCATCCCGATTGCCGTCCTGCTGGTCCTGCCCCTCGGGGTCATCGGCGGCGTCATCGCATCGAGCCTGCGGGGGCTGCCCAACGACGTCTATTTCCAGATCGGCGTGCTGACCACGCTCGGCCTGACCACTAAGAACGCGATCCTGATCGTGCAGTTCGCCAAGGCCGGTGTCGGGCAGGGGATGGGACTGGTGGAGGCCACCCTGGAGGGGGCGAGGCTGCGATTCCGCCCGATCGTCATGACGTCGCTGGCCTTCGGGTTCGGCGTTCTGCCCCTGGCCTTGGCGACCGGTGCCGGGGCGGGTGCCATGAACGCCATCGGCACGGGCGTGCTGGGCGGCATGGTGACGGCCACCGTCCTGGTGATTCTTTTCACCCCCCTGTTCTTCGTGCTGATCGAAACGTTCATCGGGAAAGGCGGGAAGGCTCACGGGACTTCCTCCGGCGGCGTGTTCGCGGGGATGGGGGGGCGGTTTTCGGGCATCCGGGAACGGCTCATGGCAAAACGGGCAGACCGGCGGATCGCCGGAACGGAAGAAACCCGTCCATCAGAGGATTGACGATATGAACAGGGTGTTGATTTTCCTGCTGGGCTTGATCGTCCTGTGCACGGCGGGCTGTTCCCTGGCGCCGACCTACGCGCGCCCCGAGGCACCCGTCCCCGCCGCCTGGCCGGGCGCCGCGGGCCGGGAGGCGGATAAACCGGGGGAGATCGCCGCGGATGTTTCGTGGAAGGATTTTATTCTCGACGAGAAGCTGCGGCAGGTCATCGGCCTGGCTCTTTCCAACAACCGCAACCTGCGCGTGGCGGCCCTGAACGTCGAACGGACCCAGGCCCTGTACCGCATCCAGCGAGCCGAGCTGCTCCCGGCCGTGAACGCCGGTGCGACGTTCAGCAAGGAGCGGGTACCGGGCATTCTCTCGCAGAGCGGTCAGCCGAAGACGACGGAGCTCTACAACGTCAACCTCGGCGTCAGCGCCTGGGAGATCGACCTCTTCGGCCGCATCCGGAACCTGAGCGATGCGGCCCTCGAGCAGTACTTCGCCACGGAGCAGGCCCGCGCGAGCGCGCAGATCGCGCTGGTGGCCGAGGTGGCCAACACCTGGCTGGCGCTGGCCGCCGACCGCGAGAATCTCAAGCTCGCCCGGTCGACGCTCGAGACGCAGCTGCAGACCTACGAGATGATCCGGAGGCGCGCCGAGGTGGGCGCCTCCTCCGATCTGGACCTGCGCCAGGCCCAGACCCGGGTGGATGCGGCGCGGGTGGACATCGCCCGGTACACGAGTCAGGTCGCTCTCGACGAGAATGCCCTGGCCCTCCTGGTCGGTTCCCCCGTTCCACAGGAACTGCTGCCCGATGCGCTGAGCGATGTGAAGGCGCCCAGGGATTTCACGCCGGGCCTGCCCTCGGAGGTCCTGCAGCGCCGACCCGACATCGTTGCGGCCGAGCACCAGCTCAGGGCGGCCCACGCGAACATCGGCGCGGCGCGGGCGGCCTTCTTCCCCCGCATCACGCTCACCACGAGCATCGGCACCACGAGCGACCAGCTCTCCGGGCTCTTCACGTCCGGCTCCGAAACCTGGAGCTTCGTGCCCCGCATCGTCGTGCCGATCTTCGACGCCCGCACGTGGGCGGCCTACGACGTGACGAAGGTGGACCGGGAGATCGCCCTGGCCCAGTACGAAAAAGCGATCCAGACAGGGTTCCGGGAAGTGGCCGACACGCTGGCCCAGCGCGCCACCCTGTGGGATCAGCTCGAGGCCCAGCAGTCGCTCGTGGAGGCCTCCGAGGTGAGCTATCGCCTCTCCGATGCGCGCTACACGAAGGGGATCGACAGCTACCTGCGCGTCCTGGACGCGCAGCGCTCGCTGTACAGTGCACAACAGGGGCTCATCGCCGTCCGCCTGGCCCGGCTCGCCAACCTGGTGACGCTCTACAAGGTGCTGGGGGGCGGCGGCGATTCCTGAACAGCGTGAGGTCGAATCCGTGATGAAGCACGGCAGACAGCGGGCCGGTGCGTCCGTCCCGATCAGCTTCGAGGAACGCTACGGCAGTCTTTTCGAGAACGCCGGCGAGGGGATTTTCCAGACGTCGGTATCAGGCCGGATCCTGAACGTCAACCCGGCGCTGGCTCGGTCCTTCGGGTACCGATCTCCGGAGGAGATGAAACGGGACATCCGAAACGTGTCCCGGCAGATCTACACCGATCGCCGTCTGCGGGCGGAAATCCTGCGCAGGGTCGAGGCCCGGGGGCATGCGAAGTTCGAGTTCCGGTTCCTCCGGAAGGACAAGTCCCAGGGGTGGGGCTACACGAGCATGCATGCCGTGCGTAACGCACAGGGGAAAACCGCGTACTACGAAGGCTTTTTCCTCGACATGACGGCGCACAAGGAGATGGAGGAGCAGCTGCAGAAGTCCCGCGACCTCCTCGAGCAGCGCGTCCTCGAGCGGACGCGGAAGATCGCCGAGCTCAACCGGGAACTGGCTGCGGATGTTGCGGAGCGCAAGAGGGTCGAGCGGGAATTGCGGGCCCGCGAGAAAGAGCTGAAACGGCGCGCCGTCAAACTCGAGGCGTTCAACGTCACCCTGCGCACGCTCCTGGAACAGCGGGAGGCCGACCGGACGGAGATCGAACGCCGGATCATGGCCAACGTCGACGACCTCATCATGCCCTGCGTCGAGCGGCTCAAGGGCACGGCGCTTCCGAAGCCGGCGCACCAGCTCGTCCTGAACCTCCAGGAGAACCTCCGGGCCCTCACGTCCCCTTTCACGAGGGACATGAAGGCGAAGGCGCATTTGACCGCGACGGAGCTCCAGATTGCCGATTACATCAAGAAGGGGAAGAGCTCCAAGCAGATCGGGGCCCTCATGCGGCTTTCCCCCGGAACCGTCGACTTCCACCGGAACCAGATCCGCAAGAAACTGAATATCCGAGGGGAGAAAGTGAGTCTCCAGGCATACCTGCTGAACCAGTCCTGAAGGGGGCCGTTGCTGGCCGCAGAACAAGAAAGGGCAGGCGCCAAGCGCCTGCCCTTTTACATCTCAACAGAGCATGCGAACCGGGATATCCCGGGATTCGCCTATTTCACGAACGGGGCGGGAACCGGGTAGATCTTGCGACCGAAGACCGTGTTGCACACAACGGCTCCGGCGACATAGACGCCGATCCAGCCGGAAACGATCAGCAGCCAGCCCACGATGGGCTTGCCGACTGCGGGGTCCATCTTGCCCAGGTCGAGACCGACGATGCACCACAGGCAGATGTCGATCAGCACGACGAGCAGGAAAAGGAGCTTCGTGGACTTCAGGTACGCGGGGGTCACGGCGGTGAGGAAGCCGGCCCCGGCCATCCAGGTCCATCCCTCGACGTACGAGTGGGGAGCCATGCCGAACTTGATCATGAGGAACTTGGAGAGAACGCTCAGCGAGGCGCCGAACATGAAAAAGGCCGAGAAGAACAGGAAGACGTTGCCGCCGGTGATGTTATGGTCTTTCAATTCCATAACGGCAACCGTGTACTGAACCACGCCGCCGCCGACGAGCCATGCGAACAGGATGGGAAGGCCTTCGGCCTTGACCCAGCCAAGAAATACCGCGGCGAAACCAAAACAGGCAACCGCGAGGGCGCCCAGGCCCGCGGGCCCCGGAGATGCAAAGGTATGCTCCTGTGCCATGATTACGAGTCCTCCTTTTGTCGATGATGAATGAATGAATTGAAAAAACTGTGGCTTCAGGTTGAATCCATGGAAAGCCTCTTGCCCCCGGCTTTCCCGCCCCTGCGACTCCTTTCCTCACCTCCTTTCACTGGATTGACCTCTCGGGAAAAAAGACCCTGACACCCGGCGGGTGCGCGTTTCGGTGTTGCTCCCGAAGCGCCGAAAATCGCTTCCGGGCCTGTTTCGGCTGTGCAGGATGAAGTTTCGAGAGGCATCCTGCACAGTCGAAACGAGGAAAAAAGGTTGGCACAGAACACATCATCACCATATCAGTCGAGGGCGGAAAAGCAATGTAGTGGAATTATATAAAAAATGGATAAGCCGGTTCTATAAACGTCGGTAACGTCAAGTGTTATGTGTCATGACGAGGAAAGGGGTCATGGTTTTTTCTTTCAGGTTCTCATGGGTAAAGACGGCATAGAGGATTCTCTCCATGCTGGTTCGATCGGAGAAGACGCCCATGGG
>Ga0209407_1003175_pt1 | contig 14541 bp, 14 predicted proteins | sample AD_JPNHG3_MetaG_FD_184410 | JGI IMG/M metagenome (GOLD analysis project Ga0209407, IMG submission 184410) | Active sludge microbial communities of municipal wastewater-treating anaerobic digesters from Japan - AD_JPNHG3_MetaG (SPAdes) (version 2) | ecosystem: Engineered > Bioreactor > Anaerobic... | reverse complement strand
GAAATTACCCCCACCGAGCTCGCCAAATATTACGAGGACTTTTTGCCCTTCGTCCAGGATTGCCGCTTTAAAAACTCCTGCACCCACACCTCCGAGCCCGTCTGCGGCGTCCATGCGCGCGTAGGTAGCGACATCAGCCCCGCCCGCTATCAGCGCTACCTTACGATTTACAATGAGCTTGTCGAGCGCGAAAAAGAAAAATACGAGTAACCAGGCGGATTTATCCGCCTTTTTTATATCCGGCAAACTTAAAATAGATAGTTTTGGTATGCCGAATAAGCAGCACTTCGATAAAAGGCGTGGCAAAAATACTGATAGGCTGAATTATTGCGACTTTGCGGTATCATTAAAAAAACATTCGGAACAATAATCTTGGGGCTTGGGGTTGAAGTATGTTAGACGAATACAATAAAAAACGCGATTTTAAGGTGACGGCGGAACCAAAGGGCAAGCCGAAAAAAAGCCGGCGGCGGCTTAGGTTCGTCGTTCAGCATCATCTGGCGCGGCGCGACCACTACGATTTCCGTCTGGAGTGGCAGGGCGCGCTTTTGAGCTGGGCGATTCCCAAAGGGCCGTCCATGGACCCACGCGACAAAAGACTGGCGGTGCGCGTCGAGGACCATCCGCTTGATTATCGAAATTTTGAAGGCACCATTCCCAAGGGCGAATACGGCGGCGGCACAGTCATGCTTTGGGACGAGGGGTTTTGGGAGCCGCTGTCCGAGCCCGAAGCCGGTCTTAAGGAGGGCGCTTTGAAATTCGTCTTAAAAGGCGAAAGGCTTAAGGGCAGTTGGGCGCTTATAAGGCTGAAACCCAAGAAGGACGAGGACGGCGAAAACTGGATTTTATTAAAAGAAAACGACGAATTCGCCTTGGATAACGATGGCATTTCGGCCTATACGACGAGCGTCAGAACCCTAAGAACGATGGAGGAAATAGCGGAAGGGATACAAAAAGCACAAAAAAACCCTTTTGACAACGCTCCGTTTCAGCTTGCCCGGCTGACGGAGCGCGTCCCCGAGGGCGAGGACCGGCTCTTCGAGGTCAAATACGACGGATACCGAATTATGGCCTACGTCGAGGGTAACAAAGCGCGGCTTGTCACTAGGAACGGTAATGATTTAAGCGGCAAATTCGGCGAAATTTCAGGCGCGCTTGCAGCGTTTTCAAAGGGCAGGGCGATGGTTTTGGATGGTGAAATAGTAGTCGCCGACCGCTCGGGCAAAACCGATTTTCAGGCGCTTCAAAGCTTTTTGAAAAAGAAAGAGCAAAAGAGCCTCACCTACATCGTCTTCGACCTTCTGGCGCTGGACGGCGAGGATTTAAGAGAAAAGCCGCTCATCCAAAGAAAAGAAACGCTAAATAAACTTTTGGCGGACGCGCCGGACAACATTCAATATAGCGGACACGTCGCGGGCAAGGGCGGTGACTGTTTTAAGGCCGCCTGCGCAGCAGACTTTGAGGGGATAGTGGGAAAGCGTGCGGACTCCCGCTATTTAGGCACCAGAAACTCCGATTGGATAAAGCTTAAATGCCGAAAAAGACAGGAATTCGTCGTCGGAGGCTACACCGTCTCGGGCAAGGGGCCGCGTAAAATAAGCTCGCTTCTTCTCGGCGTCTATGATGGCGGCGCGCTCGTCTACGTCGGTCGCGCCGGCACCGGCCTTAACGTTCAAGAGGCCGAAGAGCTGGAAAAGCTATTCGGCGGTATTAAAGCCGCTAAATCGCCGTTCGAATCGGCGCTCAAAGCGCGGGCAGAAGAAAAAATCGTTTGGCTAAAGCCGTTAACGGCCGCCGAAGTCGAATATGCCGAAATAACCGCCGACAACGTCTTAAGGCAGGCAAGTTTCAAAGGATTGAGAACGGATAAAGACGTCAAGGAGATAGTGATAGAAAGAGCGGAAAGCGGGGAAAACGCAAAAAATACGGAAAGCGCGGGCGTAGTCGTAGGCGGCATTAAAATAAGCAACCCCGACAAAATTATTTTTACCGAGCCCCAAATAACCAAGGCCGACGTAGTCCGCTATTATGCAGAAATTTCCAAAGCCATGCTGCCCTATGTGGCGGGCAGGATTTTGAGCATAGTGCGTTGTCCCAAGGGCGTGGCCGAGGCCTGCTTTTATAAAAAACATCCCGACCCGTCCTCATCCAAAATCGTCACCGTGCCGGTGCCGGCCTCGGACGGCGAAACCGATGAATATTTCTATATCGCAGACGCGGCGGGACTTATTTATGAGGCACAGATGGGCACGCTTGAGTTTCACATCTGGGGCAGCCGCGCCGCCGAGCTCGAAAAACCCGACCTAATGGTCTTCGACCTCGATCCCGACGAGGGCATGCCGCTCGCGACCGTCCGACAGGGCGTCAAAGATTTAAAGAGCGTGCTGGACGGCTTTTCGTTGAAGTCCTATCTTAAAACCAGCGGCGGCAAGGGCTATCACGTCGTCGTGCCCTTTCTCCCCGAGGCCGATTGGGAGGCTTTCCGCGCTTTCGCCAAAAAAGTAGCCCAAATCATGGAGGAAAGATGGCCGTCCCGCTACACAAGCAATATGAGAAAGGCCAGCCGCGGCGGCAAAATCTACATCGACTGGGTGAGAAACGGCAGAAGCGCGACCAGCGTCGCCCCCTATTCGCTTAGGGCGCGTCCCTCCGCGCCGGTCTCGGCGCCGATAAGCTGGCAGGAGCTTGAAACAATCCCCCCCGACGGCATAAAACTCAACGACGCCCTTTCCCGCGTCAAACGCGGCCTCGACCCCTGGAAAAGCTTATCCAAAAACAAACAGCATCTCAAAAGCATTTAGAATTTAGCTTCCGCTTTTCGATAAAACTCGCGACTTCCAAACACATTAGCAATTCAAAGAAATACAACAAAAAAAAGGCAGCTTTCGCTGTCTTTTTTGGCGTTCCCGGCGGGATTCGAACCCACGGCCTTTCACTTAGGAGGCGAACGCTCTATCCTGCTGAGCTACGGGAACATAATTAGATTTTTCGGTCGGCTTTTTGAACGGTTGAATTATATGCTTTTAAGCCGCTTTTGTCAAGTAAACCGCGAAAAGCGTTATTGACTTATAATGTGCGGTTTGATATAATTGCCGCCATGGAGACCTTAAGCTCATTCGACATGATATTGACAGACAGGCTGGTGCTTCGATTGTTTAATGCGGCCGACGCCAACGACGTTTTCGAGTTCGCGGGCGACAAGACCGACGCCAACCGCTTTGTGGCGTGGCCCGCACACGAGGAGTGCGCCGACAGCGTCCGCTGCATCCGCGACATTTACATTCCCAACCGCGTCTTCGCCATCGAATATTCCGGCAAATGTATAGGCGCCATCGAGCTTAAGTCAACCGAGGAGGATGGCGTTTATTCAATAGGGTATATTCTCAATAAAAAGTTTTGGAATTTGGGCTTCACCACCGAGGCGCTCACCGCGCTACTCGACGTCGCCTTCCGCCGCCTTAAAGCCAAGAGCGTTGTCGCGGCTCACGCCGTCGAAAACAAGGCCTCGGGGCGCGTCATGGAAAAATGCGGCTTGAAGGTGGAAAGAATTGCGTTGAAAGAGCTCGAATTAAGATGCGGCCTCTCGGATATACGGCATATGTATATCGACGCCGAAGCTTATTTTAAAAATCAGAATTAATAAGAAATAGTCGGATTAAAAGACAAAAAAAATTACTTTTTGCCGTAGTATTCCAAAAATTTAATGGTTTCTTCGTTTTGGGGGTTGTCGAGGATATCGGCGCCCCTTTCAAGCACTTTGCCCTCGTGCAAAAAGATTATCTCCTTGCCCAGCCGCGCCGCCTGAACTATGGAATGCGTCGCGATAATAAGCGTGGCGGCGTGCTCGTTTATATAATCGTTCAAAAATTCTTCGGTGGCGAGCGAATAATTGATATCCATCGATGCGGTCGGCTCGTCCAGCAAAATAAAATTGCGGTCGGCAACCAAAAGTCGGGCGAGCGCAAGGCGCTGGGTTTCGCCGCCCGAAAGCTTGTCGGCGCGTTTTTTTGCAAGATGCGTGAGCCCCATTTTCGAAATAATATCGGCGATTCTGTTCTTTTGCTCCTTGGGGCAGGCGAGCGCGACGTTCTTTTTTATCGACATCGAAAACGCGAAAGCCTTTTGCGGCGCGTAGCCGAGCTTCAGGTTTTTGGGAATATTGACCTTGCCTTCGTCGGGCGGAATTATCCCCGCCAAAATCTTTAGAAGCGTCGATTTTCCCGAGCCGTTGGCGCCTATGAGCGCGTATCTTCCGCCCTCCTCGAATTTCAGCGATTCGATATCGAGGACGGTGCGGCCGGCATATATTTTTTTAAGGTTTTCAATCTCAATCATTTGAGTTTTTCCTGAATCATTCCGGCGGCGAAATTGACGGCGAAAGAGATGAGCAAAAGGATTATACCGAGCGCGATGGCGTATGTGAATTGGCCGGTGCGGTAGTTTAAGGCGATTACCGTCGTCATGACGCGCGTCTTCCTTAAGATGTTTCCGCCGACTATCTGCACCGCGCCCACCTCGGCTATCGCCCTTGAAAAGCCGGTGAGATAGATGGAAATAAGCTGGAATTTACTTTCGTTGGCGACGAGCAGTGGAACCTTGAAAGGATTCAGCCGCAGCCCCTTTGACGTTTCGAGCACGGAGGGCGCTATCGCCGAGGCGTAGCTCTCGGTAAGCCCCGCCACTATCGGCGTAATCAGCACGATTTGGGCGATAATCATAAGCTCGACGGAATAGATAAGCTTGAGCGAGCCAAACGGGCCGGTGCCCGAAAAAAGCATATAAAGGACTATGCCCGCAACGACGGGCGGAAGCCCCATGAATGTTCTCAGAATGTGGACGATGATTGATTTTCCGGGAAATCTCGCGGTCGCTAGCAGCACGCCTAGCGGCGCTCCCAAAAGGAGCGCCGTCAGCGAACTTGCAAATGCCATTTTAAACGTCGTCGCTATAATTTCGTTGAGTGTAGCATCACCCGAAGCTATAAGCCTGAACGCTTCTTCAATTGCCGAAAACACAATATCTTATTCCGGAGTCTTCTTCATCGCGAGGAAGGTGGCCTTGTCGGTAAGGCAGTAGCCGTTCATCTCGTTTGCCATAAGTAAGCAGGCGCCCATGCCGTCACCCGCCGAAATATACCAACCCTCTATTCCTTCAGGCAGGTTATTTACATCTTTGGTTATTCCGAGCTCCGTCGGCCAAAGCTCGATTTCGGCTTTGTGGGTGCCCGAAGTATCGCCTCTCGAAATGAACGTGAATTCGCCGTCCGCTATCGAGGCAAAAGCGGCCTTGACGCTTGCGGCATTCTCGACGTCGGCGGGATCGTCGGCGGGTCCGACCAGCACGAAGAAGTTATAGATAAACGAAATTCTCTCGGCGTCGTAACCGTCAACAACTCTCGAATATCCTTCATTCACAAAAGTTTCCTCGGACGCTTTGTTGTGAACGAAAATAAGGTCGGCGTTGCCGTCCTTTGCGGAGTTAATAGCCGGGTCTGTTCCCAACGACGCGATATTCACTTCGTAGCCGTAGTCGCTCTCGAAAGTCGGGATTATCGCGCCCAAAAGGCCGGAATCGTTGACGGAGGTCGTCGTCATGAGGCGGATGGTTTTGGTCGCTTCGGTGGCCTGCGCTATTTCCCCTTCATAGACGGGAGCGTTATCGAGGCGGTAGAACAGGCTGTCGCCGTATTCAGCCTTTCTGAAATTGACAATAGCTTCATAAGCCTCTTCGCCGGTGAGCCATTGAATGAGCGCGTCGGCGCCCGCCGTGTTTGTCGCGCCGGCGTCAAACTTGTCGGGGTTGACGGCAAGCAGCGTATAGGTGTTCTTGAGATCGTTGTCTTGTTCGTAAAGAATTTTGAGATTGGGTAGGGTATCCTTATAGGTGGGTGTCTTGTCGGCGTCTTTATTGCACGCGAACAAGAAAAATGCGCTGCATACTAAAGTAAGTATCAGCGCGGCGGCTAACAGTTTCCTCTTCATATAATTTACTCCTTTCCGCAATGGGAGGCGCGGCCGTTTCCCGCCGCACCCTATCGTTTTCGCCGCCATGGCTACACTCTTTAGGCGACAAAAATCGAAGTTTTGTTCTATAATAATAGCATTTATCCCAATTTCGGTCAACTGTTTATATTTTCGCAACCCTCTCTTTATATTTCATTTTGTCTATTATCGGCAAAAATTGACCAAAATCCGTTTACTTTTTGCCGATATCGGCATATAATTTAAACGAGGGTATATTCATGAAGTATTTGCCGGTAATAGAGATTGCGAAGCTATGGAGCATGAGCGAACGAACCGTCAGGAATTATTGTGCTCACGCTAAAATTCCGGGCGCTGTTTTAATGGGGAAAACTTGGCTTATTCCCGAGGGTTCGACAAAACCCTTAAGAGAAAAGAAGATTATTGAAACAGATAATGCATTGCTGAATGCCTTAAGAAAAGAAAAGCAAGCACATATTAGAGGTGGGTTATACCATAAAATTCAAATAGAATTAACCTATAACTCAAATCGCATTGAAGGAAGCAGGTTAACCGAAGAGCAAACTCGATTTATTTATGAAACAAACACAATCGGCATAGACCAAAGCGCGGTTAACGTCGACGACATCATTGAAACAGTCAATCATTTTAGGTGTGTTGACTTTATTCTCGATAATGCCAAAGCGCAACTAAGCGAAAAACTAATAAAAGAGCTGCACTTTATGCTGAAAGTAGGCACAAGCGACAGCCGAAAGGACTGGTTTAATGTCGGCGGCTATAAAAAACTTCCCAACGCAATCGGCGGCAAAGAAACGACACGGCCCAAAGATGTGGCAATAGTAATGAAAAAACTTTTGGAAGTATATAACGATAAAAAAGAAAAGACCTTAGATGATATTATCGAGTATCATTACAGATTTGAAATTATACACCCCTTTCAAGACGGCAACGGCAGAATCGGAAGACTCATTATGTTTAAAGAATGCCTTGCAAACAATATAGTTCCTTTTATTTTAACCGACAACCTAAAACTTTACTACTATCGCGGCTTAAAGGAATATAAGAACGAAAAAGGTTTTCTATTAGATACGATCTTAACTGCGCAAGATAGATTTAAAGAATACTTGGATTATTTCAAAATTGGATAAATAGTTTAAAAACCGCCTAATCCATAGTGGGTAACGGTTTGTGTTATAGGTTGCCGCCGATTTTCCTGCCCAAATAGTCGAAAAAGCGTCCCATAAGCTTTTTGATTGGGTTGAGCGAAACATCGTAATAGTAATCGGATTCAAACCAGCCTTTTTCCTCAAAATAGTGATAATCGTAAAATTTTTTATTTGAATATTTCAGACCGCTTCTTGTCGTTCTGAAAAGCATCAGGCTAAGCAATGAGGGCGCGGGCATTTTTTCGCGCTGCAAATCCTTATAAAACCTTTCGGCGCATTTTTCGATTTTTTTACTGTTTGCTTTCTGTCGCTTTTCGTCTATCGGTTGCATTGTCCAAAGGCTGCAGCCTTTTACGACGTTAAACCCCAGATTTTTTGCCGTGTTTTCCATATATTTTAAGATATCTTTTCCAATGGGGACGCCTTGGGTCAGAATCGCCGTAAAGGTTTTGCCGAAGAATCTGGGGCGATGGAATATAAAAGCAAGCCTTTGTCGAAGAAGTTTTTAAATCTGCCCGAAACCTGATAAACAAACTAAGTCGATTCTAATCGTTAAAAAGTATTCAAATCGTTAAAAAGTAGGGTAATCGTTAAATAGTTGATTAGAAAATAAAAAAGAGACCTAATAATAGACTAAAATATGACTACTACAGGTCTCTACAAAACTGGCGAATAGGAGATTTTCCCCTTTCTGCCAACAAATAAAAAAGGTCTGACATTGTTTGCAGACTCTTTTTTTTGTATTCTTTTTGTCGCCAATAAAATTATTCGGCGCTATTTTGCGGCTCGTTGGGCGCTTGGACAGCCAATTCCGAACGTATTTGCGCCAAATCTTTTTTGAAGACTACGGTAAAAAACGTTACTGTGATTACTACCGAAATAAAATCTGCAATAGGTTCGGCAAGCAAGATCGCCAATTCGGGATTTTGCGGCATAATTAATGGCATTACGAATATCAATGGAATCAACAGTATCACTTTGCGTAGCAACGCGATAAACAGCGATTCCTTGGCTTTGCCAAGCGCGACAAACATCTGTTGGCACACAATCTGCGCGCTAAACAGTCCTCCGCACGCCAAAAATACTCTTACCATTTTGCCGACGTATTCGATAATATCTATGTTGCTTGTAAACAATCTTGCAAAAGTCTTGGGCATAATCATCACCAGCCCCCACATAAGCAACGAGTAGCACATTGCCGCAACAATCAACAAAGTAAATACTTGCTTCATACGATCGGGCTGTTTTGCGCCTTTGTTGTAACTCATTATCGGTTGAGCCCCTTGACTAAGCCCAATAAGAGGCATTTGAATAAACTGAGACAAACTCATAAATATCGTCATTGCCCCAACCGCAATATCTCCACCGTACTGCAACAAATTCACGTTGAAACATATTCCGAGTACGCTTTCGGTAAAGTTCATAATAAACGGCGCTAAACCCAACGCAAGAGTAGGCAAAATAATTGCGCTTTGCAGTTTGAAATAACGCGGACGCAGTTTGATGACGGTTTTTTTGCCAAACAAAAAGCAAATTACCCACACGGCAGATACTGTCTGAGATATTACCGTCGCTATCGCCGCGCCTTTGACGCCCAGTCCGAACACAAAGATAAAAATCGGATCCAATATGATATTCAGCACCGCGCCGATTACAACGGTCAGCATACTGACTTTTGTAAAGCCTTGCGCCGTAATGTAAGCGTTGAGCCCCAACGTAAAATGCACCGCCAGTATTCCTAACGCGTAATACTGCATATAGTCCCAAGCGTAGGGTATTGTCGTCTCGCTTGCTCCAAACAGCATCAAAAGGTCTTCGCCAAAAATTTCAAACACAGCAGTCAGCAGCGCTCCCGACAACAGCAACGCCGTCGCCGAATTGCCTAAGGTTTTTTCTGCTGAATCTTTGTCCCCTTTTCCCAAAAAAATCGCCGCTCTCGACGCCCCGCCTACGCTACACAGCGACGCGAAAGACATTACTATGATGAGCACAGACAAGCATACGCCGACGCCCGTCAGCGCTACACCGCCCACTTCGGGCATTTGCCCTATCATAATTCTGTCAACTTCCATATAAAGCAAGTTGACTATCTGCGCCAAAATAGTAGGCACCGCCAATTTGAAAAGCAGTTTGCCTATTTTGGTATTTTTCATAAAATCTATATCTTTTACCATAATTACCTACGAATTGTCCCAAACGATTATGTGAAATCGATTTCCTGTTGACTTCAATATATCTTTTTAGTATGAAAAATACAAGTGTTTTTCAAACAAATTTTTGCCAAACTGCCCTCCGTCATCGATAGTCGACTCGACGTGAAAAATTATTTTGGTAGTTTGCTCACTTGCGCCAAATACCAAACACGATTACGCGTTGGTCACAACAAAAAATTTCGCAAAAAGGCTACCCTATTTTGGGCAGCCTTGGGTTTGATTTTTTGTCCGATTGACTTTTGGAAAAAAACTATTTGTCCGATTGACTTTGTTGCAAATCGGTGTAATAGGATATTTTTGTATCCAGTCTTTGCAAGGTCTGCTGCATATCGGCAAGTTTTGCTTGCAAGACTTTTCTTTGGTTGACAAGCAAATTCAATCGCGCTTGCGCTGTCGAATCGCCTTGCCCCACAAGCGCAACGTAATCGTTGATTACTTCTATCGGGATCCCAGCCAAACGCATACATTTGACAAACTCTATCCATCTGCAGGACTCTTCGTCGTAGTCCCGAATACCATTTTTGCGAGGTACCGCAGGGATCAAGCCGGCGCGCTCGTAATACCTTAGCGTGTCGTGCGTCAACGAATATTTTTTGCTAACTTGCGCTATTGTCATCACTCACCTCGCAAAAATGGTATTCGGGACTACGACGAAGAATCTGCAGAAATTGTCAAAGAGATATTCCATCTTGCAGTTAAAGGAAATGGCCCATCTAAGATTGCATCTATCCTAACTGAAAGAAAGGTTTTAAACGCTACTTCCTACAAGAAATCAAAAGGAATACCAAGCACCCACGATAATGATATAATTGATCCATACTGGTGGGATTGGTCAGTAGTTTCTGACATTCTATCTAGACAAGAATATCTAGGTCATACGGTAAATTTCAAAACTGGAAGAAAGTCGTACAAAAACAAAAAGTCCTTCGCAAATCCTCCTTCAAAATGGATAATTATTAAAAATACCCATGAAGCAATAATCGACCAAGAAACATTCGATATCGTTCAAAAATTGAAGGAAGGTCGTAAAAGAACAAATACTTCTATGGGTGATATGCCTGTACTCTCTGGTATGCTATATTGTGCTGATTGCGGTAAGAAACTTTATGTTTGTAGAACTAAATCACTAAAAACAGAAGCCTACTACTATTGTTGCTCTACTTATCGCAAGAGACAAGGTCAGTGCTCTTCTCATCAAATTAGGATAAGTATCATAGATAGAATTGTTTTTGCAGACCTCAAAAGACACATTGATTTTGCAAGGAAACATGAAGATGAATTTCTAAAGTTAGTATCAAGCGAATCAATGAGTCAAATCAATAAGTTAATTAACTCCTTTAATAAGGAATTAAGTGCATCAAGAGCAAGAATAGAAAAGCTAGATTCAATTATTCAAAGTCTATATGAAGATAAACTTGACGGCACTATATCTAATGAAAGATTTAAAAATATGAATGAAAGCTATGAACAAGAACAAACAACTCTTCGTGAAAGGGTTCTAGAGCTTGAAGATAAGATAAAAATTTATAATGAACATCGTGCATCAACTTCTAATTTTATGGAACTAGTACATAAATTTACTAGAATTGATGAATTGACTCATGAAGTTGTAAGAGAATTTATAGAAAAAGTTATTATCCATAAAGCTGAAAAAGTTAGTGGAAGAAGACAAATAAAAATTGATATCTTTTATAACGGTATCGGTAAGGTCGATATACCAAATTAAAAAGCGCAGCTACTTAATTCGATAACTACGCTATTTTTATGCGGGAATTAAATCCCTAACGGGCTTGATAATTGTATCAAACCTATGCATTCAATATGGCGGAGAGATGGGGATTCGAACCCCAGTTACCGTTCTCGGGTAAACACGATTTCCAGTCGTGCGCCTTAGACCAACTCAGCCATCTCTCCACGCTTTTTATTCAATTACGCCGCACAAACTTTACGACTAGTTCATTATATAAAATCGCGCGGGTTATGTCAAACGGATTGGGATATGCGCGCATTCAAGTAAAAAAATTCCTGACTAAAATTGACTTATTGCTTGAATTCAAATCACTGAGCACGCACTTTGCATTTCTTCAAAATATCCTTAATTTTTAGCGGATATGTATATATCTCGGGAAGAACAGACAAATAGCGCCGCGATAGGTTTTTTTTATTTTTCCGATTAGATTTACAAATCGGCGCCGGTATAATATAATTTTTTTAGGATATGGCGATTTTTGAATACGGCGAGAAAGAGATAAATTATTTAAAATCCAAGGATAAGCGGCTGGCGGCCGTCATTGAACGCATTGGTCATTTAGACCGAGAGACCGACCCCGATCTGTTTTACGCGCTGTCAAGCTCGATTGCCGCTCAGCAGGTATCGGGCAAGGCCGCCGAGACGGTGTGGCGGCGCGTCACCGAAAAAACGGCGATAACGCCCGAGAGTATTGCCGCGCTCGACGCTGTGGAGCTGCAAAGCTGCGGGCTATCGATGCGGAAGGTGCAATATATCAAGGAAGCGGCCGAAAAAATCCTTGCAGGCGAGCTCGATTTGGACGCGACAGCCAAAATGTCCGACGAGGAGGTCATTACCGAGCTCGTCAAGCTTCACGGCATAGGCCGTTGGACTGCCGAAATGCTTTTGATTTTTTCACTCGGGCGCCCCGATGTCCTGAGCTTCGGCGACTTCGCGATAAAGAAAGGCCTTAAGCTCCTGTATGGGCACAAGGAAATAACCAAAGAGCTCTTTGAAAAATACCGCAGGCGCTATTCGCCCTATTGCTCGGTGGCGAGCTTCTATCTTTGGGCGATGGCGGGAGGAGAATAAAAATAAATAAATTGTGGGCGAAATAAAATATCGGCCATATATTATTTAGAGGCTAAGGGATAATAACGATTCTTCGCTTGGAATACTGCCTTTAGGGGGAGAGCAATATGGATAAAGCGAACTTGCACGTTCACACAAAATATTCCGACGGCATAAAGCCCGTCAATATCATGCTCCGCGATATGCTGGGCGCGGGCATCAATATTCTTTGCAAGACAGATCAGGACTCCGTCGAGGGCAACTACGAGACGGCGTCGCTCTGCCGCCAGCACGGCATCCGGTTTTTTCACGGCATCGAGCTCACGACCTATCCCGTAGAAGGGCTTATAGAGCGCTTCGATTCCACTTTCAGCCTGCATATCTTGGGCTATGGAATCGATACCATGAAGATGCATTCCCACCTCGTAAACTATCAGGTCAGAAAGCAGCGCATGCTCGGCGAGCTCGTCAACCTGCTTATCGCCGACGGCTATAATCTGCGCACACACATCCTCTACGGCTTCGACAGCATGCTGAAAGGCCGCGGCGCGATAGCGCGCGAGCTCGTCACAATCGGCAGAGCCAAGGACGTCTCCGACGCCTTTGACAACATTCTCAACACCGAAAGCTATATACCGTTCACACTGTTCCCCCTGAGCCCGAAGGAAATAATCGAGGCTATCCACAGCACGGGCGGGCTGGCGGTCTGGTCGCACCCCTTCCACTTAAAACGCGGCGGCGAGGTGCGTCTAAAAAAAGAGGAGGTAATCCTCTATCTCGACAAGCTCATAGAGTTCGGCCTCGACGGGATTGAAGCATTTTATCTGCCCTACGACGAGGAATCGGTTGAATATCTCGAAAGTCTTGCCGACAGCCGCGGCATTTTAAAATCCGTCGGCACCGACTACCGCGGCAAAAGCGGCGAAGAAACCCTGCTCACCGACCCCCGCCTCACCGAATACACTCAAAAATCCCTCCCCCTAATCGACCGCCTCGGCAATAAAGGCAAAAAAATCTAAACACCCAAACATTTTATTGAATCAAAATCGCCGAGCAATGCTCGGCGATTTTACTATCTGCTTTTCAAATTACTTACTGAACAAAGCGCGGCTCACTTGCTATTGCGCCGCAACAAGAGCTCTCAATCTTTGTTTATTCCGCCAGCAACTGGTCTATGACGGGCCGAAGAACGGCGGCGACGGCTTTGTAGCCGGCGTCGGAGAGGTGGAGTCCGTCGGTGGTGTATTCGGGCTTAAGCGTCTTGTTTTGATGGCTGACGATGAGGGCGTCGAAAACGTTGACGTAGCGATAGCCGGAGAAAGCCGAGATAATGAAGGGTATGCGCGTGTTAACTACGTTTATGTTGGGCATAAGCGACGCGACGGCCGGCAGAATTTCGGGATTTACGGGATAGAGCGTCTGCAAAATTACCTTGGCGTCGGGCAGGCGCTCTTTGATTTGGGTGAGAATTTTATTTAAGTTGTCGAACAGAAATTGCGTGGAATAGCCGCGCGCAAGGTCGTTGACGCCGATTAAAATAACGATAAGCTGGGGCTCGAGGTCGAATATTGATTCGTCCATGCGTTTAAGGACGCCGACGGCGGTGTCGCCGCCTATGCCGCGGTTGTAGGCGTTAAGGCCGGGATAGTATACGCTCAAATCGCAGCCGTCGGTCAGGCTGTCGCCGACGAAAATCACGCCGCCTTTTTGAGCAGTCCTGTTTTCGGCGTTGAACTCGCGGACTTTTTTATTGTAGTAGGCGGGGAAAAAGTCGCGCTCCAAAATATGCATAGCCGAGGCGGCCGAAAACGCCGCGACCAAAAAAACAATCAACAGCGAGATAACGATACCAACCGCTCTATAAAATTTCTTGTTCATCTCTTTTATCCCCGCAAGCCTTAATTTAAATCATTTTACCATATCGGCTCTACTTTTTCAAACTGTTTTAAGTTCAGAGCCATTAGCATCTTTGGAGTAATTCAACAACTTTTGGCAGTCAAAAATTTCACCGATTGCAGAGCAATCGATTTCACCGAAATACACAGTATTTTTATTTCACTAAAACGCAATACGCTTAATTTCACTTGGGCAATCCCAAATTTCACTCAATCCGCAGTCTGGACAATAGCAAAAAACAATGTTATAATCGAAATAATAAACCAAGGAGAAGATTATGATAAAAATTTCGCCGTCGCTGCTTTCGGCGGACTTTGGAAAAATGGCGGAAGCCGTGAAAAATCTCAAGCTTTGGGGCAGCGATTATGCTCATTGCGACGTCATGGACGGCGTGTTCGTGCCCAATATTACCTTCGGGATGCCGATGGTGGCCGCGCTTAAAAAATACGCCGAAATCCCTCTTGACGTTCACTTGATGATAATAA
>Ga0209407_1003170_pt1 | contig 14550 bp, 13 predicted proteins | sample AD_JPNHG3_MetaG_FD_184410 | JGI IMG/M metagenome (GOLD analysis project Ga0209407, IMG submission 184410) | Active sludge microbial communities of municipal wastewater-treating anaerobic digesters from Japan - AD_JPNHG3_MetaG (SPAdes) (version 2) | ecosystem: Engineered > Bioreactor > Anaerobic... | reverse complement strand
CGGTCAGGGCGGTGCCGGAAGTGGCGACTACATTTTTAAAACCATATTGATGTGCCGTAAGACAGTCCATTTGACCCTCAACAATAACCGCCTCTTGCGCTTCTTTAATAGCGCCCCTAGCTAACCATAAACCAAAAATATGGCGGCTTTTATCATAAAGCATAGTTTGTGGGCTATTAATATATTTACCGGCCTGACCATCATCTAGCTGAGGCAAAATACGGGCTGAAAATCCTATAATATTGCCACTGACATCATGCCAGGGAAACATAATCCGTCCCCGAAAACGATCATAAAATCGCTGCCCTTCGGATGTTTGATTAATAAGACCAGCGAGCAACATTTCATTGTCGGTATAGCCTAAACGTTTCATGGATTGTTCTAGAGACTGCCACTCATTAGGCGACCAGCCTAATTGCCACTCATCAATTATGTCCGGTGACAAACCTCGCTCCGCTGTTAAATAATGATGGGCTGATTTAGCTAAAGAATTATCTTTTAATAACTGCTCATGATAAAAAGTCGCTGCCGCTCCTAGAAGATCTAATAAACGATTACGTCGCGAATTATCTTGCCCTTGATAATTTTTTAATTCTACTCCCGCCTTAGAAGCCAATAATCGCAAAGCTTCAGGAAAACCTAATCCTTCCATTTCCATGATAAAAGCAAAAATATCTCCGCCTCGGCCGCAACCAAAACAATGCCAAATTTGTTTATCCGGCGACACCATCAAAGATGGCGTCTTTTCTTGGTGAAATGGACACTTGGCCTTGAAATTACTGCCCGCTGGCTGGAGCTTTATATATTCCCCGATTACATCAACAATATTTAGCCGGGCTTTAATGTCATCACTGGGATTAGGCATGAGAAATTAATTGTATTAAACGCCGTGCTTCGGTCTCCACTACCGGCCCCTCATATTCCCCGTTATGGCGGGCCGATACGCCGTAGCCCGGCTGTTTTTGATCTAAATGTAAATTAATAATCAGCTGGTTGTCCCTCTCCTGAATATAAACATGAAATCTAGGATAAGGCGAACGTCCCATAACTCTAATATAACTGTCATCACCACCACGGCCAGGCAGATAAACATAACCTGCCTGACGCATTAATTGCGGAATAGTCATCGGTAAATTATTAGCCATGAGTCTCTAATTTTCATAAGCGCCCCTAGAGGGAATCGAACCCCCATCGCAAGCTCCGGAAGCTTATGTTTTATCCATTAAACTATAGGGGCGTGTAAGCAATATACAACAACTAAATCTATTTTTCAAGCCAAAAAACTAGTTGTACGGTTATGGCCATAAGGCCAACACATCTAGTTAATTACCAGTCGGCCGATGAGCATCACGCCACTTAATAAATTCATCTAACCCGCCATTCCACTCTTCGGGTATTGGTTGACTGTCGGGATGTTTTAATAATTCAATAGAATGATCAATAGAATCAGCATAATGTTGGTATGTTCTGCTAAGGAGGTCTTTAGTCCCAGAATCATTAACATGACTCACTAAATCAGGTTTAACCATCACCTCTTTAATTCCTTCCAGTATCTTTATTCTATCAGCCACCGACAAGTCTTCATTATGATAAATACGGTCAATATCGCTAAGCAAATCTTGGCCGGCATTAGTACTCCAAGCTCCGCCAGGCCGATTAAACATAACAAATTGGCGATAAAGATCACTATTGCCATGCACTAAATCATCATAATCAATTTTCCCCTTAGTGGTTAAATTAAAATATGGATGATCAGAATATTTACCAAGACTAGCGCTATCTGGCATATTATGAACGATGGTTGAATCAGATACGACTTCTTCGATCTTCGGTCCTTGAGGTGCCAGAGTACTCAACACAACTTGTTCGCCAATATTTTCTTGTTTTAAATTTATATCAATTTGTTTAGATAAATCATCAAAATAATGTTGCTCATAAAAATGAAGGTGGCTAGAATCATTATCGATCGCTACTAAACGGCCGCCATAATCAAGTACTCTAGCGTCCGGGGCAATAACATTAGGATTATAACCATCATAAATAATAGGCTCACCCTTGTTATTAAAAGTAATAAGCAGCATATCCTCCCGGCCGCTAACCGACCGTCCCAAGGCTTCTGACACTGATCCACCCTTAACAACCCGATGCCCCTGCTCAGCTAACTGGGCAATCTTTATAGTATCTAAATTTTCTAGATGTTTAAGGTCAATATCTTGAGTATCTGGTTTTTCCGGGGTTGTACCAACTGCCGTTGTTTTTTCAGTTACCATCTGTCCACCCCCGTGATCTCCCTTATCTTGCAGAATTTTTAATGATTTAGCTATTCGTTGATCAATGCGAAAGTTTTGATACCAATTATTGGCCATATTTCCAAGAGCATCACCCTTAAACGTGTCAGCTATATTTTCCAATGATCCTTGCAGACTCATCCCTTCAGTAACAATAGCCGCCATAGTCTGAGTGCCAATACCAAATAAACGAGTAATTTCACCTAAAGACTGAGCTCTTAGTGCTGTCGCTGGTAATCCTTTCATTTGAATTTTGTCGGAGCATCGTTTTAATTTGCCTTGTTTGTCAATAGTATATTTCTGAACAAATCTACGCCCGCTTAAACCGTAATAAGTCTCTTTCATGGAAGTGACAAATAAATCAAACAGCCGCTGGCTACTAGAAATTTTTTCACCTACCTGATTCCAAGAATATTCTTTTCTAAACTCACGATTTTTAGACTTAGAACGTTCCACCATCGCCATTGTCCAATAAGTAAAACCACGCAAGGCTCCAGCTCCAGTAAGAGTGAGGGCAGTATTAAGACTATCTTTAATTAAGGCCGAGGCCTCCACCTTGCCATGGACATAATCACGCAAAATATCTTGAGCCGACCTACGACGTTGATCAGCCAGGGCATCATTTTTTTCTAAATTATTAATTAGCACTTGCCCCAGTCGAATCTTCATGGTTCGTTTATCTGCTTCCGGCAGAGTATAAAGGCTGCGCTCAGCCTCTGACAGATGGTCCCAATTAGCGTCAATTTGCTGACGTTGCTGAACCGGTAAATCATAATAAGCAGTTGAACGGGCATTATCAATTAAATTATTATATTCAATAGCTAAATTCTTTAATTCCTGATCCTTTTCAGCCTGATTGGCCACCATCGCATATTCTTGAGCTATTTTCTTTTTTTCCTCCTGATTTTGCTTCATCTTGTCAGCCAAAATTGCCCTAGCTTCAACATCTTCAGTTTGTTTATAACCTTCTAGCAACTGATTAGTCTCGGCTACTAATTTTATATACCTTTCATCTCGATAAATAGCCTGTTTAAAATCATGCCGAGCAGCTGCAGCTTCAATCAATTTTTCTAGAGCATTATTAATGTCACCTCGATCTTGGGCTGTCTCTTTCTTTTGATCAAAATATTTATAAACATCGGTCCGCTGGCCAATTTTTAAACCCAAAGAACCTAAACCAGCCCCCAACCAATCAACAACTGATTTAAGACCAACAATAGAAGCAATGGTTTTATAAACAGCAGCGCCAATAATTTTAGCTTTTATTTTTTTATCCGGATATTTATTATTTGGCTCTTCGGGAATTTCTGAAATTATGGCATTGTTTAACTCAGCCGGTATTTCAGGAGAGTCAGGTTCTGTCGGTTGTTTTTCTAATACTTCTTCTTTTTCTTCATTCTGCTTCTGCACTTGTTGAGTTTCAAGTTTATTTTCTCTGTCTAATATTAAATAAGCGTCCTGAAAAGCTTCTGGGTCGAAATCATCGCCCTCTTCCTCCTGTAGCTCCCGACCTAGACGAGACATTTCTACCCTATTGTTTTTTAAGAGATTCTCTAAAATGGCTAAACGATAATAATCATATTTAGAGCTTGGTATGCCCAACTGATTATTACGTTGCATCATTGCCTGTTTTTGTGTACTAATTTTATCAAAAAGTTGACTAACCTGTTCAACATATTGAGCTGGATCATCAGATAATTCCATAGAATTTTTTATCTGATAGCCATCATGTAATTCCTGAGCATTATTAGAATAAAATCTAACCGTTTCAAAAGCACTATAACAAGAGCCCAGATCAAAAGTATCAGGATTATTTGGGCCTCGCAATTGACGAACCACCCTAGGAAAATCAACCGACTTATTTTTTAATAACTGATCAAAAATTGCTAATTTATATTTAGTATAATTTGATGGACTTTCCCCATTGTCTTGTCTGGCCTTAACCTCAATCTCTTTTTGTAAAAATATATCTTTTAAAGCATCCTCTTTCTGTTTGGCCATAAGCGCCTCATCAACATCAGCCCCACCTTCTCCGTTGATAATATTACTATCTAATTTAAGTGGCTCGGGCATACCTAGCTGCTGTGACGCTGACTGGCTATTTTCAAAGTTATTGCTCATAAAATTATTTTATAGTCTGACGAATATCACTTAACGCTTTTTCCTTTATTAATTCCCTGATTTCATTCAAGCTATTTTGATCAATTGCCTCCGCTTCAGCGGCGTATTTCATCGCCATAGCATCCAACTTATTTTGTAATTCTATTTCTAAGATAGCTGACTGTTCTGAGGCTAGTTTTTCTTCCAATACAGCCGCCAACTTAATCATTTCTTCCGGCTCCATCATGGAAACTATTTCTACTAGTAAATCTTTGGCTGATTGGGTAATGTTTAAAGCATCAATTAAAAATCCTAGCTTACGACCCCAGCCCGCTATAATTTCTTTCTCCAATGATACTTTAGATTGCATAGACATAAAAAATTATTAAAATCTATCTTAGATTATAGCCAGAAATTATAAAATTACAAGACCATAAACCTTTATCCAGCATCAAAACATAAAAAAACAGAATTCTAAGAAAATAGGAAAATTAATAACTACTAAAAACCAGCAGTGCTATTTATGGCAGATACCCCTTGATAATTAATAACATTGTCTTTATATAGAGAAACTTGGTACTCCATTTTCAGTTTAAGATCTGTATATTCATCTGTTTTAGCAACGATAATCCGCCAAAAACAACCTACTACAGATATGAATTTTGGCACTAATGAGTCTAAAATGGCTATAGATAAATAGCGGAAGGACGGGGATTCGAACCCCGGAGGCTTGTGGGCCTACTCGCTTTCCAAGCGAGCGCACTCGACCACTATGCGATCCTTCCATCCCCCTCCTTATAATCTACTAATCCGCTGCCTGATTAGCCTTTATGGCCTCTTGCACTAACACTACTAATCCGCTTTTTACTTGGCCATCACTGTCCGTAAAATCCTCTAGCGGATAAACCCCGCTTAACAGTTTTTTATTTAAAAAACTACTAGGCACTCCAATAGCGCCTAACGCCTCCGCCTCAGAAGACCACTGATCAATTGTAGCCTGAACCTCTGGCTTCGTCAAACAATTATTAAAATCATCAACCTTAAGACCAAGCTCGCTGGCCAACTCCGACCATTCTGGTAAAATTTGCTCTTGAGCCGACAGCAAAGCAATCTGTTCTGCATAGTCAAACAATTTATCTTGTTTGGCCGCGCATTCAATAGCTATCGCGGCGTCATTAGAAAAAAGATTATTGACTAATGGATGCTGACGCCAGACCACTACTAGGTCATCACCAAACTGACTTTTTAGTTCTTTAATAATAGGCACAAACTGAGCAGCTAACGGATCAGTAAAATCAGTATAAATAATTAACTGAGCCGGAGCTTCTAATGGACCCAATAAATGGTCAGCATCATTAATAGGCGGAACTTCAGATAACGTCAAAGTAATTTTTTCCAAAGCCTCCTGATTAGCTATTTTTAATTCTTCGGCTATTGCAGTTTGATCTTGAGTTGAGGTGGCCGGAGTAATGGCTTGTGGTTTATTCATAGTTTTTTGGTAGATCCATAAACCAATGAAGGCCAATAGAACCACCGCTATAATAGCCCACAAAAATTCATCAGTAAACCGTCGAGGTGATGTTTTTTTCTTCATAAGTATAATTTAAATTTTTATTTAATTATTTTATTCCCACGGCAATAATTGCGGGGTAATATTTATTACATCTTGTATCGCCTGAGCTACCATTAACATATTATAATCCTCACCTCTTTTTCCAATAAGCTGGCCGCCAATTGGCAAACCGGCTAAGTTCCAGCCAATAGGTATAGCCACTGCTGGCAAATGAGCCAAAGAGGCCGGGGTAAGGAGACTATCTTCTAAGTAAAGACTCAAGGGATCATTGACTTTGACGCCAAGGGGAAAAGCAACCGTAGGCGTAGCAGGAGTAAGAAGATAATCCACCTGGGTAAAAACTTCCTTGAATTCCCGGGCAATTATCGTCTTAACGGTTTGCGCTTGTTTATAGTACGACTCCCCTTCTCCAGCGCTTAAAAAATAAGTGCCTAGCATAAGGCGACGTTTAACTTCCGCGCCAAAGCCATCTTTTCGATTATTTAAATAAGTTTCCAATAAATTACTACCGCCCACCCAATGACCATAGCGCAATCCATCAAAACGCGCTAAATTAGAACTTACTTCAGCCATATTAATTACAGCATAGGCCGACACTCCATATGAAGTAAGGGGTAAATTAACAGGTACAATTGTCGCCCCCTTATCCGACAGAATATTTTTTATATTTATTAAATGCTCTGCTACCTCGCTATTAAGGCCAGAGCTAAAATATTCAGCCGGCCAGCCAATCTTAATCTTGGACCAATTAATTATTGGATTAACCTTGGCAGGTGCTTCTAACACTAATGAGGCTGTGGCATCATATTTATCTGGGCCGGCAATTATTGCCATAACAGTGGCAACATCAACGGCAGAACGGGCTAAAACACCAATAGCGTCAAGGGAGCTAGACATAGCCACTAGACCATGTCGCGATATGGCGCCATAACTTGGCCTATAGCCAACCACCCCACACAAAGTAGCTGGATGCCGTACTGAACCGCCAGTATCGCTACCTAAAGAAAAAGTACAAAAATCAGCAGCCAAGGCTGCGGCTGAACCACCAGAAGACCCCCCTGGCACCATAGACAAATTATAAGGATTATGGGTTGGTCCAAAGGCGCTATTTTCAGTGGACGACCCCAAAGCAAACTCATCTAAATTAGCCTTGGCTAATAAAACCGCCCCGGCTTGTTTCAAACGGCTAACTACCGTGGCATCATAAGGAGCAACATAGTTGGCCAACATTTTAGAACCAGCTGTGGTTTTTAAACCTTTAGTTAAAATGTTATCTTTGATTATATAAGGTATACCCAATACCCCTCCTCCCTCTCCATGAGCTAACCGATGATCAGCTAAATCTGCTGCTCGAGAAGCTCCCTCATAATCTATTAACAGGCTAGAATTAATATATGAATCATATTTTTCTAGACGTTGCAAATAATAATCAGTCAGCTGCCGACTGGTTAACCGCCGATTGTCTAACAAATCTCTAGCCTGAGTTAATGTTAAGCTCTGTAAATTCATAAGTGCCTATGATTTTATTGCTGGAACAATAATAAATCCATCATCATTCTGACGCGCCCTAATAAGACTCATAGCTATTTCTTCCTCCGGCCAATTTTCTACTTCATCATTGGCTAAAGAAGAATGAATAACCTTGTTGGTATTAGCCTCCCGGCCCTCATCATCTTTAATGCCATGCTTATTTATAAAGTCTATCGCTCCGGATAAACTATCTAAGTGGTGCAAAACATCTGACAACTGATGATCATAAATTTCTACTTCACTATCATCAACTTTCAGTTTAGCTAGCTGAGCTAATTTTTTTATAATCTCTTTATCCATAAAATTAAGACAATAGGGCTAATAATTCAGCTTCATTAATAATTTTAATCCCTAAATTCTTGGCTTTGACTAGTTTACTTCCCGGATCTGCACCGACCACCAAATAATCAGTCTGGCGGCTAACTTGACTACTTACTTGACCGCCAGCTTGTTTTATTCTAGCCTCGGCCTGAGCCCGTGTCAAACTGTTAAGCCGGCCCGTTAAAACAAAGGTCTTGCCGCTCAGAGTCTGAGAAGCTAATTTTTTCTCCCACACAGCAGTAACTCCCTGTCTACCCAAACGACGCAACAAATCATAATTATAATCATCGTGAAACCAGTTAAATAAAGCCTCAGCCACCTTAGGACCAATATCTGACAATGTCTGCCACTCTTCTGTGGTAATTGCCCGACCAACGGCAAATATCTCCTCAGGTGATGCCTTGCGAGATGTATTAGCCAGCCGATGAGCCAAAAAATTAGCTATGGTAGCTGCTGTTTCTTGCCCTACCTGGCGAATACCAAGTCCATAAATAAGTCTATCTAAAAATAAAGTCTTCTTGCGGTGAATCTCTGTTATCAAATTATTAGCCGACTTATTTCCCAGCCCCGGCAAAATTTTTAATTGGTCAACCGTCAAATCATAAAAATCAGCAATATCTTTTATTAAACCATTTTTAAACAACTGCTCAATAATTTTCGGCCCAAAACCGTTCCAGCCCGCAGCCTCCTGACTGGCCCAATGCCGTAAGCGCCGCAAGGCCACAGCATAACAATCTGGATTAGGACAACGATAAGCTACCTCACCCGCTACTTTTTGAATGATACTGCCGCAAAAAGGACAATACTTGGGCGGTACAATGGGTCGTTCATCACCGCTCCGTAGCTTAGGCAACACACCTACAATTTTAGGAATAACATCGCCGGCTCGCTCAATGATAACCGTATCCCCTATTTTTACTGATAAACGTTTAATTTCATCAAAATTATGTAAAGTAGCGCGAGAAATGGTAACCCCGCCAACCTTAACCGGCTTTAAAATAGCCGTCGGTGTCAATACTCCCGTCCGTCCTACCTGCCACTGAACATCTAATAACCTAGTAGTTGTCTGCTCGGCGCTAAATTTATAGGCCATCATATACCGTGGAGCCTTACCCACCACTCCTAACGCCTCCCATAATTTTAAATCGTCGTATTTCACCACAATACCATCTACCTCAAAAGATAAGGATTCTCTAATTTTTTCAATCTGACGGTAATAAACAAAAACCTCTGAAAGACCGTGACACAATTTATTTTGTTGGATTGTCTTAAAGCCTAATAATCTAGCTAGCTGATCGGCTTGATGCCGCCATCGCACTAACTCTCCCCGAGTAAGACCAGAGAATAGCAAATCATAAGTATAAAAATCTAATTTACGTTCCGCAGTCACCTGAGGATCAAGCTGACGAATAGAACCAGCCACAGCATTACGGGCATTAGCCAAAAGCGGACGTCCCTCCTGCGCATAGCGACGATTAATATCGGCTAAATTCTTTTTAGTAATAATAGCCTCTCCCCTGATTTCAATAACTTTATGATTAATAAAATTATAGAGATCTTTAATGTCAGACGCGCCAAAACCAATTGAAGCAAGAGCGTCTTCACTGGGGCAACGTAAACGTAAAGGAATACTGGTAATTGTTCGAACATTAGCGGTGACATCCTCGCCAACCTGCCCATCGCCTCGGGTGGCTCCTTGCACTAAAAGCCCTGCTTCAAACTTTAAGCTAATAGCCAGACCGTCTAATTTAAGTTCTACATAATAATCATCTGATAACGGCTTTTTAAAGAAACTGCGATTGCGCTCCTCCCAGGCCAGCATATCTTCTTCAGAAAAAGCATCATAAAGAGAAATCATGGGATAATCGTGGATCACTTTAACAAATTTATCTAAAGCCTTGCCCCCTACCCGCTGAGTTGGCGAGTCAGGGGTAATAAACTGCGGATAAGTTTGTTCCAATTGGAATAATTCATTTTTTAAACTGTCTAAAACCCCCTCATCCATTAGATTTTTATCTAAGACATGATAAGCATAGCGCGCCTCTTCAATTTCAGCGCGTAATTTTTCAATTCTCTCTTGAATTGGCAATAATTCTTTATTCATCATCGACACAATAATGATTATCACAATGTTGATTATCCCCACACTGTCCGCAAAAACCGTTACAACCATTATAGCCACACTGATACGGTTCGCCCTCTTCATTTTGACATTGAGGTACACAGCCAGAAGTACGAATAATGGTTAATCTAATGGCGCGCTTTACTCCGTGCGAACTTCCAATACTTTCTAAGTTTAATTGACTATTATCACTACTAACTCCTCGATAAATAATTTTATAAGTTTGCCCACCATCTTGAGTTACCTCTTCAGGTTCTACGTAGGCACAATCAAAACAACCCGAAACAGCACCGTCCTCTGCATGGCCCTCCTCGATAACTTGATCAAAAAACAAACATTCACCCAGCTCGTCACAGCAGAGATATTGTTTTTCACCTGGTCCACAATTCCGACGATCAATGGTGCCCGCCGGGGATTTATCAAAGGCTAGGGCTCGCTCTATTCCACTGTCAGCCGCAAAATAAGCCCTCACCGAATCACTCTGCGTTCGACTAATACTAATAGCTATCATAACTAAAGTAGCAATAGACAAAGCAATAATAAAAGCACCAGTGATAATCAAGAAACTAATAATCATAATAACCCCTGGCCGCCGAGATAACAATTTATGAGACAAAAATTGTTTAACCGCCAAATTCATAATTTTCATAAGATCTAGAAGAAATAGAGGTTTGAACCTGCATAGTTTGCTGTCCGGTTTCACTATTAAAATAACTTAAAATAAAACGAACCGTAATAATGGGCTGTCCAATTTGTATATCACTATGTTGAATATAAAAACTAAGGTTACTAATAGTAATATTGGCTGGCGTCATATAGGCCCAAGAACCATCACGAGTCACTTTTAAGCGGCCACTGGGGTTATCCAGTTCATAAACTACACACTTATCCTCATAATTACGAAATTTAATGGTGAGACCATCTCCGCTTTCAACCAGTTGGCCATTTTCATCAAAAACAGCATAAACTTTTTGAGCTGCTCCGCAATATCCATTATCTACTTTAGCCATCCGCAACTCCTTAGACATTATTTCAAGAGCATAATTAACTGCCTCCTGGGCATTTTTAGAAGATAAAGTGTTGCGCTGCGACCTCACAATAGACAAAAAAATATCAGTAGCACTAACCATTAAAATAGCAAAAATGGCTACTGACACCATTGCCTCTACTAAAGTAAAACCAGATAATTTTGTATACCTAATGCCAGGCATATAGATAACTATTTACCTCATAACTCCCCGACTGTCCCTCGGTCTGCCAAGCAACCACACAACTCAATAGACAATAATTATTGTGACATTGGCTAGTTACATATCTCTTAAAGGGTGTTGATGTCCCGACGGGGCTATAGCTATAAAAACCATCACTATCAATATTTAAGAAGGGCACACTCTGGGGGCCAGAGTAAGTGTTAATATTGCCTAAATAATCAATGATAAATAAATTATTATAAAGTCCCTCTAAAGATGAGCTAGAAGTAATAGGACTTGATGATTTCCAATCATTATCACGCAAATTTCGCGCTAATTCCAAACCTTCCTGAGCTAATTGAGCCGAAATTAGGCTGTTGCGGTTAAAATATTGTACCCGTATATTCTGAGCAGCTAAAGAGGAAATACCTAAAAGGCCAATACCTATAATGGCCATAGATACAAGCAATTCAATTAAAGAAAAAGCTGGCGCTGTAGAAAATTTTCGTTGCATCTTGTAGTTAATTAATTTCTACTAAACCAAAAAAGTTGACTGTTACCTCGCTAGTAGTAGCTAATACATCATCATAAAGAGTAATCGTTACATTACCACTTTGATTACCATTTAAAAAGGTTTTGGGGTCAGGCGGTTGAAAAAAAATATCTAAATCATTAATAGATGATGAATTATATAAAATATCATCTACAGTTATCTTCTCTGGCAAAGTGATTGTCTTAAATAATCCATCAGAATCACTATTCCAAACATGATTATCATTAAAATCAGCTACTATCTGATAAATAGTAGGGTTATCCTGTGACAAATGAACACCCCATCCACCAGCTGGTATTTCTCCGTCATGACCAGGGTCAGAAGGGCTAATAAATTTTTGAGAACCCAAAGCATAACTTTGGGTTAATTTGATATTACTGGCTAAGGCCTGGGTAGCCATGGTCAATTGAGATTGCCGATTATTAGATTGATAATTCGCCACCGTAGCTAATGCTATAAAAACAAAAATACCAACAACCACTAATAACTCTACCAAAGTAAAGGCCGGAACAACATAATTTCTTTTTTTAATGATAAACATATTATATTTTAAGTAGACGTAGCTGGGTTTTGTTCTTCCCAGCGCCAACTTTTCTGCCGAGCACAAGGAAAAATTTGAATCAAAGCAGCGGGATTTGTCTCATCACCGCTCTGACCATTGTTATCCACCGCTATAATCTTATAAACATATTGTTTATCTACTACTCCCTCGCCAGTAAAAGTTTCCCAACAATGACAATCGCTATCTATACAATGGGCAGTAGATGATACACCAGCTGGCGGATTATCATAAACACCTGGTTTTACCTGAAAACAATCACTAGAACTGGCTACCTCAGCAAAGGGCGAATCCAAAACCCTCAAACAGTCCTCGCTCTCTGTTACTTGACAACGCTTAACTATATAATTGCCAACACTAACACCCGGAGCTAAGTGGGGCGCTTGCCAATTTAATTTAATAACTGAAGGATTACCGCTTAGACAACTACCCTGACCAGCAATAACTTCTACCCCACAAATTGCTCTAGTATGACCCAAAGTACTAGTTGATGTATATGCTCTGCCAAAAAAATTACTAGCTCCAATATGGTAATAATAATCAGTATTTAGATCGAGATCCGAATTAATAAAATTAGAATTAGTGGTAGTGCCTATTAAATTGGTGGTAGTCGGAGTAAAAGATGCCGTACCGGCTCGATAAATCCAATAATTCTTAGCATACAAGCTTGGCTGCCACTCAATATTTAAAGTGTCACAGCCAGATAAAGCATCAGGAGCAACTATTACATTACTAGGCGGGAAAGGCGCTTGACCGGTAACATAATAAGCAATGTTGCTCGACCAATCCTCTGAATTGAAAGATATCCAGCCGAGCATATTATTCCAAGCCCAGCCATACAATTTGCCGTTTGACCCCAAATAAACTTGATAACCTTCCCCTCCTAGGTCATAAGCATCTTTGGCTAATTTGATCCAACCATCACTGCCTAAAGATAAAATCTGCGCCCAACCGCTAAACGTCCCACGATCAGGATCAATCTGCGCACCATGTTCGGGCAACCCTCCTTCTGGATAGCTATAGCCTACTACACCAGAGTTATCAAACTTAATCCAGCCGACATTATCACTCCAAGCATAACCAGATAAAGTATAATCATTTTCATCCAACCTCACACCGTAATTATAGCCGCTGCAAGTGCCACCATAAACACAATTATTAAAACTAATCCACCCGGCTTGTGAATTCCAGGCCCAACCAAATAAATTGTCTTCTTCACCGGCTAGAGTCATTAATTTTGGACCAAACAAAAATTCAGCCCCCACAATAATTAAAAAAATTGTAATATTCCTAAAAACTTTCATTTATTTACCAACCAATTAAATGAAGGTAGGCTTCCCATATTTGTTCTCCCCATAAAAAACATAGCCAGCCGCTAGGTGCTAAAAATACCCCCAGGGGTAATTTAGATGTCCAAGCCTTCCGTCCCATAGCAATTAATAATAAACCAATAATTGCCCCTAAAATATAGGCCCCCAAAATAGCCAATATAATCAACGGCCAGCCAAGCCAAATACCTAAAAATATTCCTAGATAAATATCTCCCTCACCAATCCACCGACCCTTAGAGGCCCAAAACTGTAAAGCAAAAAATAAACCACCCACCAGCCCACCAATGACTATGTTTATCAACAACCCACCGGCCAGCCACCTTAATAAACCAACAATTATTCCCCCTATTAATAATGGCTCAACAAATATTGAAAGCCACCAATAGTCAGTCCAAAAAACTAACATTAAAATAACTAAACCAATAATGGCCTGCAGGACTACTAACCACCCCTTGATACTAGTAATAGCCATCCATATCCCCTCTTCTCCGCCCAAGTGGCACCAAGCTACAAAAAAAGCAATAACCAATAAACCGCCAGCCAATAATTCACTCCAAAAATAATCCTTAGGAATTTTTTTATGACATGAGGCACATTTGCCCTTTAACCTTAAATAACTAAAAATAGGAATATTGTCATACCAAGCTAAAAGTTGACCACATTGGGGACAATAAGAATGACGGCGAAAACCATCTCCACTATATAAACGATGAGCCCAACAATGGACAAAGCTACCCAAAGCTGAACCTAATAAAAAACTTAAAACTATGCCAATAATTAATAATTCCATATTAACTGCTATTATTATAGCAATAATTGGGTACCGGGACAACCACCAAAAATGGATCATCAAATAATACAAAAATAGAAGTTGCCATTAGCCAACTTCTATTTGTGGAAACAATGTGATTATTTTTTCTAACTTATTCCATGGTAGATTCAGTGGCTGTCTTGGTGGCTGAACTACCCTCAGAGTAATAAGA
>Ga0209407_1003167_pt1 | contig 14558 bp, 7 predicted proteins | sample AD_JPNHG3_MetaG_FD_184410 | JGI IMG/M metagenome (GOLD analysis project Ga0209407, IMG submission 184410) | Active sludge microbial communities of municipal wastewater-treating anaerobic digesters from Japan - AD_JPNHG3_MetaG (SPAdes) (version 2) | ecosystem: Engineered > Bioreactor > Anaerobic >... | reverse complement strand
ATGATTTGGCAAGCGATACAATCCGACTATTATTTCCTTACCTCCGATAGCCAGGCATCAAAATATACCCCCTATGGACTAAAGCTCTTGATTTGAGAGCGAACGCATTTGGTAGCAGTGAAGTGCTCGCTGCCAGGTTACTGTGAAATAATATACTCCTGTAATATTACTTGACCCTTTTTGTTTCTTTTTCAAAAGCAGCTTATCCCGTTCATCATAGAAAATTCTGAAAATCCTGTCATAGAGTGTCACAGTCGGTGATAACATTCCGGTTTTAGTCGGGGAGAATTTTCCGGTTTCTTGTCCATAACCCGACGTTTGTTGGGTAATCAGAGAGGGGCTCAGCCTCACGTACAATGAAAGTGGAATCAACACTTCTTAGATACGGAGAGAACCCCATGGACAAGAAGCAATGTATGTTGGAAGCCCGAATCTTGCAAGCACAGGGCTACACGCAGATGCAGATTGCACAGGTGCTCGGCGTCACGGACAGGACCGTGAGAGCGTATCTCAAAGCACGACCGTGCGCGCGAAAAAAGCCGGTGCGACGCAGTAAGCTCGATCCGTTTAAAGCCTTTCTTGATGAGGAGCTTGAGAAGAATCCTTCGTACAATGGCGAACTATTGTACGAGCGGATTGTTGCCCAGGGCTATCGTGGCAAGAAAACTGTTATGAAAGCCTATGTGGCAGCCCTCAGGAGGAAGTTAAGCCAGCAAGCTGTGCTACGCTTTGAAACAGAGCCGTGGCGCCAAGCCCAGGTGGACTGGAAAGAATTCGGCAGACAACGTGTGGACGGCCATGAAACGAAGCTGTATGCCTTTGTCATGGTGTTGGGCTACTCGCGCATGCCCTTTGTACGGTTCACAACCGACATGCGACAGTCAACGCTGCTTGCTTGCCATGCACTCGCCTTCGAATACTTTGGAGGAGTGCCGCATGAGATCCTTTACGACAACATGCGGGCAGCGATATCTTCGATGCGTTTATCACCAATGGGCCAGGCTACGACTATGTGCTCAATCTGTCGGCCCTCAAGCATGTGCGCAGCGAAAAGGATCCGTACACGCTCATGCGCATGGTAGATGTCAATATTTTCAATACAGATAAGACAATGCGCTAGGCAGCGACGATTGGCGCGTGCAAATACTTCTGCGTCTCCACCGACAAAGCCGCAAATCCCGTCAATATGATGGGCGCGTCCAAACGCATCATGGAGTATTTCCTCATGCGCCGGAGTCTCGAAGTGCCGGTTTCGACGGCGCGCTTTGCGAATGTCGCATTCTCCGATGGTAGCCTTCTTTTTGGCTTTAATCGCCGCATGGAAAAAGACCAGCCGCTCTCCGCGCCGAACGATGTGCGCCGCTATTTTGTCACGCCCAAGGAATCAGGCGAGCTCTGCCTTATGTCCGCGCTCCTTGGTGAAAATCGCGACCTCTTTTTCCCCAAGCTCGATCCAAATGAGAATCTTCTCACCTTTAGCGAGATCGCCATGCGCTACCTCGCAAGCCGTGGTTACGAGGCGGTGGAATGCAGTAGCGAAGACGAGGCGCGCTCGCGCGTTGCGGAGCTCAAAGCGCAGCACAAGTGGCCGGTCTATTTCTTTAAAAGCGATACCACCGGCGAAAAAGACTTTGAGGAATTCTACACCGACCGCGAGATGCTCGACATGAATCGCTTTGCGTCGATTGGTATCATCAAGAATAAACCCGAGTACGATGCTGCGGCACTCACCTACTTTGAAGATACCATTCGCGCTATGCGCCACCGCGGCGCATGGACTCGCCAAGAGCTCATCGATCTCTTCAACGCCACCATTCCCGAGTTTGCGCACAAGGAAACCGGCAAATTCCTGGACGGGAGAATGTGAATCGAGGGGTACTAAAATAATCAATCTTCATGTATAAATAAAGCAACAATAATAAAGATCGGTTTAATAAAAATTGTTTAGGGGGTCTTTTTAAAAATGACCATTGAAGCGCAAATGCGTCTGACACGTTTTCTTGATATCGTGTTCAGCTTTGTGTGCATTGTGGTTCTGCTTCCCTTAATGATTCCTATCATGATCATTCTCAAACTGACTGGAGAGCACCACATTTTTTATCGTCAACAAAGAGTTGGCAAAGGTGGCAAGCAGTTTTATGTGCTCAAGTTTGCCACTATGGTGGATAGTCTTGATAAGCCAGGAGAATTGCTCACCCAGAAGGACGACCCACGAGTCACTCCTATTGGTCGTTTTCTTCGCAAAATGAAGATCAACGAACTACCCCAACTTGTCAATATTCTAGTTGGTCAGATGAGTTTTGTAGGTCCTCGGCCTCAGGTAAGAGAGCATTATGAGCTCTATTCACCCGAAGCGCGCGAAGCAATAGATAAATTTCGCCCGGGTCTAACTGGGCTTGCTTCGATGATTTTTCGCAATGAATCAGAGATATTGGACAGGGTAGACGCAGATAGAAACCATTTCCACGACACCGTAATCGCGCCGTACAAGGGCGAACTTGAGCTTTGGTATAGCCATCATTGTGGATGGCGTTCTTACTTTCTTCTCCTTGCGCTAACGGTATGGGAATTATTTAGGCCGGATGATTCGAAAGCCTGGAGGCATTTTTACAACGATATTCCGAAGCCTCCAAAGGAATTGGAGCCTTATCTCTAAAAAAGCAGTAGAATGTTATTATAAAGAAAGCTCTCTGTTTAAGAAGCGGATCATTTGAGTTTTGGAGTGAGTCTGGAGCGAATGATGACAAAGAATAGAATACGTTTGATAGTATCTTGTTTCTATGGGCTAGGTATGGTGCTTAGCCTAACAGCGCAGACTGCGGATCAAGCTTTGCTTACTCAGCAACTTCTGTCAGGCAGTCAGTCAGGAACAGCTAGTGGGCTTACAGGTAACTTACCGACAGTGGCGCCTCAGCAGCCAACGGTCAATCAACTAACCACTTCGCCTGTCACAACAAATACCAGTGGTGCAGCCCAAGCTCAGGGAGCTCAAACTGCTCCAACCCCGACGCCCCAGTTAGAATCTCCCTCGCTCTCAACTATCGAGAATATGTTCGCACTGATGGCCTCTAATCTAGGCACACCAGTGCAGAACCTCACCCAGTTCGGCTATTCGCTCTTTGAAGCGCCAACCGCGCCTTCGCTTGTTTCGATTGGAGATGACTATATCCTTGGTCCAGGCGATAGCCTTGTGCTCTATCTCTGGGGAGACCCTGTCGATATCAAAGAGCTTTCATCGAGTTATTTGCTCACCGTAGATAGAAATGGAGCGATTTTTTTTCCACCTGTGGGGCAAGTATCGGTCTGGGGGCAAGACTTAGGTTCGGTCAAGAGCGTGCTCAAAGCCATGCTCGATCGACGTTACAAAAAGCTTGAGATGAATCTCACGCTTTCTACGCTGCGGCAATTCCCTGTCTTTGTCTCAGGATATGCAGGAAATCCAGGTACAGTGCTCGCCAATGGCGCTGACACAGTGCTCAGCGTGCTCTCGCGGGCAGGTGGGATTCTGAAGACAGGCTCGCTGCGTTCGGTGGTGCTGACGCGTCAGGATAAGAATGCTGCGGTGCAGAAGATCGAGATCGATCTCTACCAGAGTCTCCTTGAGGGCACGCCGCTCGACTTACGCGTGCGCGAGGGTGATTCGATTTTCATCCCAGGGATCGGACCGGTGGTTGCGCTTGCGGGCGAGCTCAAAAGGCCAGGGATTTACGAGCTCAAAGGAGCAAGCACCATGGCACAAGCGCTGTCATTTGCGGGAGGTATGCTTCCTTCATCTCGCTCAAGCAGTGTGACGCTCCTTCGCTTTGATGCGCAGGGTAAGGTTTTGCAGACCGCAGATGTGGCAGACAAGGCATTTGTAGAGGCTGCTGCTGGCGATGGAGACTTTGTCTACTTTGGTAGAGTGAGCGATCTTTTATTGGGGCAGGTACAGGTTTCAGGTGCGATCAAGTATCCTGGCCGCTATGAAGTGCGCTCATTTAGGACACTGAAAGAGCTTTTGGAGAAGGCACAGCTTCTGCCAGAGACCAATCTCTTCTATGGCCGTGTCTATCGCACAGATCAATCGGGCCGCGACAGGTCGTTCGCATTCTCGCCAAGCGAAGTATTAGGGATCGCCACAGCGACAAAGACAAAGGCAGGTGTAGGTACTCCAGGAAGCCAACCCATCGCGGCAAGCGCCTCCTCCGAGGAGAGCATATCTACAGGGAATCTATCAGCGCCCGCGAGCGAGGTGCCACTCTCGGAATTCGACCGTGTGGTGCTCTATCGCTACGACGATACCGCGATCGATGCGGAATTAGATCGTTTTGCGGATACCCTTATGTTTTCAGGTCCGGTGAAGTATCCCGGCTTCTATTTATATAAAGAAGGAATGATGCTCTCGAACCTTCTCGCCGAAAATCCACTACTTCTCGATGCCAATCCTTATTATGCGGAGATTGTGCGGCGCGGTAGGGGAGGGAAGTTTGAATATTATACCTTTTCGCCGGAGGGAGTGCGGGCTGGTGTAAATGATATGGCGCTCGCCCAGCGTGACAGTATTCGCTTTGTGAAAAAGGGCGAGCAGGCAGCGGGGCATGATTTTGATCGATTTCCCGATGTAGTGCAGCTAACAGGTGAGGTAGCGCGTCCTGAAGTTTATGCGTTACGTTCTGGGATGAAGCTTTCAGAGGTGTTGACGAAGGAACAGGTATTATTAGACACGAATTTGAACTATGGGGAGCTTACGAGGCTACGTGAAGATGGGAAGCATGAGTATGTTACATTTAGGCCAGGGGAAGTGTTATCTGGGAGCTATGACATAGAGTTAGGGTCTAGGGATGTAATAAGGCTAGTGAAGGTAGGGTATGTAGCGTCTTCTAATGATGTAGAGAAGTTTAGGGATGTAGTGAGCATAGAGGGGCCAGTAGAGTTTGTTGGTAGCTATGCGTGGCGTGAGGGGATGAGTTTAAGGAGTTTAGTTAGTTTAGCTAAGATTAAGTTAGAGGCGAATGGGGTATATGCGGAGATAGTGCGGCCACTAGGAGGGGGTAAGTACGAGTATGTGACGTTTGCGCCTAGGGAAGTGGTGAGAGGTGAATACGACATAGTTCTTAAGGCTATGGACAAGGTGATGCTGTATAGCACGGGGGTGCAGAGCGCGAGTGAGATTACGCCAGACCTTGGGTTATTTTTGGAAGTAGTGACGGTGAGTGGGGAGGTACGGTACGTAGGGCCGTATGCCAGGACGCCGAGCCTAAGACTTTCCGATGTGGTGACCCCTGACCAGGTGCTTGAGACAACGAATTTGGACTATGCGGAGCTCACAAGGCTCAAAGCGGACGGGAGCTGGGAATATGTGACGTTTGCGCCGAAGGAAGTGCTTGAGGGTAAGTATGATATAGCGCTTAGGGCGAAGGATTCGATAAGGTTTTTGAAGAAGACGAGTTTTGGGGGTGTAGGGGAGGTTCCGAACTTTGAGAAGTTTGCGGATGTGGTACTGTTGCAAGGTGAGGTAGCGCGTCCTGAAGTGTATGCGTTACGGGCAGGTTTGAAGCTCTCCGGTATAGTGACGCGGGAGCAAGTGCTTTTAAGTACGAATTTGAACTATGGTGAAGTGACGCGGTTACGGGAAGACGGGAAGAACGAGTATGTGACGTTCCGGCCGAAGGAAGTGTTAGAAGGCACGTGGGATTTAAGCCTGGGGCCGCGGGATGTGGTGAGGCTTGTGAAGATAGGGTATGCACCGGAAGTGCCTGATTTTGACAAGTTTAGTGATGCGGTGGTGATAAGGGGGCCGGTAGAGTTCAGCGGGTTATACGCGTGGCGTGAAGGGATGAAGCTTTCGGAGCTTTTGAGTTTAGCGAAGCCATTGTTAGACACGAATCAGGTATATGCGGAGATTGAACGGTCGTTAGGAGGGGGGAAGAGCGAGTATGTGACTTTTGCGCCGCGGGAAGTGGTGAGTGGGGAGTATGACGCAGAGTTAAAGGCGCGGGACCGTGTACAGCTGTACTACAAGGCGGCAGTGGCGAAGGGGAATGCGCAGGGTGCAGGAATCGAAGCTACGGCAGCAGCGCCAGTGGTAGGGCAAGCTGGAGCGGTAGGACAAGGGGCATTAAGCGCTAATGGTAGCGTGGCTGCAGTACCGGCAGGGTCTGTAGTGGGTCCAGTGCCGGCTTCGGCCATGCCAAGTGCGGTACCAGCTACACAAGAAGCAGCGAGTGCGACAGGAGTCGTACCCACAACAGTATCGGTGTCAGCACCAGGGCTTCCGACGGCGGAAGGGGCAGATTTAGGGCACTATTTGGAAGTAGTGACTGTGAGTGGGGAGGTACGGTACATAGGGCCGTATGCCAGGACGCCGAGCCTAAGACTTTCCGATGTGGTGACCTCTGACCAGGTGCTTGAGACAACGAATTTGGACTATGCGGAGCTCACAAGGCTCAAAGCGGACGGGAGCTGGGAATATGTGACGTTTGCGCCTAAGGAAGTGCTTGAGGGGAAGTATGACTTAGCGCTTAGGGCGAAGGATTCGATAAGGTTTTTGAAGAAGACGAGTTTTGGGGGTGTAGGGGAGGTTCCGAACTTTGAGAAGTTTGCGGATGTGGTACTGTTGCAAGGTGAGGTAGCGCGTCCGGAAGTGTATGCGTTACGGGCAGGTTTGAAGCTCTCCGGTATAGTGACGCGGGAGCAAGTGCTTTTAAGTACGAATTTGAACTATGGTGAAGTGACGCGGTTACGGGAAGACGGGAAGAACGAGTATGTGACGTTCCGGCCGAAGGAAGTGTTAGAAGGCACGTGGGATTTAAGCCTGGGGCCGCGGGATGTGGTGAGGCTTGTGAAGATAGGGTATGCACCGGAAGTGCCTGATTTTGACAAGTTTAGTGATGCGGTGGTGATAAGGGGGCCGGTAGAGTTCAGCGGGTTATACGCGTGGCGTGAAGGGATGAAGCTTTCGGAGCTTTTGAGTTTAGCGAAGCCATTGTTAGACACGAATCAGGTATATGCGGAGATTGAACGGTCGTTAGGAGGGGGGAAGAGCGAGTATGTGACTTTTGCGCCGAAGGAAGTGCTTGAGGGTAAGTATGATATAGCGCTTAGGGCGAAGGATTCGATAAGGTTTTTGAAGAAGACGAGTTTTGGGGGTATAGGGGAAGAGCCTAATTTTGAGAAGTTCAAGGGTGTAGTGCAGTTAACAGGTGAGGTAGCGCGTCCTGAAGTTTATGCGTTACGTCCTGGGATGAAGCTTTCAGAGGTGTTGACGAAGGAACAGGTATTATTAGGCACGAATTTGAACTATGGGGAGCTTACGAGGCTACGTGAGGATGGGAAGCATGAGTATGTTACATTTAGGCCAGGGGAAGTGTTATCTGGGAGCTATGACATAGAGTTAGGGCCGCGAGATGTAATAAGGCTAGTGAAGGTAGGGTATGTAGCGTCTTCTAATGATGTAGAGAGGTTTAGGGATGTAGTGAGCATAGAGGGGCCAGTAGAGTTTGTTGGTAGTTATGCATGGCGTGAGGGGATGAGTTTAAGGAGTTTAGTTAGTTTAGCTAAGATTAAGTTAGAGGCGAATGGGGTATATGCGGAAGTAGTGAGGCCACTAGGAGGTGGTAAGTACGAATATGTGACATTTGCGCCTAGGGAAGTGGTGAGAGGTGAGTACGACATAGTTCTTAAGGCTATGGACAAGGTGAGGCTGTATAGCACGGTAGTGGCGCAGGTAGCTACGACTAAGCAAGGGGTGACAGCAGAGGCGGTAGGGTTGGCAGGAGAAGTGGTGCCAGGATCTGCGGCAGGGGAGCAGGGAGGGAAGGCACAAGAGGCCACGAGTGGCACAAGTTCTGTGGCAGGGTCAGGTACAGGAGAAGTGCCAGTAGCGCCTAGTGTGGGACAAGGTACGAGTGGTATAAGTCCTGATTTAGGTTTATTTCTAGAGGTAGTTACGGTGACGGGTACGATACGCTACCAGGGGCCGTATGCGCGTACACCATCTTTAAAGTTATCGTCGATAGTGAGTGCGGAGCAGATATTAGAGGAGACTAATTTAGAGTATGCGGAGCTGACGAGGCTAAGGGTAGATGGTACGCCTGAGTACGAGACCTTTGCGCCGAAGGAAGTGCTTGAGGGGAAGTATGACTTAGCGCTTAGGGCGAAGGATTCGATAAGGTTTTTGAAGAAGACGAGTTTTGGGGGTATAGGGGAAGAGCCTAATTTTGAGAAGTTCAAGGGTGTAGTGCAGTTAACAGGAGAGGTAGCGCGTCCGGAAGTTTATGCGTTACGTCCTGGGATGAAGCTTTCAGAGGTGTTGACGAAGGAACAGGTATTATTAGACACGAATTTGAACTATGGGGAGCTTACGAGGCTACGAGAGGATGGGAAGCATGAGTATGTTACATTCAGGCCAGGGGAAGTGTTATCTGGGAGCTATGACATAGAGTTAGGGCCGCGAGATGTAATAAGGCTAGTGAAGGTAGGGTATGTAGCGTCTTCTAATGATGTAGAGAGGTTTAGGGATGTAGTGAGCATAGAGGGGCCAGTAGAGTTTGTTGGTAGTTATGCATGGCGTGAGGGGATGAGTTTAAGGAGTTTAGTTAGTTTAGCTAAGATTAAGTTAGAGGCGAATGGGGTATATGCGGAAGTAGTGAGGCCACTAGGAGGTGGTAAGTACGAATATGTGACATTTGCGCCTAGGGAAGTGGTGAGAGGTGAGTACGACATAGTTCTTAAGGCTATGGACAAGGTGAGGCTGTATAGCACGGTAGTGGCGCAGGTAGCTACGACTAAGCAAGGGGTGACAGCAGAGGCGGTAGGGTTGGCAGGAGAAGTGGTGCCAGGATCTGCGGCAGGGGAGCAGGGAGGGAAGGCACAAGAGGCCACGAGTGGCACAAGTTCTGTGGCAGGGTCAGGTACAGGAGAAGTGCCAGTAGCGCCTAGTGTGGGACAAGGTACGAGTGGTATAAGTCCTGATTTAGGTTTATTTCTAGAGGTAGTTACGGTGACGGGTACGATACGCTACCAGGGGCCGTATGCGCGTACACCATCTTTAAAGTTATCGTCGATAGTGAGTGCGGAGCAGATATTAGAGGAGACTAATTTAGAGTATGCGGAGCTGACGAGGCTAAGGGTAGATGGTACGCCTGAGTACGAGACCTTTGCGCCGAAGGAAGTGCTTGAGGGGAAGTATGACTTAGCGCTTAGGGCGAAGGATTCGATAAGGTTTTTGAAGAAGACGAGTTTTGGGGGTATAGGGGAAGAGCCTAATTTTGAGAAGTTCAAGGGTGTAGTGCAGTTAACAGGAGAGGTAGCGCGTCCGGAAGTTTATGCGTTACGTCCTGGGATGAAGCTTTCAGAGGTGTTGACGAAGGAACAGGTATTATTAGACACGAATTTGAACTATGGGGAGCTTACGAGGCTACGAGAGGATGGGAAGCATGAGTATGTTACATTCAGGCCAGGGGAAGTGTTATCTGGGAGCTATGACATAGAGTTAGGGCCGCGAGATGTAATAAGGCTAGTGAAGGTAGGCTACAGGGCGAGTGGGGAGGAAGCTGAGCGGTATAGGGAAGCGGTGAGCATAGAGGGGCCAGTAGAGTTTGTTGGTAGCTATGCGTGGCGGGAGGGGATGAGTTTAAGGAGTTTAGTTAGTTTAGCTAAGATTAAGTTAGAGGCGAATGGTGTATATGCGGAAGTAGTGAGGCCACTAGGAGGTGGTAAGTACGAATATGTGACATTTGCGCCTAGGGAAGTGGTGAGAGGTGAGTACGACATAGTTCTTAAGGCTATGGACAAGGTGATGCTGTATACGACAGTTGCTCCGAAAGTTGCGCATACTGCACAGAGCGCTATGGAGGTACAGATTATTGAGGCTCCTACTGGAGAAGGCCCTGCCATAGTGCCAGCCCCAGCACAAACTACTATTGCTCCTTCTCCTTCTGCTGGCGAAAGCGGAATCGAAACTGATACAGGCCTTTTTCTCGAAGTTGTATATGTATCTGGAAAAATAAGATATGAGGGTCCATATGCTCGCACACCAAAGTTGATGCTCTCCTCGGTGGTGACGCCTGATCAAATTTTGCAAAACACCAATCTCGACTATGCAGAATTGACGCGCAGAAAAGCCGATGGAAGCTGGGAGTATACTACATTCTCGCCGCGCAAAGTGCTCAACGGATCCTACGATCTACCGCTGCGAGGAATGGATTCCATACGCTTTGTACCAGCGAAATACCTTCCTGAGAAAATCGATTTCGACAAATTCAGCAATGCAATTGCAATTGTAGGCATCGCGAATTTTCCAGGTCTCTATTCATTCAGCGAGCCAAAGATGATTTCGCAGGTCATAGGGCCTGAACAACTACTCTCGACAACCGATATCTATTACGGTGAAATTGAGCGCTGGAAGGAAGGCGGAAGGAGAGAATACCTCACCTTCAATCCCATTGCAGTGCTCCAAGGGCACCAGGATTTTCAGATACTTCAAAGGGACATCATTCGCTTTGTTGCTGCCGGCGATACAGGGGAGAATCATGATTTTTCGAAATATCCTGATACAGTGCTCTTCAAAGGCTCGATTCGCTATCCTGGCCGCTATGCCTGGTATGAAGGAATGAAACTTTCAGACATAGTCCATGAGCAAGATTTACTCATAGATACAGAGACAAGCTATGCAGAAATTCATCGGCACACAGAAACAAAAGATACCATCATCAATTTTGCTCCCGACAAGGTAGTTACCAAGAAGACTGAGATTGCCCTGAGTCCGCGCGACAATGTCATCTTCTATCCCAAATATTATCAGAAGCCAGTGAGCATCGCTGGAGAAGTGGCCAATCCCAAAATCATTCCCTATTACGACCAAATGGAACTTTCATCCATCCTGCGAAGTGTAACACTTACTCGCGCTTATAGCGACCTCAAAGCAGAGATCAAGAGAATCACGGGCGAAACAACGGCGGTGTATCTGGAGAGCTATCTCAAGGAGCAACCCACGAGCAAAATCATCCTTTCACCAGGGGATTCAATCACCATCCGAGCGCTCCTGCCAGATGAGCACCTACCTGTTGTTATTGTGCGGGGTGAGGTTAGTCAACCACAGACACTTCCCTTTGTCGAAGGTATGAAGCTTGCCGATGCGCTCAGTGCTGCGGGAGGCTATGAGGCCACTGCGTATCCTAAAGGCCTCGTTCTCATTCGAAAATCCGTCGCGACAGCCCAGCAGACTCAAGTGGACAGGCTCATTGCTCAGCTTGAAGCTGCGACAGCTGCTGGAACAGCCTTGCCGACGACTACGGAAAGCACACAGACCTCAGCATCAGCAGTGATTGCGAACATGCAGATCGATCTAGCCGTACAAAAGGCCAAACTTGGCAATCTGAAGCAGCTCTATAAAGAAGGCTTTGGTCGCATCTCGCTCGACATACCTGATTCGCTTGAGAAACTCTCTACATCACCAGCAAATATAAGGCTCGAACGAGATGATCTCATCTACATCCCCAAAGTGCCGACCTATGTGCTTGTCTCGGGCGAAGTATCGAGCCAGAATGTAGTGCTCTATAGAGATGGTATGAGGGTTCGCGATGCAATTACTGAATCGGGCTGGCTCTCGAATGAAGCGGATCTCGCAAAAGCATATATCATCCGTGCGTCAGGTAAGCTCGATAGTACCGAAGGCAAAGGCTTCTTGTTCTTTAAGCCGAATATCTTGAATTATAAACTCGAGCCAGGGGATACGGTCTATGTGCCGATGAAATCTGCGAAGGTCTCGGTGGCCTGGGCCTATGTGCGCGATAGCTTTGTCCTGGTGAGCAGTATTCTCACGAGCGCGCTCACGGCGAAGACATTGCTTGGTCTATAGAATTGCTTAGAATTCAAGGAGATATGTGTGGCTGATCAAAATAGTTCTGTACCGGAATCCATCACTTTGATCGATCTGGCTGCCACCATCTGGAAGCAGAAATGGCTTATTATTATCATAACGGTAATAGCAGCAGTGTTTTCGGTGCTCTATTCACTCAGTAAGCCTAATATCTATACTGCAACGAGTACCTTACTGCCGATTTCAGGCTCAACCTCAGCGCTTTCACAATACGCGGGGCTTGCAGCGATGGCGGGCGTGAGCCTTCCGGGGGCTAGCTCTGGAGATCCCACGGTCAAGATCCAAGCAATTCTCAATAGCCGCGAACTTGCCACTAAAGTGATCAATGAGCTCGATTTGATTCCAAAACTTATCAAAGAACCAGAGAAACTAAAGACAATAAGCCCGCTCTCCGCAGCGCTGCAGGCATTTCAGAAGAACATTTTTTCTGTCTCCGTCGATACCAATACTTCGGTGATAAAAGTGTCAGCCAAGACAAAAGATCCTGAGCTCTCCGCTCGCATCGTCAATACTGCGATTGATTTGTTGCAGCAAGACCTCGCCAATCGTGTGCTCACCGCGAGCGGCAAGAACATTGTGGTATTGGAACAACAGGCTGCCGAGCAAGAAAAAAAAGTACGCGAACTCCAGAATAAAATGGCAGATTACCAAAAGAAGAACAAACTCATAGCACCGCAGACGCAAAGTCAGCAAGGGCTCGATCTCTATCGCTCTCTTATTCAGCAGAAAATCACCCTCGAAATTCAAATTTCGAGCCTTGAAAACGCTCTATCAGCAGATAATCCAAAGATTTCCCAGGCCAAGGCTCAGCTCGCAGCCATACAAAAACAAATCGATGATTTTGAAAAAACAGGTGGAGGTGTCGGTCCATCCATGACAGAGACACCTAAAGCTCTCTTTGAGTATGCAAATCTACAAGCTGAACTAGAGCTTGCGACAAAGATTTATGGAGGGCTTTTGAGCAGCCTCGAAAATTTACGCCTGCAAGACGCCACAGAAAAGGTCTTTGTCGAAGTGATCGATCCCGCGGTCCCTCCTGAACTAAAGAGCGAACCTGCCCGTGCAACAATGTGCATTGTTGGTACCCTTGCCGGAGGATTTTTGGGGCTCCTTTTGGCCTTTGCGCAGCAGGCGCTCCAAAAACTCATCGCCGATCCAGAAGTCCGCGCCAAATTTGCAAAAAAGCGAGAAACTAATTCCATTTGACTGGATTGTCAGGATTGGATAGGATGATCGGGATAATGTGTCGACTGGATGGCTGGATGGAAATAGATAAACAGGGTTTTCCTTTGAAAGGATTTCCTATCTGGATAATTTATTTATATCCTATCGCTGTCCCTGTCTTATTGCATTCATTTCATAAAAGACCCCCCTTGTATTTTGGTGAGACTTTGTCTATACATAGAATGTTCATTTTGTGAACATTCATTTTGAAGCACAGCGGATGCCTCTTTAAGTCATTATGGATGCTTCAAAGACATACTCTTGCCTTGATCATCAGCGTGTTGCGGCCGCGATGGAGGGGGAGGGTAACAACAGTCTCCTTATTACAGGTACCGACGGGTGTTATCGGTAGCGCTCTTGAGATTTGGTCTTTGCAGAAATATTTGATTGAATGTGTATAAGATATTTAATCTTTATAAAAGATTAGGATTCCCATTAAAAATATACGATAGATTTAAAGAGACTATAAACATGATGTGGCTATATTAAGGAGTTTTGATTATGTTTTCTCCTATAATATTGATTGGTGGTTTTGTTGAAATAGTAGAACTATGCGAATCCTGCAAACGTGAGATTGTCGGAATAATAGATCCAAATCTATTTGAGTCATATCTCAACATTCCTGTCTTAGGTAATGATAAGGATGCTGAAAAGATAATAAGTCAAAATAAGAATTGTGAATTCTTAATAGGTCTAGATGACCCAAATTCCAGATCCCGTTTATTTGCTTATTATTCAACCTTTAATGTTAGATTTGCAACCGTAATTTCGCCCTTAGCTAGATTATCAAAGTATGTTTCCATAGGAAATGGCTCAATAATTCAACATGATGTAAATGTATCGGCATTTTCAAAAATAGGGGATTTTGCTAAATTGAACTATTACTCGAATATAACCCACAATGTTGAATTAGGTGACTTTGTTACTGTAGGGCCTAATGCGGTTTTGCTTGGCTATGTCAAAATAGGACAAAGATCATATATAGGTTCTAATGCTACCATATTGCCACGAAGGGAAATCGGGCAGTCCGTAATAATTGGCGCAGGTGCAGTCGTTACAAAAGATATCTCCGATGAGCAGATCTGGGTAGGTAATCCCGCCACGAAGCTAGTAAGATAAGCAGTAGGGAGCCAATATCACTATTAACTCAAAGAGGATTCAAGAATTATGTTCATTATTATCATTGCTTATGAAAGTAAATACCAGTGATGAAATCAAATCTCGGATCCTTTTCTAAAAATGTTGCAAAATTTTCAATAGCGACATGGGTATCATTCGCAATAAGTTTAATATCTGCTCCTATTTCGACGAGAATCTATTCTCCTGATTCGCTTGGCAGGATTAATCTATTCTATACCTATTCATCGATGCTAATGTCTCTTGCTTATTTAGGGTTAGACCAGGCATATGTAAGATTCTACAATGAATTAGATGATAAGAAAGCAAAGGATTCATTATTTTCTTTTTGTCTTTT
>Ga0209407_1003165_pt1 | contig 14566 bp, 23 predicted proteins | sample AD_JPNHG3_MetaG_FD_184410 | JGI IMG/M metagenome (GOLD analysis project Ga0209407, IMG submission 184410) | Active sludge microbial communities of municipal wastewater-treating anaerobic digesters from Japan - AD_JPNHG3_MetaG (SPAdes) (version 2) | ecosystem: Engineered > Bioreactor > Anaerobic... | reverse complement strand
TACCAATGATTGGTTTCTGGCGGCGTAATTCTTTCCCAGAGTTCAATTTGAACAGTGCCGTCTGGACGCTTTTTCTCCTGTTCCACAAGTCGATAGACGTATCCGTTCACGTCCGTTACAAGTGGTTCGGGTGACGGAGGAGGCGGGGGACTACAACCCATCAGTCCAAATAGAACTAGACCAATCCATTTTTTCATGTCCCGACATTATCACATCGGGCCGAAATTGTCAAGGCTTTCTGAGTTTGAATCGATTTTTATCAATGCATTCGAAAAGCTGCTCTGCCACGGGGGCCTGAGCCGCTGGCGTTTGTTTTGCCTTGGCGTTTTGAATCTTTTCGATTTCACCAATGATAAAATCCGCACATTTCTTGATGACGGTTAAGTTTTCTCGGATGGTATCTTTGTTTGCCTTCCAGAGTGCCAAGTAAGTGGCTTGATGTTGAACTGGGAGATTAAAGTACTTGATGACAACAAACGATACGGATTCAGCTTGTAGTTCAGCGATGGCACGGGTTAATACATAAGATTTCTTTTGTTGCTTATCCCGAGGAACTTCAATGGGTTTTTCTGTGTCAGTATCCTCAATATCTCCAACGTAAAACGGTGAGGATTTTTTGAAATGGAGGAGTTCATGAGCAATCTCATGAATCAAAGTTGCTGCTTTGTTGACTCCATCAATGTTACTAGTAATGTTAATGTGCCCACCAGATGCCCAACCTTGTTCTCCTCCTCTTCCTTGACCAACTGTTAATTTTATGCCCAAATCTTCGGCCAATTCATATGCGGCTTGGTAGAGTTCATTGGCCTTTTCATTTGGTTCATTACTTCCATGCCATTCTGGGGTAGCTGGAATTTCACCCCGAGCGTCAATTGGTTCGGTGTCGGAAATATCAAATACAGAAACCGCAATAAACCGCATGATGGATTGTTGTTTAGGAACTTCTTGGCCTGTCACATCACTTTCATCACCAGTATCGCCAGTATCCGAGGTTGTTGAAGTAGTCGTTGGTGTCGTTTCTGGTTTATCGTCTTTTTTCTTTTCTCCTACTTTAATCGGAGCCAAAATAGAAATCGCCTTTGCACCTTTTTTAACACGACGATGAAATTTTTCTTCCCATTGTTTGAAGCCAGCTACTTTCGTCGCATCGGGCTTTTGAAGGTAAATCAAAAGAGTATTGTGCCAACTATATCCACGAAACTTCGCATTAAATTCAAGAAACTTTCGAATAGTCTCCGAAGCTGCCGCTTCATCTACTGCGCCCGCCAGTTCTTCCACAAACCCTTCAATCTTCTTGACCAGTTCATCTTTCTTTGAAAGATTGTCCGCACCCAACACCATTTCAGGAAGTTCTTCGACTTTCGTGATAAACTTTTCAATGGGAGAGTTATTGATTTTTGCAAGAATCTGTTGGGCTTGTTGAAGCTGACTCTGATGAATAGTCCACGAGTTAATGTAACTGTTCCACCGAAATCCAGCGGCTTTCAATTTCTCTTTGTTGCGAAACGTTTCCCCACGTTGCTTCTTGGGATCTTCCTCATCAGATACAACAACAAGCTTATCTTCAAACCTTTTTAGGATAAGGTTTTCTAACAAAATAATTTCGGAGTTACTCGTAAATGGACTTTTCATACGCATATAAATATATCCCAGTCGAATAGGACATTACGATCTTTTTATCCTTTTACTGAGAAGATCCCCACTTGAAGATAATTCCGATGCTATTTCACATTCGGCTCTGACTTCACAAATACGAGTACAGTAGAGTTCTCGAATGAGCCAGCCGTAATCAGAAATGAAAGAATTGAGGGCGGTATTTTTGTCCTCAATATGACGAAGATATTTGTGTTCATCGAGATGTTTCTCGACGACATCAAGCTGTGTTTTCATAAACGCAGCAAGACGTTTGCATTTATTCTCCCCCATAGTACAAAAAATCATGCTTGGGTTGGATTAGAGCCAACACTGGGCTTTATAAGTTCCCCGTTCTATCATTGAACTACCAAGCATAACAACGTATCCTGTAGTAAGTCTTAGACACTACGGAAAGACGGATACGAAATTGGTACGCCCGATTGGATTCGAACCAATACCGTGCCCCCATCTGGAGCTTATCTGGCTTATAAGACCAGCGTTCTACCATTAAACTACGGGCGCATATTACTATACCCTTTGACCGAGGGGGTGTGTTTCTTGTCTGATAACACGGACCTACAATGCTATCGATATCCGTGTTCAGCGGCTCCTTAAACTCACTTTGCCGTTGCATTGTTGTACGACATCTGAGCGACAAGAACCATCTCTAGTAAATTGGAGCGGCAGAAGGGACTCGAACCCTCGACAGCCAACTTGGAAGGATGGCACTCTACCAACTGAGTTACTGCCGCAATCAAAAATGGAGCGGGTGAAGGGAATCGAACCCTCATCGCAACGTTGGCAACGTCGTGCTTTACCACTAAGCTACACCCGCATTAAAGTCAAAGAACGAAAATCTGGTCGCAGTGGTGAGTGCTGACCTCACTTACCAGACCTTATGAGAGTCCGATCCTTCCCGAAGGCACTGCGATAATCTGCCACCACTATATACATTTTCCGGCAGATGTCAACAATAAATATTGCCTCAATCCAAAATCATTGAACCTTCGTATAAAAAGCTATTTCTTCGTCGGTCAATTCAAAGGGTCCGCATTGAATCCGAACATTGGGGTGATTATGATTTTTATGCTGATTCCAGTTTGGGTTTTCTTTTATGAATTTTTCCGCATCTTCCTTACTATCAAAAGTTTGAGAATTAGCCAACTCAATCCAATTGAAGCTTTTATTCATCTTGGAAGCGATTCGAATTCCAAGAGCCCAACGTTTTACTGGTTTCGCTAATTTCATCCTAAATAAGTATCATCAAGACCCAAATCCAAACCCAATTTTTTTGTTGGTGGATTCTTCCAGACCCGTTTCTTCGTCAAGATTGTAAACGTCGGCTAACGACATGGATTTCGTCACCGGATTTTTCTTTTTCAAATGAGCCGCCAATTTTTTGGCATCTTCAAGAGAAAGATTATTGAATTGATGCATAATCTTCAAACGCCCCTTCCGAAGAAGAGCGGGGTCTAGTTCCTTTACGTCGGCTGCATTAAACGTAACCATGATGGCAATATTTAACAAATCTTTCAATAAGCCATCCGTGATGTTAAGAATACCAGAAACTAAAGCATTATTTTGCCCATCCCGTTTGAACACACAAACCTCAGCGTCCTCCAAAACCAATACGGAATTTTTGAACGAATATAGTTTGTCAACAAGTTTCGGGGAAAACAATTCGGCAACCATGGTATTGGGAACAAAAATGAACTTCCTTTCTTCAACTACCGTGGTTAGGTATTTGATGTAAGAAGTCTTTCCTGTACCGGGAGGACCGTGAAATACATACAACCCCGATTTTTGAACTTTTAGGCAATCAATAATGTGATCGTGAACTTTCAAAAACGCATCGCCATAATTGAGATTCAATGACATGTCATCGCAACTGGTAGGAAATGAATCCAATTCAAGACCGTTATATTCAGTAGCTTTGAGCATGTAAAGTTTGTTTTTTGTTTCTTCTTCCAAGCGGAATCCATCAAATATCTTTTTGAATGCCAACATTTCCTCTTCACTATCCGCATAGAACGAAAACCAATCGATTTTGTTTGGATTTTTGTTAGAATTCCTATCTATGGGAGAGTCCTCACTTGACAAAACGTCTGGTTCGTTAGCGGGATCGGTGTATTTCCGGCGAAGCGTAATCATCGCCTTCGTCTGTTCGTTGACATAATACCGAGTTGTTCGTTCCTCGCCATCATCTTTATACTCGGTGAGTTTAATGTGGAACGCCACAAATCCATTATCCTCAATCCATTTTAACAGTTTTTCACGTTCAACCAATGCATCATGAGCTTCAAATCCAGCAACAGGAACTTTTCCAAGCACTCGCTCGTAAAGTGTTGCACGAACATAAGGTGGTTCATTATCGTATAGGCCCTCTTCAATCATAGGTAAAGATGAACTTTGCATAAAATTATTGAGAAGTCAAGAGTATTTTATTCAGTTGTTCAGTGATTAACGCTTGACCCGAACTATGTTTTTTGATCCACTTCTGCTCTTGATTATCATCCCCAATAATGTCGGAAATGTATTTATAACAGATAAATCGTTTTCCTAATTTTTGACATACATATGCCAAAGCATAGGCTTCCATATCAACACAGTCCATTTTTTTCGATGGCTTGGTCGTTTGAAAACTATCAAATGTTCCCAGAGTATAAAGATCTGGGTTGACAACATCTATCCAATTTTCCACGTAGTTGGGATAGTGCATATCGCCGTCTAAGATACGCCCTATCTCTTGAAGAGTATATCGATCTTTTGCATGTAGCCCTCCTGCCGAGCCCATGTTTATGACGGTATCAACCTTATGATGAAACAAATATTCAGTCAATGCATAGGTTGCATTTACCTTTCCAACTCCGGTGTAAAGCACTGGAGCATGGACATACTCCGGTAGTTCAGATTTAAGGGCAACACAGATTACCGCTTTCACGAGTATTTCCTTTTATCTCTATTTCTACCGGGGTCGGATTTGAATAACGTAGTTGCGGGTTGTTTTCGACGCCACTTCAAAAACTTCTGGAACCCTTCGTCTGCCAGTATTACTTCAACGCTATTGTAAGTATCACGAAGCTGATTGTGACTCCAAGTTTTATGAATATAGGATTCACAGGTCTCACAGGTTGGAACGATTTCTGTTCCACCTTTGCTCTTGGGAACAACATGATGACCACGAGTGAATGTCATCATTCCACAAAATGCACATTTGTTAATCTCGGCTGTCATTTAGTATTTTCAACCGTTATATATTGATGCCATTTCTGAAACACATCAACGATCATGTGACAAATGATCTGTTGCATATTCTCAATGTGACCCGCATCATATGAGGGAATCACAATTCCAATATCAACCATCTGCCGCAACTCATTAAGCAAATATCCAGTAATAGAAATCGTTCGCATGTTTTGACGCTTAGCAAACTCCACCGGTTTCAAAATATTTCGTGACTTCTCGTTTGAACTTAAAGCTATCAAAATATCTCCACGGATAAACAACTTCTCCAAAGGATTAAGAAAGATATCATCAAAGGAGAAATCGTCCCCAATTGCTGTTATCCATGCTACGTTATCATTGAGGCTCATTACCTTTACACGACCAAAATTATGAGGAATATTCTTTCCGAATTCCATTGCCATATGTGAGGAATTAGCAGCACTTCCCCCACTTCCCACAATGAAAATGTGTTTATCTTTTATTGCTGCGTTTCTAATAACCTCGAACGTCTCTTCGATCTTATCCCACGGTAGTTCCGAGAGAATACGTTTTTCTTCTTCGGCGTACCGCTTGAAACATTCAATCGTTGATGAGACATTCATATTACGTGGTGCAAAACATATTACAAATTTTTTTCACATGAATGTGTTTGCGAATCTGATTTACTCCACTCGCTGAAGCGTCGTGGGTTCTGCGGTTAATGTCGTTTGCATCATTTCCGGTAAGCATCGAGATTGCCACAAGTCCAGTGAACACTATTTCCCCATTCAAATTCGACAAGTTCTCGAAGTTGTTCCTTGGTTGGCTTTTCAACAAAAAATACCGATTCTGCTTCCCACTTATTTCGGGTTTCCCAAATGTTGTGATTTTTCGTTCGTTTGCAAGTTTTCATATGTTATATGGTGCTTCTATTTTTCGTTTCCCCCAGTGTATTCGGTTCCATACTCTCTCAAAGAGATAAAAAATCACGAATCCCGAAATATTCATCAAAATGGCTTTAGTTAGATTTCCATGTGATGAAAACAGTAACAAAATTACGTAACTATTAAGAACCGCACATAAACGCCATGTCACCCCCTTGGTTACGGCTCGACGTTTTGTCTCTATGAACATTTCAATTGTTTTATAGCCATTTTATTTTATCACCATTTTTCGGCATCCAAAAGAAATGGCGTAATATCGTTGAGTAATTTTTCATCAAATCCATCGGCTACTTTCGTAGTTCCATGAGGATAAAGTTCCATGTGTAGCATACTCGTGCTGTGGCCGGGAATATCCTTGCGTTCTTTTCCTTCCTTCAAGACTCGCACGACGTTTCCAATGTACTCCCCACGCACAAGGCGGTCACCCACTTGTAATTCTCTTTTTGGAAGGATTTCACCATAACAAACAACTCCCGTTGCCCCCTCAACAAGGACACAATCAGTATTATTCCACCATGGAGATATATCCCATTCCCCAGTAAAATGTTCGATGCCCACAACGATTCCATTTTCAACGGCAAATACTTCTTGACCTTCTTTACAGTACAAATCAACCCCCGTATGCTTTTCGTATTTTCGTTGGTACGCAAATGAACCGGGATGACCTGTCATTGGAATTCCCGAGAAATTTTCCACGGGAATAGGAAGCTTCCACCGAAGAGCATCGTGTGTCGCTTTGACGATTTCATCGATGTCTGCCAAAGCACCATTTCCAAATGTTCCACAGGCAAGCATTTTTGATTGTGGTTCAACGATTTTATAACCCCATCCACGGAGTTTTTGAAGGTTGTCTTCTGTTACGGGATGGTCCCACATGTGAGTGTTCATCGCCGGAGCAATAATCACTGGACGAAAAATATCCCATGCCCGAGCCACACTTGTCAAAAGATTGTCACAAACACCACTTGCCATTTTCCCTAGTGTATTAGCAGAGCACGGAGCAATCACTAATGCACTTCCTCGCTTCCGAAGTTCAATATGGAGAACCGGATCATCTTTCCGCCATTTGTGGTCAATGTTTAAATAACCGGGATGTTCAACCATTGCAGAACGAAACCAAGTCCATTCATGATGCTCACGAAAAACTTCCACATCATTCAAATCGTCTGGAACAAAGTGCTCTGCTTTAGGAGTCAAAACGACTACTACGTTACCAAGGGTTTGAAACTTCTTAATAAGTTTTTCCCATAAGACCGTCGCCACCGATCCTGTCATTCCGAGTACAATAGTTCTTTTCATAAATCACCACCAATACATCCACCATGGATGTTAGTGGAGTAAATCAGATGCCCATGGGACTTCATCAAATTCCGTCCTCAACCGAATGGTTAATTCTCTGAATTGCTCTTCGGGTAGAAAAACTTTATCATGCCCCTTAAGCATACAGACAATTCGCATTAAAAGGTTTCTTCTCATTAATCGTTCTGTTCTTCGTCCCACAAAGCATCAAGCCAAGATTGCTGTTCAAAAATGATGTCTCTTAACCTCTCAAAGTCTCTTACTGGAATTTCTATGCAGCCATCTAAATTCAATTTACAAGGAAGCAACGTTCGAACTTCCTCGTTGATGTTTCCAATACGAATCAATGCCATTTGTTGTAAAGATGTCATAACTGTTCAACGTGTTCTACTATTTTCTTTGCCAAAAAGTTTGGGTCATTTGGATCGGCGTGATATTCCACACATTCCCGACGAGGAAATACCAGCAATATCTTGTGTTTATTCAACTTGATATCTTCAAGATCATTTGCCACAACCATATCACAACCGTTTTCTTCACAGCTTTTCTTTGATGCAAGAATCAATTCACTGCGGTTACTATTAACCAAAAGCTTGAATCCAACCAGTTTTATATTGGGCTTGTAATCTTCTGCCCATCCCTTTACTTTGTTGATGATTTTTGGGAGAGGTTCCAACTTGATGGTAAGCATGTCATTCGAACGTAACTTACCCTGCATTGGATTTGGAACATAATAATCGCTCACTGCCGCCGCCAAAACCACAACATCTGGACGAATATTTCCCATGCTCAACTTCAAAGAGCGTTCGTATTGTTCGAAAGTCTTAAACTCGGATTCTGAATATCGACTGGAATTGTGATTGTAGAACTCAATTAACTGAGCGAGCAGAGCTTCTTCGTTGGGATTACTATGAGCCGAAAGTCTATTCTTGTATAAATCCAATGTAATTGACATTGGACTCTTAGATCCTTTGGCACGAACAAAATGAACTTCGTGACCATGCCTCAGAAATTCCGTGGCAATTTTCGTTCCAAATGTCCCCGTGGACATGTTGGTGATGTCCCGAACCGTGTCAATCGGAATTTTAGTGCCGCCGCTGGTGATTAGGATTTTCATGTTCCAATTCTTTCACTAATAATTCAGAGTCTCCGGTAACCATTTCATCTTATATATTTCTCTTAGGTTGAACTGGCCAAACATATGGAAGGTTATCGGGGACTCCAGGAAAAAATTGACTGTAATGACTGTAATTTTTTCTCAACAGATTAGACTGATGAGAAAGATGAAAATTTTCGTTTCCTAACCAATCTGGGCGCAGGATTGGTTCGGTGGAAATACCAAGTTCCTGTGCTTTCTCCCAACAGGTGTCTTTGTAACCTAGTTGAGTCCATTTCATGCACATTTCTCGGAGGTAGAGCATGAGACATGTTTCATAATTTTTCCACATTTGAACGGCAGGATGATTGTACCATCCTGTGCGTTTGAGCGGTGCCTCACAGTTATAGCAATGGTATTCAGTCTTATAAAGGTTAAACTTAGTAACAGGACCGGGACAATTGGGGCATGTCCATTCACCTTGTCTGAGAGCACGTAAAATTTGTAGTGCTTCTACACGCTGTTTACCGAGACGCCGATGGTCAAGAACTTCGGCTGTCATCCCGAAATTCGAAAACGGCAAAAATGTTTGCATGATTGGAATGTATCAAATTCCCACCAAAAGTCAAGTTCCTTTATTCTTCCTCCGGTATTTCACTGGAATCAGATTCAAACTTTTCCTGACATTCAATGCATATGCAAATAGCCCCTTTTAGAAAAGGGGCAATTTCGGGGTCTGATTTGGCTTCTTTTAGAATTTGGTTTTTGATTTCTTCGTTGATTGACAAAACCTCTCCTGTTTCATCATCAACTACTTCGAATTCCATATTACATTCCAACATCGTATTCGGATCTGCGGGAAATTTCTTTCCACATATCTCACAAGTAAAATAAAATTCTTCCATATAATTATCTCTTGGTGATTTCTTCAATTCGTTTAATCTTATCTTGAAGTAGAATCACTTCGATGCGAAGACGTTCAATAATCATTGTGACTTCATTGTCAAATTCAAGACATTCAAATCCGTGCGGATGATATTCGTTACAAGCAACACGGTATCTATTTTTGACGAATTTATCGAAGATGCGTTAGAGTTCGACATCCGTCAGATGCTTGGATTCATTCATCATATGCAATAGAGTATATCGTCTAAAACTTTCCTAACAACTTATAAGAAGTTATGAAAGAAGATAAAAACGAAGTATGTCTCTGGTCAATTCGTAAGCCTGTTGACTATTGAATCCGGCTTTCAGAAAGGCTTCGTAATATTCTTTGAGAATTTGTGCAACCACAGATGGAAGATAAGTGCCTTCGACGTTGAGAGGATTGGCAGTAGTAACTTGTTCGGTATTTATTTTCTTTTTTGCCATAAATCATTGCCCCGTGATTAAATCTGGCTCACGGGACCAGAAGCCTTGACGCCAGCCATAAGGCGACGTGGTGCGACCTTTTCCGGAAGGTCTCCTACCGAGGGGCGACGAGTTGCAGCCGCCCTCCACCAGTCAGTATTTTACGGTTGCTGACGAACCTCGGTCATTTCTGACCACGCCACTCCGTTTGTGAAAAACGGAGAAATCATTCTTTTTTCGGTTTCTTTTGTTTCTTGCCGTCAACTCGTTCTTGAAACCGACGATTAGAGGCACAATCTGAACATTCATCCCGTTTAGGAAGAGCCTTCTTTCCGCATTTACAAGTGTTCAATGTCATAAAATGGTAGCCGTGGAGGGATTCGAACCCCCAAGGACATCAACTCTTAAGGCTGACGCTTCTGCCGGTTTCGCTCTCGTCCACACGGCCAATCTACCACATACATATAGCACATTCTGGAAAAATGTCAAGAAGGAAAAAAGAAACCCCGCCAAATGGTGGCGGGGTTAGAACTAAACGCAGTAATTTGTTCTACTTAGAATTTCACTTGAAAACCAAAGAGATACCGGACGTTATCCTTGAACTCCCATTCTTCCAAATTCCAAGGAACTTCGGTTCTACAAAGAATAGCTACGTCATTCTTAATCCACCAGCGAAGGCCAGCTTCGGGAGCAATCTCCCACGAAGGATGAATATTGCCATATTCAAGACCTATGGCAACACCACCGAACAAATCAACTTTCTTATCAAAAAGACTGAAAACAGTCCAATCACTGTAAAGCCGAGTGTTCAGTACTGTATCGCCATCGCTATAGGACACGCTCTGACGCAAACCGGCTTCTAGTGGGAACCACAAATAACCAGTTCTACCAATACTCAAATCCACGCCGAAGGCCGTATCGCCATCGGAAGTGGTAATCGTATTTCCCACGCCACCGAGGGTTAGAAGCCAATTTTCCGCCTGCGCCGTTTGGGCAGGGACCGTTTTGGCCGTTGCTACCGTATTCGTATCAGCAGCAAAGGTTGCAGTTACTAACGCAAAGGCACAAACAATGCCTACGAACCATTTAGTCAGTTTATTCATATGATTTTTTCTTTGTTTATCTCTACTAAAACACTATTTGTAGTGTAAAGCATACATATATCCCATTTTGGCATTTCTGTCAAGAACTTTTTGAAGGAATGTAACAACCCTGTCCAGCATAATATTCATCCCACATCGTTTGCCAATAATCGACGTAATCAGCGTAACATGAGTCACATAGGAAACCGGGGTCGTTTGGGTCACCATCTGTTTCTAGGTCAACTTTACTAGTATCATAGGCCGTCATTGATGCTCGTTTTCGAGCACCGGGACCATTACAGCGGTCACAACCACCTATTTGGTTTCGCTTAGAAAGTTCATCTATGGCTTTACGTAGTTCAGGTAACATCATAATCGAATCTTTGAAACAATTGAAGAGCTTGAGCGTATTTTTCCTTTTGCCGATCACTCGGTGCCGCAGAAAGATTATTTTTGATGTCAGCCAGCTTCACCATTGCTGCATCTTTATTCTGAGCAATTTTCGTCCAATACGAAAGGTTCGGTTCGTTGTCTTTGTGAGTCAACAAATCTACTGCCGTTAAAACATACTCCGGAAATCCAGCCTCACGCAAATCTTCCAATTTTACGGGTGTATCTTCAACAACATCATGAAGATATGCAATGGGCTTCAATCGATCTTCGACAGATTGAGCCACGGGCTCTACATGCTGTTCAAAATAATCTCCCCCATTTCTGCGGATTTGTCCTTTGTGTGCCGCTTGGGCTACGCTTTTTGCCTGATCTATAAGGACTTTTAGCTGTTCAGTTGTCATAAAAAATGTTGAAATTTTGGTATTGGCATCCTCGGCAGGACTCGAACCTGCATAAAACAACTTAGAAGGTTGTTGCCTAGTCCATTCGGCCACGAGGACACAATATCATAGATGCACAATACCACATTTATGATAAGTAGTCAACACTATTATAGACCGCATGTTCTTTTAACGAACTCACGGTTCTCTTCCTTTGTCATAAACTCGTTTACTCGCCTAACAAGAATGATGTTACTTTCTTTTACTGCAAATTCTCCAAACGTTCCTTCCACCGCTGCAATAATGCGAGAATGAATACGACTTTTTTCGTGTTTCGGAAACCTATCCAAGGCAGTGTACGCCGCTTTGTATTTTTGAAACTCTTCGGACTGTGGGCTGATTTACTCCACTCGCTGAAGCGTCGTGGGTTCTGCGGTTAATGTCGTTTGCATCATTTCCGGTAAAACGCAATTTTTGAGGTTCCGATTCTTTCTCTATCTTAACTCATTCCACTATGCATGGTATTTTGTCGAATTCTAACCCGTACTTTTTGCAGAGTTTTATCGCCAAATGATAAGCAATAAACGCTTCGTTTTCATTGGCACTTTTTGATAGTGCTTTAAGTTTCTTTATCTTGGTAAACATGGCGTGCGTCATGTTTCCATAGATAAACTTGTCCATATCCTGTGGTTCTTGGACATTGGCATACATTTCCTCTTCGTAAACCAACATTCCAAAAATCTGGTCAAGCTCTTCCTCGGTTACTGCACTTGATACCTGTTGGACAGTTTCGTTTTTAGAATGACCCAATTCCTCATTCAACTTCTGATGAACTTCCAACCAATTGGTGTGTTCTCCATCTCTCAGTAAGAAAAAAATGAAATTCATGATGGGGGTGCTTTTGGATGGAATGAACTTCCCATATTCTTTTAACACTGTCGCCTCGTCTTTTCCTTCTTTCTCCCCCATTGACAAAAGCAATTGTCGCTTCTTGGTTCCTTCTTCTATTTCCGCACGATAAACTTCGGAAATTTCGGCAGCGTTTCGCATCAAAATTGATTTTGTTTCCCGAACTTGTTTGGTGCCCTCTTCCAACCGTTTGGCTAAGTCAGGATTATCCCGCATTATTGCAATCAACGATAGGTTCATAATTTTTACTTGTGTTCAACGAAACTATAGAATGTCTCAGCAATGCTTAGCACATCCTCTAACTTTTTTTCACCTTGCAACTTAGCCCAATCAATAGCCATTTCCAATATATCAGCACGGATCTCATAAGCGTTTCTACCAGATACTTTTTGGCGAGGTACAACTTCCTGTCCCCGATTTTCCCTCTTGTTCGTCGAGTCTGTTGAATTAACAAAATTTTGCATTTTATTGCGGTCGATCTTAATGCGATCCCCGATTAAAATGTCCTTTCCCTTTCTTTCTACCTTTACATCTACATTGCTAAATCGGCTAACTTCATACGGAGGAATGGATGCCACTCGATTTCCGAGTGTAAATTTGGCCAAGATCGATTCTTTGTCCACATTTTTTCCAATATAGCAATCAAAGTTTTTATACGAATCCAATTTGACATGAAAACCACTTAATATCTTTTGTTCTGTCATGTGTAAAATAATGTCTTGGTCTTCTTTTGGAAGCTGACACATATTGATGAAAGCATTTCCATCATCTGATACAGAAATCAGAGAACAGATGATCATCGAACCTTCGTAAGAAATCCATTGAATTGGACTACCCTTGTTTTCTCGAAACTTCTTTTCGGCTTGATCAGCCTCAGTAAATTTGCGGGGATTTTTTGTCCACTCTCGGTTCGGAAGACTTTGAACGTATGCCCAAAACTTACGATGAATATCCCGATACATTTGTTCTTTTTCAGAAGATGGAACAGAAGAGTCTTTAGCTTCATTGAGACGCTTACGACATTCTTGAACCATTGTATCGTCATTCGGGGCTTCATAGAGTTCCCGAATGAATTCATCAATATCAAATTCTTTGTCACTAGCCGATTGTGTTTCGGAGAGGGCGTCAGTAAGAATTGTTTTATTTGGAGAAGGAGTCTCCGTAAGAAGAGTATGATTATCTTTTGTAGCCATATTTACCTTTCTGTGTGTGTTACAACTTTATCAAGTTGCTGTTAATATATATAGGCGTATCTTGAAAAACGAAAAAAACTATTTAGAAAAGTATGGATCAAGAGGACCAAAAACAGAGAATTATAGAAGGGTTGAAAAAAATTCTGGAATTAAGCTTTCAACACTGTGAAGATAACGGCCCGAATGAGCGAGAGTTTATCGAAATAAACCAACTTGCTCACGAAGTTTTGCTTCGTGTTACAAACTTATGTGTATAAAAACTCGTAGAGTTTCTTGTAGTTTTCTGTTGTTACATGAGCGACTGGTTCTTTACGGTGTCGCTTATTCCGATTGTGATTCAACTCTATGAATAATTGTCCAAGATTATCAAGTATTTTCATTCTTCCAGAAGGAAATGTTACATAGACAGAATAGTCAGGTTGAATACGAAGAAAAACATTCCGAACATCGTTCCTGTAACCATTCTCTGCCTCACTCCAATTGTAACCGAATGATTTGAGAACATTTTCCCAATTTCCACCAAGACGTTTTGGAACATCGCTTGCAAACGGAGTTTCTTGTGGAGGTAAATTTTCCGGTGGATATGGAATTTTTTCTTTTGGATGTGGAAGATTCATCTGACTTCCAGCACTAGGAAGTTCTTTCTGTGAATCCGCAGTTGACGGAGCTTGGAGAGGTTTATCAACTTGTTTCAAATCTGGGGTTTTCTTTGGAGGACGACCACTAAATAATCCCTGTAGAGATGGACTTACGTCTGCCGGAGTTGCATCTTTCCAAATTCGAAGCATTTCTTGAGTGTGGCTAGGTTTTGCTCCCATTCTTAACAAATCAGTCAAAGCAGCAGTAAATTCTGGCCAATTTTCCATTGCGGCGGCATGATTAAATTTTTTAAGCATTTTTGGAAGATCATCAATACTACTTGCATCCATCATATTAATTTGCTTCAGTACTCTTTTGTGAATCATTTTACCAACTTGCTGCATTACATCGTTGATAATTTCAGCTTTTCTTTGGTTTATAGGATCACCAGTTTGCGTATCTTGCCAAAGACCGAAAACAGCAAAATAATCTTTCACCAACT
>Ga0209407_1003158_pt1 | contig 14578 bp, 20 predicted proteins | sample AD_JPNHG3_MetaG_FD_184410 | JGI IMG/M metagenome (GOLD analysis project Ga0209407, IMG submission 184410) | Active sludge microbial communities of municipal wastewater-treating anaerobic digesters from Japan - AD_JPNHG3_MetaG (SPAdes) (version 2) | ecosystem: Engineered > Bioreactor > Anaerobic... | reverse complement strand
AATTGAGGAAACATAAATCAGCACAATGGGAGATAAGAGAAGTTACTGAAAGAATGTTAGCAATTTTGAAATTGTTTGCACCTAATGTTTTTGGTGATTTATAGGAAAAATTTCTATCAAAGAAAGGAAAGAAACATGGAAATAAAGAAAGAAACTGAAAATGAAACAGTGGAGACAAAGACTTACTATTATATTCTGCCCTTGGTATACAAATTTCCATTGAAAATTAATGGAATTACGATTAATTCTGGTGAAGGTGCTATAGGAATAATGTTAGTATATGATAATGAAGAAGAATTATTTAGGCATAATCAACAAATACAAGAAGTAATAAAACTTGAAGTAAAAACATAGCACTTTTGACATCTTATGATTAAAAGAAGAACACCTATAAAATTAATAGAATTAATTAAGAAAAGAGGCGGTGCTCAAACTACAAAGAAAGGTAAAAAAGGTTATAAAAGAGAAGAAAATAAGAAAATTTTGAAAAAAGAGGTAGAAAATGCTTACAGATAAATATAGACCAAAAGACTTTGACCAGATTATAGGACATAATGAAGTAGTTTCTGTTTTGAAAAAACAGTTTGAGAATAAAACTGTTCCTCATGCTATATTGTTATCAGGTGCTAATGGGCTTGGTAAAACTACTATAGCAAGAATTATTGGGGAAAAATTGAATGCAGAAACTATAGAAATTGATGGTGCTACTTTTGGTAAAATAGAGGTTATGCGTGATTTACAAGAAAGTATGTTATATAAAAGTTTCTTTAAGGACAGTAAAGTATTTATTATAGATGAATGTCATGGTTTATCTAAACAGTCTTTTGATACATTTCTAAAAACAATAGAAGAACCCCCTGAACATTTATATTTTATATTCTGCACTACAGAACCAGATAAAGTAGTTAAAGGTGTTAAACAGAGGTGTCATCACTTTCATTTAAAGCCTGTTCCATTTGATATTTTGAAAGCATTTATTGTATTTGTAGCTTCAGAAGAAGGGATAAGTTTAAAAGAAGAAATAATTGATATTATAATCTCAAATTCAAATGGCTCACCAAGACAGGCTTTAGTTCTGTTAGAACAGGTAAAGGATATTTCATCTGTAGAAGAAGCAACAGAATTAATGAATACATCTTTTGATAAACCTGAAGTTTATGATTTATGTAGAGCTTTGGTAGCTAATAAAGGTTTTTTTGAATGTGTTAAAATATTAGAGAAAATAAGAGATTTAAACCCTATTAGTATTAAGATACAGATTGTGAATTATTTAACAGGGTGTGTTTTTAATGCAAGAGATGAAAGAAAAATGGTTTATTTTCTTAATATGATAAGGGCTTTTGAAGAAACAGGGAATGAATTATCTTCAATACTTGTAGCACTTGGTAAAATTTATTTTGAGGGATAATTATGATAAAACCGTATTATCAAGAAGCTAATATAACACTTTATTGTGGCGACTGTTCAGAGATTTTACCAGAGTTAGAAGAAAAGCCAGATTTAATTTTAACAAGCCCGCCATATGATGATTTACGGTTATACGGAGGACATTCTTTTGATTACACTAAAGTAATAGATGCTATTTCTTTAGCTTTAAAAGACAATGGTGTTTGTGTTTGGATTGTCAATGACCAAGTTATTAATGGTTCTGAGACAGGAACATCTTTTAGACAGGCTTTATATTTCATGGGAAAGGGGTTAAAGTTACATGATACAATGATTTATGTTAAAAATGGTTTTAGTCATATACCTAAAAAAAGATATAACAATGTCTTTGAGTATATGTTTGTTTTTGTTAAAGGTAAAGTTACTAAATTCAATTCTATAAACATACAAAGTAGATGGGCAGACACCTTTAAATATACTACTTTTAGACAAAGAGATGGTTCTGTTGTGGCTAAAAATGTTCATATTAATAAAGAGATTCCAGTCTCAAACATATGGTATTTTGATGTTGGTTATATGAAAACAACAAAAGATAAACTTGCTTACAAGCATCCAGCAATATTTCCTGATGATTTAGCATACAGTCATATTTATTCTTGGACTAATGAAGGTGATTTAGTTTGCGACCCAATGTGTGGCTCTGGGACTGTCCTTATTCAAGCTAAAGTTTTAAAGAGAAAAGCAATAGGGATTGAAATAAATGAAGACTACTGTAAAATTATTGTAGAAAGATTAAAAAATACTTCATTATTATTTTAAACCCTATTGACATGGTTTTAAAAATATGGTATAATAATCTAATTATTATGAAAGGAGATTTTTATGAAAAAGGAAAGTATTGTTAATACAGTTAGTATCGTAGTTGGTTTTTTAGTCTGGCTCATATTGAATACTGTAATTGTTTTTGTAATTGCGTATTTTTTAAGCAATATTTTCAAGTTCGATAAAATATCTTTCTTTGATAGTTTTATTATTACAGTAGCTTTGTTTTTTCTAAAAACATTTTTCAAATCATCTTTTGATGATATAGAAGAAGAATAAAAGGAGGCTTTTATGAAAAATGATTTATCTTTTGATGAATTAAAGAAACAATTGTTGATAAACAAAAACAATTTGCACGAAGAATGCTTTGTTTTTCCAGAGTATTTTAGAATGGTGGCAGAAAAAACAGCAGAGGCTGTTTCAAGAAGGGATTTTCTAAAAGAAGAAAAGGAAAAATTATATGCAGAGTTATTTATAAATATAAAGAAAAGTGGTGAAAAAGTTACTGACAGTACAGCAGATAGTCTTACTAAAAGTCATCCTGATTATACACAAATTGTAGAAGACTTCCTTGATGCTAAAAAAGAAGTAGAATTGTGGGGTGCTTTAAAAGAATCCTATTATCAGAAATCACAGATGTTAAAAATTCTTTCTGATTTATTCTGTACAGGTTATTTTACTGAAATGTCTTTATTAAGAAATAAAGAATGATACCCTATTGACACAAAAATAAAAATATGCTATACTAAAGGCATAAAATAAAAATATAGGAGGAAGACATGGCAAAATTTGTTTACAAGCCAAAAAGAACAAAGGAAGATGTAGAAAGGGAGATGCAGAATAGTGGTTTTAGTGAATCTTATTTAAAAGAAAATATTCTTCTTTTTTCTCCAAAAGTTGACGCTTCCAACAGGATAAGAATACTCCCGCCTACATGGGATGATGCAAGAATTTATGGTTTGAATATTTGGGTTCATTATAAAGTAGGAGCAGATAATGCTACAGTATTATGCCTTAAAAAAAATCTTGGAAAACCCTGTCCTGTTTGTGATGCTGTTGCAAAAGAAAATGACCCTGAATTTAAGAAAAATCTTTCTCCAAAAAGAAAGATACTTACTTATGTACTTGACAGACAGGATGAGAAACTTCAGCCAAGAGCATATCTTATGCCTACTACAGTTCATCAGAGCATTCTTGCACAGGCAGTTGATGAGGATACAGGAGAGCCTCTGATTATAGAAGACCCTGATAAGGGTTATGATATTATTCTTGTTACAGCAGGAACACCAGAAGGAACAGTTGTAAAGTTCACATATAAATCTGTTTCTTTGTCAAGAAGGGAATCACCAATTTGCACAGACCCTGATTTGTATGACAAAATAATTGACTTTATTGTAGAAAATCCTTTGCCACAAATTATAGTTTTTAAGGATTATGATTATATTGAGGCACTTTTGTATGGCAAAGCAACAAAACATGAAGATGAGGTTATTAATAAGGTAGAAGAAGAAGAAACACAGACTAATACTTCAGATGAAGAAGTAGTGAGGGATGAGCTTGTTTCTATGGGAAGAAAAGAGTTGATTGAAATAGCTGTTGGTCAGCTTGGTTTTGGTATGAAAGAAGTTAAAAATCTTTCAGAAGAAGGACTGAGAACATTGATAAGAGAAAATGCTGAAATTTCTGAAGCAGAGGAAGAAAAGCCAAAAGTAAAGAAAGTTAATGTAGATGATATAAGAAAAAAATGGGGCAGGTAAAAAATGACAGAAAAAAATAACTATTTTTTATCAGAAAAGGATTTGGAGTTTATACCCTCTGGGTGTAAACTCCTTGACCTTGTGCTTGGCGGTGGTTACCCGCTTGGTAGGATTGTTAATATTGTTGGTGATGCAAGCACAGGTAAAACACTGCTTGCTATCGAGGCTTTTATTAACTTTAAGAAAAATTATCCAGATGGTAAGATGTATTACCATGAATCTGAAGCAGCTTTTGATATTGGTTATGCAGAAGAACTTGGTATGCCTGTTGATTCAGTAGAATTTATTGAAGATGTAAAAACAGTAGAAGATTTCTATTCCAGTATTGAAAAAATAATAAAACAGCATAAAGAAGAAAAAGTTCATGGTTTATATGTTCTTGATTCACTTGACGCTTTATCTGATAGAGCAGAGCTTGAAAGAGGGATAACTGATTCATCTTATGCGATGACAAAACAAAAGAAACTGTCTGAAATATTCAGAAGAATAGTTGTAGATATTGAAGACACAAAAATATGTCTAATGATTATTTCACAGGTGAGGGACAATATTGGTGTTGTGTTTGGTGAAAGGTATAAAAGGTCTGGTGGTAAAGCTCTTGATTTTTATGCTTCACAAGTATTATGGCTTGCTGAAATCGAAAAGTTATATAAAACTGTTAAAAAGATAAAAAGACCTATTGGTATTATGATTAAGGCTAAATGTAAGAAGAACAAAATATCTCTGCCTTTTAGAGAATGTGTGTTTCCTATCATCTTTGGTTATGGTATTGATGATGCTTATGCTTCCTTAAATTTTCTAACAGATGTTGGTGTATTTGATGATTTTTGTAAAGAAACAGGTGTTTCTACTCCTAAAAATTTATTGAATGCTGATTTAAATGAAAGTGAAAAAGCTAAACTTGATGACTTTGTAAGCAAAACTTGGAGCAGTATTGAAGAAAACTTTGTGATTAAAAGGAGGAAGTATACATAATGGATGATATTCTCTCTTATGTCAGAAAGATAGTAAACAAAGACAGACAGGATTTATATGGTAATCCAGAAAATAGTTTCAGGATTATAGCTGATTTCTGGACGACCTATTTAAGACACAAGTATAATATTTTAACTGACTTAGAACCAAAAGATATTGCTATAATGTTGTCATTATTAAAACATGCAAGAATGGTGGTTCAAGGCAATTATGAAGATAATGTAGTGGATGCTATCGGTTATTTAACAATTCTTGGTGAAAGACTAATTGATTAATAAAAGGAGAGTGTTTTGAAAAAAATAGACAAGAAAAAAGCACAGGAGTTGTTTACTAAAGATGTAACTAAATGGTTAGACTTTTTTGGTTTAAATGATTGGTTTGTTAATATTTCAACTTCAGCTTCTTCAAAAGACTGCCCTGAAGATTCTGTAGCCTTCTGTTCATATGTTTGTGAAGGAAAATCAGCAGGTATAGCATTAATAGACAGAGAATCTTATTTTGAAGAACTTGTTAAAATTGCCGCTTTTCATGAAGTATGTGAGCTTTTGCTTGCAGACATTACTTTTCTTGCATCAGAAAGAGGTTTTAGTAAAACTATCTTTGATATAGCAAGACATTCTTTAATCAGAAGATTAGAATCGTCAGTATTCAAGACTCTTGATAAAAAATTAAAATAGAAGAATTAAAGTGATAAAACAACAAACAAAATACGTATGGACAGTTGTTGATGATGATATTGAAAAAGGAAGAAATAAATGAATAAAGTAATGGTGGATGTGGATAATATTTTGTATCCTTTTTATGAGATATTGTTTTTTTATTTAAAAAAGGAGAATGAAAAAATACCAGACTGGTTAAACTGGTATGAATGGGATTTTTACAGAAAATTCGGGATGAATGATAAAACATTCTTTAGAATAGTGAATGAAATTCATTCATCCCAAGAATTAAATTACAAACCATTTCCTTATACAAAAGAAATGCTTGATGTATTGCACGAAAAATTTTATGTGTTGATTGCTTCTCATAGGAGCAAGAAAACTTTACCAATACTGAAAGAATGGCTTGATAGTAATGATTTGTTTTATGACCAAATCAGTTTAACCTTTAATAAAACTAAATTATTTGATAGTGTTTCTATGGTTATTGATGATAGCCCTGTTATTATTCAAAAAGCAGTAGAAAAGAGTATTCCTGTTTTGACAATTTCTTATTCGTGGAATAAACATTTAAAAAATCTGAACAATGTCTATTTTTTTAATAGCATAAAAGAAATTTATGAATTTTTGAAAGGAGAAGGCTTTAATGGAGTGTATTCTAAAATTTAACTTACCTGAAGAAAAAGAAGAAATGGAATTAGCTCTTAAAGCTATGAATTATTATTCTTTTGTTGAAGACCTTGATGATAAGTTAAGAATATGGCTAAAGCATGGGCAACATGATTTTAAAACACCTGAAGATGTGATGGAATTTATAAGAGAATTAATCGTAGAATATAATCTATTAGATTAGAGGAGGGTTTTGTAGATGTTAGAACCACTATACGGTGAACAGATTTTTAAAGATAGGTATGCTTTAACTGAAGATGAGACATGGGAACAGGCGTGTAAAAGAATGGGAGTTTCTATAGCACAAGCAGAAAATGGTAATAAAGAATATTGGGCTGAAAAATTTGCAAGTATTATTTATGATGGTTATTTCATTCCAGGTGGTAGAATAATAAGAAATGCTGGCAGACCAAGATGTAACATGCTTAATTGTTATGGATTAGTATGTGAAGATTCTATTGAAAGTATTGGAAAAACATTGTATGATGCCCTTGTAATTCAGTCTGAAGGGGGCGGTATTGGAGTTAATTTTAATTTAAGACCAAAAGGTGCTCCAATAAAAAGAAAAGGGGGTGTTAGTAGCGGTGTAGTAAGTTTTGTTAAACTATTTAATTACATAACCAACGTAATTGAGACAGGCGGTTCAAGGCGTGGAGCTATGCTTGCTATGTTAAGAATTGACCATCCAGATGTTTCAGATTTTATTTATGCAAAATCAGAAGCTGGAGAATTAGAAAACTTTAATATTTCTGTAGCAATTACTAATGAATTTATTGACTCAGTTATTAAAGACAAAGAATGGACTTTGCATTTTGGTGGTAAAGTTTATAAAACAGTAAAAGCAAAAGATTTGTGGTTTCAGATAATAGAGAACATGATTAAACATGCAGAACCAGGGATTTTGAATATTTCTAATATGCAAATTAACAATTCATATTATTGTGCCCCAATAGAAACTACAAATGCTTGTTCAGAAATACCGCTTGAAAGATATGGAGCTTGTTTATTAGGTGCTCTTGTTTTACCTAAATTTGTAAGAAGTGATGGAAAAACAAACTGGAAACTGTTGGAAGAAGTTATAAACATAGCAGTAAGGTTTCTTGACGATGTTCTTGATATTACTGCATACCCTCTACCAGAGACATTATCGGCTGTTCTTAATGTCAGGAGAATGGGTTTAGGAACAATGGGCTTGGCAGACTATCTTTTTGTGAAAAAAATAAAATATGGTTCGTATGAATGTTTAAAAGAAATAGACAGACTTTATTCTACAATACAACAGATGGCTTATGATGCCTCTATAAAACTTGCAGAAGAAAAAACATCTTTCCCAAAATACGACCCTATTGCACTTTGTGATTCCAAAATAATAAGAAGACTGCCAAGATTTATACAACATGGTATAAAGAATATAGGTTTAAGAAATATTGCACTAACAAGTGCTCAACCAACAGGTACTACTTCGCTACTTGTAGGTGTTACAAGCGGTATTGAGCCTTTGTTTGCTAAAGGTTATTTAAGAAAGGATAGAATTAGTGAAAGAGTTTATATTCACCCTTTAACAAGGAAATATGCTGGTGACAATAATGAATTACCAGACTGGTTTGTAAGTGCTGAGGACATAACTCCTGATGAGCATCTTGAAGCTCAGGTAACTGTTCAGAGATATCTTGATGGTTCTATATCAAAAACAATAAACTTTCCTGAAACAGTTAATGTTGAAGCCATGTCAAATGTATTGCTTAAATATGTTAAGGATTTGAAAGGTGTTACTGTTTATGTAGATAAATCAAGAGAAGACCAAGTTCTTTTCTATTTGAACAGGGAAAAAATTATGGAATATCTTAAAAATGAAAGTGTAGAAATTGGTAAAGAAGAAAGAGATTGTAAGGCGGGGACTTGTGAGCTATGATTAAGATGAGAGATAAATGGGCTGTTGAGATAAATATTACTAATGAATGTCAGCATGGTTGTATAAACTGCACAAAATTTGTAAGACATTCATTGGACAAACATAAGGGTAGGATGACACTTGAACAGATAGAAAATGCCATTATTTCAGTAATAGAATTCCCTAACAAAATAGGGTTAACAGGCGGAGACCCTTTAAACCATCCAGAGTTTGAAGAAATATGCAGTTTGATTAAGAAATATATTCCTAAAAGTAAGGTTATGATTTTCACTTCACATAAAAAGAAACTCAATAAGTATAAAAAACTTATTGATGAAACTTTTGGTGAAGTATATCTTAATTTTCATACAAAAACACAACAGCTAATATGTTCACACCAACCAATAATGCTTGCTGTTGGTGATGTTGTTAAAGATGAGCTTTTAAGAAATATTTTAATAGAAAACTGTTGGTGTAATAAAATGTGGAGCCCAATTGTAGGAAGTAATGGTGCTTTCTTTTGTGATTGTGCTTTAGGTATTGATAACATTCTTGAGCTTGGTGGTGGGTGGAAAGTTACAAAGAATTGGTGGGACAGGGACTCCTACAAAGACCAGATGGATAAATATTGTAAATATTGTGGGATGCCTGTTCCTTTTAAACCACAAAAACAGATAGAAAAGAAAGAAATTATTTCAAGGAACTTGTATGAATTACTTACAAGTTTGAATTTGAGAAATCTTGACAGAATGGAAATATTTGATGGGGTACTTACCGAGCAGGATATTATTCGTAATATGAAAAATTGGACACCATGGAGAAATAGACCAGATAAAGTTGCTGAAGGACCAGCATACACAAATAAATAAAATAAGTAGGAGGTTTACAATGAAATTTAATAACTATTTAGAAACATCTCTTGAAAGTTTTAAATCCTTTCCAGAACATGTTATCAGAAAAGAAGTCATTAGTTATTTTGCAAGAGTGATTAATGAAAGTTTATTCAAAAACAAGCGTGATATTTTGATAGATACTACTCTTGGAACAGGCTCTTTTAATTTTATTTTTAGAATAGGAGACAGAGAAGAAAAAGGTTGTTTATATACTATTTTAGACAACGCAGACAGAACTTTTGCAAAAGCAAGTGACGCAGAAATTATTACTGATAAAATTAAAAAGTCTATGGTTACATTTCTTAACGAATTGTTTACCAGACATTTTAAAGAAATAATGACAGAAACAAGAAAAGGAGATAAAATTAGATGGGAAATAGATTTTGAAATAATTTCAGGGGAAGAAAAAGATGGACAAGACAAAGATAGTAAAAAGAAACAAAGCAAGGGGTAAGAGATTTGAAAAAGAAATAGAAAAGAGATATGGATTTAAAAGAATAGGTATTTTTGGTGCAGAGGATAATTTTGATACTGTTTTCTCTATTGAAGACAAGACAAGAAAAAATCTTGCTTTTATAAAATGGTATGAACAGGCTAAAGCTAATGCTAAAGGTAGAATACCTATTGTATTTGTGAAGAAATATCAATCAAGAGATATTTTTGTTATACTTAAAGCAGATGATTTTTTTGAGTTACTTGGAAAGGAGATTAATAAGTGAAAACACTAATAACTGCTGATTGGCATTTAGATGAAAATCCTATTAATGAATACAGATGGAAATTTCTTTCTTGGTTATCAGATTATGTGGATAATAACAATATTGAAAGAATAGTTTTTCTTGGTGATTTAACTGAAAGAAAAGATAGACACAGTTCAAAACTTGTTAACAAAATTTTTGATTATTTTGTAGAATTGACTAAAAAGTGTTATATTGTTTTTGTAAAAGGAAACCATGATTTTTCAACAGAAATACCTTTCTTTTCTTTTATTGATAGGCTAAATAATGTTATGTTTGTTAATAACTTTGTAAACAGGAATGGTTTTAAAAGCGGGTTAGAAGAATTGTTTATTGGTTACATGAATGAACAGGGGTGGGAAGAAAATAAAGATGTAATAATGAATTTGGTAAAAAACCCTGAAAAAACTATTGTTTTTACACATCAGCACTTAAAAGGATTGTTTATTAATAATGCAGATACAGGGGGTGATATTGATTTAAAATTTTTCAAAAACTTTAAATATGTTTTTTCTGGACACATACATCAGAATATGGAAATAGAAAATTTTATCTATGTCGGCTCACCCTATCAAGTAGATTTTGGTGATGAGAATAATGGCTTTATCTATATATTAGATGGAGACAATCTTGAAAAAATTAAGTATGAAACAATATCTAAACTGTCTATTGTATTGAATGATGTTTCAGAAGTTGAAAATTATAAGATTAAAAAAGATGATTTAGTAAAAGTAAAATTATACACTAACAGAACAGACTTATCTAAAATAAATGAATTAAGAAAAGAAATAAAGTCTCATATTGATAAAAATGGTGGCAAACTTGTTTCTTTTGATTTTGTAAGCGATAATAAACCCATTCAAATTGAAACAATTAAAAATGAAACTGACGAAGAAATTATAACCAAATTCTGTAAAAATAATAATCTTTCTGATGAATTTTTAAGAATAGCCTTTGATATGTTAAATGAATACAGGGGTGATTTATATGGAAATTAAGAAGTTGTCTGTAGCCAATTTTAAAAGTTTTAAGAAAGAAGAAACTTTTAGTTTCGATAAAGTCAATGGCTTGATTTTTGTATCAGGTAAAAACAATATTGATACAGAAATCGGCTCAAATGGCTCAGGAAAGAGTTCATTCTTTTCTGATGCTATAACATGGTCTTTGTTTGGAAAGACTGCCTCTGGTCTAAAATCCACTTCTGTAAAAAATTGGGATAGTGATTCTTGTAGAATAGTATTAGAATTTGATAACTATATCTTGGAAAGAATACACAAACCAAACACACTAAAATTAAACAATAAACCAATCACACAGGAAGAATTGGAAAAACTACTTGGTCTAAATTCTGAAATATTTAAAACAGCAGTAGTAATAGACCAATTTAGTGAAAAATTTATAGATATGACACCTGCAAAAAGATTTGAATTATTTACAGAAATAATGTATGATGAACTTAATAAATGGGATAAATTGAGAGACATTGCTAATACTAATAAAAAAGTAGCAGAAAATGAAATAAAGGATTTGAAAAATAATATTTCTTTTCTTGAGAGGGAAATAGAAACACTTAAAAATGATTTAAACAATTTAACAGAATTATCTAAAGGTTATAAAAGCGATATAGTGGAAAAGAAAAAATCTTTTGAGCAGGAAATAAATGAAATTGAAACTGAAATTAATAAGATTGAAAAAGAAATCAAAAACTTAAAATATGAGGAAACTAAGGAACTTGAAAAAGAAAGGAACCTTATAAGAAGTGAAGTTATAAGAAAGAATACAGAAATAAGTATTATTGACAAGGAAGTAAACAAATTTAAAACCATAGGAAATGTTTGCCCTACTTGTAATAGAAAGATTGATAAAGAATTTTTAGAAGAAAAGATTACAGAATTAGAAGAAGAAAAAGCAAAAATTGTAAAGGAGAGGGAAGAACTTGATATAATTGTTACTAAAATTAGTACAGAACTGGAAAATCTTGAAAAGATAAATAATGATATAGCTAAAAAAGAAAAAGAATCAATTCTTAAAAAGAAAGAATTAGAAACTAATTTAAAGAATGTTAAAAATAACCTTTCTAAACTTAAAAATACAAATCCTTATGAAAAGATGATTAAACAGAAAACTAAACTATTACAGGAAAAACAGGAAAATAAAATAAAATGTGAAGCAGACTTACAAAATAAGACAAGGTTTTATGAAATCTATAAATTCTGGATAAGTGGTTTTAAAGAAATAGGTCTTAATCTATTATACAATTCTTTAAAAGAATTAGAAATGTTTTCTAATAGAAACATTTCATTACTTGGTATTCCAGAATGGAAACTATCATTTGAAATAAATCATGAAACTAAAACAGGGGGGCTTAAGTCAGGTATATTCATAAATATACTAACACCTTCTAATTCTGAATACGTTCCTTATGAAGGTTTATCTGGAGGAGAGGCACAAAGAATAAGAATAGCAGTATCAGTAGCGTTATCAGAGTTTATTGAATATAAGAAAAATATGAAATACAACGTAATGGTTCTTGATGAGCCTTCGCAACATTTATCTGAAGAAGGAATTAATGATTTACTTTCATTCCTTAAATATAAATCAAACGATACTAAAATATTTTATATAGACCATAGAAATTTAGAATCTTCTGGTTATTTTGACTACATAATAAATGTAGTAAAAAACGAAGGGGGTTCAAAAATTGAACTGCAGTAAGTGTGGAAAAGAAATGATTCTTGAGGAAGATGTTCAATACAAAATTGAATTATGGCACTGCACTTATTGTGGTAATATAAAATATACTGAAAGACAAGCAAAGCCTTTAAGAAATGACATCTACATATTTGAAAATATAATAAGAAAAATGTGTGATTTAGTGGGCTTGTCTATATTAGATGTGGATTTTTCAGACAAAGAATTTAAAAACAAAACATTCTGGAGTGAAGTACAGAAACAGGAATTTAAAAGATGGTTATTAAAATACCTTGAAAAGAATAAGAAAGCACAAGTTTATTTATTCAAAAAAAGACTTTCAAAAAAAGATTTAGTGACTAAAGTAGATAAATTTATAGATAAGATTGGATGGCTTTCAGAAGAAGAATATTTGAAGTTAAAGGAAAAGATTAAATAGAGTATTGGCATATTTTAAGGTATGGTATAATTTTTTCCAAAATTATACAGGAGTTTTTTCTATGATTATAGACGAAAAAACAATGTTTGATTTACTAAACAACAGTAAGGTTGTTGCGTTGGTAGAGCCTCCTTATAAAAGGAAATACATTCCTTTAGGTCTTGCTAAAATATCTTCTTATTTAAAAAAGAAGAATAAGAAAGTTATATTTAGTAGAGGTATTACAAACTATAAGGATATACCAGACCTATTTTGTGTTACATCTTTATTTACATATTTTTACGAAGAAATAATAGAAACTATAAATATAATAAAATTTCTTTATCCTTCTTCAAAAATATTGCTTGGTGGTATTTCTGCTACTTTAATACCAAGACATTTTCCAGAAGATATTTACATTTTTACAGGTGTTTCTAAAGTTTTAGATAGAACAGTCCCTGATTATTCTATTGATTATAATGTTGAAGAGCCTTGGGATAATTTTTCATACACATTTACTACAAGAGGCTGCCCCAATAAGTGTCATTATTGTGCTGTTAGTAAGATAGAGCCAGAAATGGAGATAGTAGAAAATTGGAAGGAACATATTGTAGATGATAAAAAGTTTATAAATATTTTTGATAATAATCTTTCAGCATTTCCAGTATCACATTTAGAAAATATTGTTACTTTTCTTGAAAAAAGTAAGAAAAAAGTTTTATTTGATAATGGTTTTGATTGTAAACATATAAGTAATGAAGTAGCTTCTTTGCTTGCCAGAGTAAATTATTATGGAACAGGTTTAAGAATAGCTTTTGATAGAATAGAAGAAGATGGTGTTTTTCAAGAAGCAGTAAAAACATTGATTAAGAATGGTGTTCCTAAAAAAGCAATAATGTCTTTTGTTATATTCAATTTTAATGACACGCCTAAAGAAGCTGATTACAGAATGAGGGAGTGTGTTAAATTGGGAATAAGACCTTACCCAAAACAATTTGTTCCTTTAAATAATCTAAATAAGAAAGATATTTATATTAGTAAATATTGGACATTAAATCTTTTAAGAGCTTTCAGGTTTTTCTGGTTAATGGCTGGATATTATACAAAATATGATTTTGAGACATGGGCAAAGAACCAGAATGATTTTGTTTTAAATAAAGAAGATTGGGATACTTGGAATATGGAGAAAAATAATGGAAAAGTTAACCGATGAAGAATTAAAGAAAGGAGTATTAAAATGGAAATATCAAACAGAGGGATTTTAAAAAAGGTAGGTAAGGTAAATGTATCAGACATGTTTGGCAAAACATTGAAGAAAATCTGTGTGGATAGAGAAAATGATAGTTACATCATCTTTATAACTACAGGGAACGAGATATATAAAATGTGGCACGCTTATCAAGAATGCTGTGAGCGTGTTGAAGTTGATGACATTGTTGGTGACCTGGATGATTTAATTGGCTCACCAATCCTTATGGCTGAAGAAGTTACAGAAAAAGGTATATACAATGATGATGAGCGAGGTGAAATATTACATGAAAGTGGCAGAGATGTTTCTTTTACATGGACATTTTATAAATTTGCAACTCAAAAAGGTTATGTAACTATAAAATGGTATGGCAATAGTAATGGATTTTATAGTGAAAAAGTAGATGTTGAAAAATTCATTCTTTCAAGAAA